>Ga0316204_10004463_pt1 | contig 25029 bp, 21 predicted proteins | sample 6monrhotite_MG_2_FD_205661 | JGI IMG/M metagenome (GOLD analysis project Ga0316204, IMG submission 205661) | Microbial mat bacterial communities from mineral coupon in-situ incubated in ocean water Damariscotta River, Maine, United States -... | ecosystem: Environmental > Aquatic > Marine >... | reverse complement strand
TCGTCGAACGACTGCAACGAGCGCTGAGCGATCCGCACAGCAGCATGAAAGACATCGGTCTTGTGCTGGTCGGCGATCCGCCGCTCTCCGCGCGTGTTCTGCGAATCGCGAACAGCGCCTACTACGGACTGCGCGTTCAGATCCTGGACATCACCCACGCGGCGACGATCCTCGGCGTGGACACGCTGCAGTCGATCGTGCTGCAGATCGCGACGGAGCACCTGTTCGCGAACCTGGAGCCGCATGGCGAGTTCCGTCCTCAGGAACTGTGGAAGCACTCGATCCTGACGGCGCAGATCGCGGGCTCGGGGCTCCCCGACTTCTGCAAGGGCATGACCCGCGCGGAGATCTACAGCACGGGGCTGCTCCACGACATCGGTTCGTTCGTCATGCACGAGCACCTGCGAGGAGACTACGCGGCCTGCGTCGAGGAGGCTCGGGAGACCGGACGGCCGCAGTGGGAGATGGAGATCCGTCGCTTCGGCTTCACGCACGCGCACGTCGGTGAGCTGGTCTCACGCCGCTGGAACCTCCCGAAGCTCGCGGTCCAGGCGATCGCCCGCCACCACGACCCGAAGGTCATAGACGCGGAGGAGATCGTCGTGCCGTGGATCGCCGCTGCGAACCACATCGCGGGCCATGTCATCGCGACCGACGAGGGCGCCGCGCTGTCGAAGCCCCTCGCGCCCGCGCTGCTCGAGCGCCTCGGGCTCGAGGACAGCCACTGGCTCGACGTGATTCTGTCGCGCGCGCTCGAGTTCAAGAACGAGGACGAGGCGCGCGAAGCCGCGGCCTGAGCGACGCGGGGCTCCGCGACCTGTCCGCGGCGCTAGTTCTCGCGCAACGGGAGGCGCTGCTCGAGCTGCTCGCGGTAGAGCGCGAGCTCCTGCGCGAAGGCTGCGAGCTGCGGGTCGCGCGCGAGCTCGAGCGCCTCGTCGAGGGTCGCCGTGGCACGCTCGAACTCACCGGTCTCCGCGAGCGCCGCCGCGAGGACGAGCAGCGTGGTCGGATCCGCGCGGTCGGTCCGTTCGACGCAGGTGCGAGCCAGCGCCAGTGCGCGCTCGCCGTCGCGCAGCTCTGCGACGGGGGTCGTGGCCCAGCTCCAGGCGGCGAGGTTCTGTAGCGCGACGTCGTCGGGCGCGAGGGCGGCCGCAGCGCGCAGGGCCTCGGCGCGACGCACCGGCTGTTCCAGCGCGAGCGCGAGGTCCGCGATCACCAGCCGGAAGCGCGGCGCGTTCGCGTCGAGCTCTGCGATGCGCTCGTACTCCTTCAGGGCGGCCTCGACGTCTCCCGCAGCCAACGAGAGCTGAGCGAGCGCCTCCCGCGCGGGGACGTACTCGGCGCGCAGCTCGAGCACGCGCTCGTACCGGCTCCGGGCCGCAGCGGGATCCCCCGCAGAGCGCTCCAGCTCGCCGAGGTAGAAGTGGGCGGGGTCGTAGCCGGGATCCAGCTCGATCGCGCGCTCGAGCTCGGTGCGCGCTTCGTCCGCGCGCCCCGTGCGCCGGTAGGCGTCACCGAGCTGCGTCCGGAAGCCGGCGGCGTTCGGGAACTCCGTCACGACGCGCTCGAGGAGCGGGATCATGCGCTCGTACTCGCCGCGGTTGAGGAGCCCGATCGCCTCGTGATAGAGCTCGAGGACCTCGATGTGCTCCACGGGGTTCACGTCGCTGGCGGAGGACCCGGGACTCGCGACGCCCTGCACGTAGCCGAGGCTGGCGAGCTCCCGGGAGAGCGCCCCGTTCGAGCCTGCGGACGGAGCCTCGAAGGCGCGCAGGCTCGCGCGCAGGTCCGCGAGCTCGCTCGCGAGGCGCGCGACCACCTCGGGCCGCTCAGCGGCGAGGTCGTTTCGCTCGGCGGGGTCTTCGAGCAGGTCGTAGAGCTCGGGGGTGGGGGCCTCGATGTACTTCCAGGGTCCGGAGACGACGCCGTGCAGCGGGCTCCACCCGAAGTTCAGCGCGGCGTACTCGCTCTCGATCCAGATCGCCCGGTCCTCGCGCGTCCCGCCGTGGAGGAGCGGCGCGAAGCTCCGTCCGGAGACCTGCCCGGGCGAGGCCCAGTCGTGCAGCTCCATCAGAGTCGGGAAGAGGTCCGCCTGCTGGACGGGCCCCGCGCAGACCGTCCCGGCCGAGTGGCCTTCGGGGAGTGCCACGATCAGGGGGATGCGCTGCGTCCCGTCGTAGATCAGCGAGGCGTGGGTGTGCTCGCCCTTCTCTCCGAGCGACTCGCCGTGGTCCGCGACGACGACGACGAGCGTGCGCTCCACGAGTCGCTCCGACTCCAGCCAGGCGAAGAGTCGACCGATCTGCGCGTCGACGTACGCCAGCTCGCCGTCGTACGCATCGGGCAGCGCGAACTCCGCGGGTGGCGCGTACTCGGCGTGCGGGTCGTAGACATGGACCCAGGCGAAGAAGGGCTGCAGGGTGTCCGCTGCGAGCCACGCGAGCGCTGCGTCCACCGCCGCGGCGGCTGGGCGATCGAGCTGGCGCTGGCCGGCGGGCTCCGCGCCACCCAGGTCGTCGTCGTAGACGTCGAAGCCGCGGTTCAGGCCGAAGGAGGCGTCCAGCGCGATCGCGCTCACGAACGCCCCGGTGCGGTAGCCGCGGGCCGCGTAGACCTCGGCGAGCGTCGTCAGCTCGGCGCCGAGGGCGGTGCGGCCGTTGTCGTGAATACCGTGCTCGGGCGGGAGGGTGCCCGTGAGGAGGCTCGCGTGGGTCGGGAGGGTCAGCGGGACGTGCGCGTAGGCGCGATCGAAGCGGACCCCGCGGGCTGCGAGGGCGTCCAGGTTCGGCGTCCGCGCGGCGGCGTGCCCGTAGCACCCGAGGCGATCGGCGCGCGTCGTGTCCAGCGTGATCAGCAGCAGGTTCGTCCCCGCGGCGAGCGCGCCTTCGCCGGCGTCGGGCGCGGGCGTGCAGCTCGCGGCGACGAGGAGTAGCGTGGCCAGGCGGGCACTCATGGGGGAGAAGGTAGCCGACCGGCGGGCGAATTCCCGCACCGCCGCCGCGATTGGGGCGTTCCCGGGCCTATCCTCCGAGGCCCAGCACGCGACCGGACCCGAATCATGAGCTCTCCCAAGATCCAACCCCGCACCCTCAAGGGCTTCCGTGACTTCCTGCCCGACGCCGCGATCGCCCGCGAGGGCTTGATCGACACGGCGCGCGCCGTCTACCGCTCCTACGGCTTCGTGCCGATCGAGACGCCGGTCCTCGAGTACCTCGAGGTCCTGCTCGGCAAGGGCGGGGACGAGTCGGACAAGCAGATGTATCGATTCGAGGACGGTGGCGGCCGCCAGGTCGGGATGCGCTTCGACCTGACCGTGCCCTTCGCTCGCTACGCCGCTCAGCACATCGGGCAGCTCGGGACTCCGTTCAAGCGTTACCACATCGCGCCCGTCTGGCGCGCCGAGAACTCCCAGCGCGGGCGCTACCGGGAGTTCGTGCAGTGCGACTTCGACACGATCGGCACCGAAGGCCTCGCCTCGGACATCGAGACGCTGCTCGTCATCCACGACCTGATGGTCGCGCTCGACGTCGGCGGCTTCCAGGTGCGCATCAACAACCGGAAGGTGTTGAGCGGCTTGCTCGAGCGGCTGGGTCTGCAGGACCGCACCACTCCCGTCCTGCGCGCGCTCGACAAGCTGGCGAAGATCGGAGCGGACAAGGTCGCGGCCGAGCTGGAGCGCGAAGCCGGGACGACGCCCGAGCAGGCTCGTGACGTCCTGGCGCTCGCCGAGCTCACGGGTGAGGGCGACGCGCTGCTCGATCAACTCGGCCCGCTCGTCGCGGGCAGCGAGACGGGAGAGCGCGGGGTCGAGGAGCTGCGCGGCGTCCTGTCGGCGGCCCGCGCGGCCGGCGTGCCCGAGGGCCGCGTGCGCCTCGACGTCTCGATCGCGCGCGGACTCGACTACTACACGGGGACGATCTACGAGACCTTCCTCGACGATCTGCCGGGCATCGGCAGCGTCTGCTCGGGCGGTCGCTACGACGACCTGGCCTCGCTGTACACGAAGCAGCACCTCCCCGGTGTCGGGGCGTCGCTCGGCGTCGACCGGCTGCTCGCCGCGCTCGAGGAGCTCGGGCGCATCGAGCCGAAGAGTTCGACGGCGGACGTGTTCGTGCCGCTCTTCTCGGCGGAGCGCCTGAATGACTACGTCGGCCTCTGCGCAACGCTGCGCGCTGCGGGGCTGGCGGTCGAGCTCTACCCCGAGGCCAAGAAGCTCGGGGCGCAGCTGAAGTACGCGGATCGCCGGGGTTTCCGGGCCGCCGTCATCGTCGGGGACGACGAGTGGGAGCGTGGCGAGGCGCAGCTCAAGCTGCTCTCGACCGGGGAGTCGCGCAGCGTGCCGCTGGCGGAGCTGCCCGAGGCTCTGCGGACGGCGCTCGGGTAGTCGTGAGCGAGGCCTATTCGGCCTCGCGCTCGAGCTCGCGCTTCAGCCAGGCGCGGGCCATGCCCCACTCCTTGGTGACGGTGCGGCGCGAGATCCCGAGGAGCGTCGCGACCTCCTCACCGGTCATCCCGCCGAAGAAGCGCAGCTCGACGATCTTCGCCTGGCGCTCGTCGATCTCCGCGAGTCGCTTCAGGATGCGGTCGAGCTCGAGCAGCTCGAAGCTCGTCTCGTGCGACTCCATCCCCAGATCGACCGCGGTGATCAGGCAGGGATCGAACTTCTGGCGCCGGAGTTCGACGGCCTCGCGGACCAGCAGGCGGCGGACGAACGTCGCGCACAAGGCCATGAAGTGCGTCCGGTGCATGGACCGGTACTTCTCGTCGCGCGCGAGCTCCAGGTACGCCTCGTGCACCAGGTCGGTGCCGTTGATCATCGACGACTGCCGCCCGAGGGTCCGGCGAGCGATCCCCTTGAGGGACTCGTAGAGCGCCTCGGTGAGTTCGTCGAGCGGTTGAAGCTCCTCGGGGGAGGGGAGGATTTCAGTCATGGGTCTCCAAGCGGAGTGCGCGCGCGACCCGAACGCCGGTCATCGCATCCCCTGAATTGACGAGCCGCGTCTGGCGCGCGGCCACGCGCATGGACATGGCGGGGGCTCCGCACGAGTGTCCACGACGGGAGTAGTCGCCGTCCACCTTCGCGATCACGAGGCCGTCTCCGGGGCGGTGATAGCGGCGGTGGTAGTCGACCTTGTAGATGTCCTTACACAGCTCCCAGAGGTTTCCGAGCGTGTCGTGCAGTCCGAAGGCGTTCGGCGCGAGGCTGCCGATCGGGAGGGTGACGCTCTCCTGGCCGGCCCCGAGCGCGCCCTCGGGGAGCCCCGCGATCCGCTCTGTGGTGTATCGCCGGAGGTGAGCGTGGGGGAGCAGGCTCGTCCAGCGCGATCCGACTCCGAAGGACCCCGTGGAGCCGGCGCGCGCTGCGAACTCCCACTGAGCCTCCGTCGGCAGATCGAGGCCGACGCGGGGCAGGAAGTGCATCGCCTCGCTCCACGACACGGACTCGAGCGGGTGGTGTCCGGTGATCTCGACGTCGTAGAGCGTCGCGCCGATCTCGTAGTCGCTCGGGTTGAACTCGAAGCAGCGCTGCCATTGCGCTTGGCTCAGCTCATGCTTGCCGATCAAGAAGGGATCGAGCTCCACTCGGATCGGCGGGCCCTCGTTGTGCTGAGGGTGTCCGTCGACGGTGGCCTGCGGGTCGAGGTTCGGCAGCCCGGCGGAGTAGCGCTGCGCGCCGACCCACGTGCTCCCCCCGGGGAGGAGCACCAGGACGATCGCCGAGTTCTCGCTGACCTGGAGGGATCCGCTCGTGGACGGGCGCATCGGGAGGTAGCCCGTGGCGAACACCGCGAACTCCTCGAGGCCGGATCGAGGGTCTGGACCCAGAGGGACGAGTCCCTCCTGCGGCACGAGGCGCAGCCCGTCGAAGCGCGGGTCGGCGGCCACGCGCTCGGCGGCGTCCCGCCACGGCGCCTCGGCGCTGACCAGCGTGATCCGACGCGACTCGCGGACCTGATCGAGACGCGCCCGCATCTCGTCACGGAGCTGACCGAGTCGCGCGCTCGTCTCGCCGACCTCGCTGTTCTGACCGGCGAAGGCCTCGAGCGAATCCTGCAGCTCGCGCGCGACGCGCAGCCGCCACGGGGGCGCGCCGCTCTCGGAGGCTTCCTGTTCGAGATCGAGAAGGTGGGCCGCGTGGAGCTCGATGCGGGAGAGGAGGTCCTCCGCCCGTGCGAGCCAGTCGACCAGCGCGGGCTCGACCTCGCTGGAGGTCGGCCAGAGTTCGTCGACCTCGCGCAGGAGCTGGTCCAGGACTTCACGGTCCTCGAACAACAGTGCGGTCCGGGCTTCCTGGGACGCCTGCGAGAGCGCCGAGATGGCGACGCCGGAGCCGATTCCGAGGGCGAGGAGGGCGACCATGACCGCAGCGGAGAGCACGCGGTGCCGTCCGACGAAGCGCTGCAGCTGGTACACCGTCGAGGGCGGGCGCGCCGCGATCGGTCGTCCCTCGAGCCAGGCCTGCAGGTCGGCGCGCAGTGCGGCGAGGTTCGGGTAGCGGCGCACCGGCTCGCTGGCGAGCGCCGTGGCGAGGATTGTCTCGAGGTCGCCGCGCAGCGCGGGGTCGCGCTGAGAGAGCGGTCGCCAGTCACTCTCGGCGAGGCTGCGCAGCGCGTCGTGCACCAGTCGGCCGCGAGTGTCGTAGGGGAGCTCGCCCGAGAGCAGCTCGTACAGGATGACTCCGAGGGAGAACTGGTCGGTGCGTTCGTCGAGTGTCGCCCCTCGCGCCTGCTCCGGGCTCATGTACGCGACCGTACCGACGAGCTGGCCCGTTCCGGTCAGCATGGTCTGCAGTTCGTCCTCGCGCGTCAGCTGAGCGATGCCGAAGTCGAGCACCTTCACCTGACCGCTCGCGTCGACCAGCACGTTGGCCGGCTTCACGTCGCGGTGGAGCACGCCTTGGGTGTGGGCGTGCTCGACGGCTTCGATCATCTGCAGCGCGAGTCGAACGCGTTCGCTCGCGTCGAGGCTCTGCTGCTCGGCGTACTCCGTGATGGGACGCCCTTCGACGTACTCCATCGTGAAGTAGGGGCGCGGGCCGACCTCGGTCTCGGCCACGCCGGCCTCCAAGATGCTCGCGATGCCCGGGTGCGAGAAGCGCCCGAGCACCTGTGCCTCGCGCTCGAAGCGCCGCCGCGCGGGCTCGGTGGCCTCCGCCTGTCGTAGCAGCTTCAGCGCAACGAGGCGCTTCGGGTTCGGCTGCTCCGCGAGGTAGACGAGCCCCATGCTCCCGTACCCGAGGATCCGTAGCACTCGGTAGCGCCCGATCGACTGCGGGCACTCCGGGGGCGGCGAGGTGCCGTCCTTCAGCTCGAGCGGCTGCTCGAGGAAGCCGTCCAGCTCGCCGTAGCTCTCGAGCAGGGAGTCCACCTCGGCGCGGAGCGAGGGGTCGTCTGCGCAGCGCTCCGTGAGGAGGAGCGCGCGGCGCTCGCGAGGCAGGTCCAGGGCCTCGAACAGGAGGCGTTTCACCTCTTCGTGGCGGGCTCGCTCTTGGCTCTGGGAGGTCATCGGGGGCGATCGAGGGGGGTGCAGGGACGGCCAGGCGTCGCCCGCCAGGGCCCGGGGGCCCCTCTCTGGCTCCTATCCTACGGCCCAAGGGCCCGATACGGGGCAAACCCAGATCGGGGAGAGCTCTCCGGGCTCCTGGGGATTGGGCGTCAAGCCGGCGAGGCCGCCAGGTCGATGCCCAGGGAGCACCCCCGTCCCCGGAGGACCGGACCCATGACCGACCACGACGCCTTTCAGACCAGCACCTCGGACCGTCGCCGCGCCCATCGTCGCGCGCTCGACACGGCCGTGGAGGTGCGCATCGACACGACGCAGCTGCGCGGGACGGCGAACAACCTGTCCGCCAGCGGCATCCTCTTCTTCACGGACGGTGATCTGCGGGTGACCGTCGAGGTGGAGGAGAACGGGGAGGCCCGCACGATGACGGGAAGCCTGGTCCGCTGCGAGCGGATCAAGGGCGACCACCGCGGCTGGGCCGTCGAGTTCGACGCCGACTGAGCCCACCCCGCGGGCCGCGCCCGAGGGAGAATCGAGCAGGCGGCGGAACGCGTGAGCGTTCCGCCGCCTGTGTTCGTTCCGGGCGGAGCCAGCCCGCTCGAGCCGCGCTAGAAGAAGCGCTCCAGGAACCAGCCGGGGGCGAGGCCTAGCGCGAAGACCAGGAACAGGCAGACGCCGGTCGCGAAGCTCGCGCTCGGGCGATAGGCAACGGGCGGGGCCTGGCCTTCCGGCTCCGGCTTCATCCACATCGTCAGCACGACGTTCAGGTAGTAGCCGAGCGCGATGACCGAGAGCAGCACCCCGATGACCGAGACGAAGAGCAGGTCGGCGCGCAGCGTGCTCGAGAACACGTAGTACTTGCCGAAGAAGCCGCCGGTGGCGGGGAAGCCGCCGAGCGAGAGCATGAACACCGAGAGCGCGCTCGCGAGGATCGGACGACGCTGGCCGAGACCGCGCAGCGACTCGAGCTTGGTGAAGTGCTCACCATCGCCCTCGAGCACGGCGACGAGGCCGAAGGCGCCCGCGGCGGTGAAGACGTAGGCGGCCATGTAGTAGAGCGCGGCGCGCAGCGGACCCTCGGGATCGGGGTCACCGACGAGCGCGGCGGTGACGACGAGCAGCAGCGTGCCGGCGTGCGCCACCGACGAGTACCCGAGCAGGCGCTTCAGGTCGGTCTGCACGAGCGCACCGAGGTTGCCGATCGCCATCGTCACGAGCGAGATCACCGCGAGGGTGATCGCGGCGCTCTCGGGGAGCAGGAAGGCGATCTTCAACAGGAACGCGAAGCCCGCGGCCTTCGTGCCCGTCGCCATGAAGGTCGTGACGGGAGTCGGCGCGCCCTGGTAGACGTCCGGAACCCAGAAGTGGAAGGGGAAGACGCTGACCTTGAAGAACAGGGCGGAGGCGACCAGCGCCGCGCCGAGTACGCCGAGCTTGGAGGTCAGGCCGACCTCGCGAAGGCCCTCGAGCGTGATCGTGCCCGTGGACGTGTAGATCAGCGAGGCGCCGTAGAGGAACAGGCCCGCTGCGAACGCGCCGAGCAGGAAGTAGCGCAGACCGGCCTCGACCGAGCGATTCTTGATGCGCTGGAAGCTCGCGAGGGCGTAGAGCGGCACGGAGAGCAGCTCCAGACCGACGAAGAAGGTCAGGAGGTCCTCCGCGCCGGCCATCACCATCATCCCGAGCACCGAGCAGAGCATCAGCAGGTCGTGCTCTGCGACGAACGGCTTCTCCGTCTTGTAGTAGCGCTGACCGTAGAGCCAGGCCAGCAGGGCGGAGAACACGAACAGCACGCCCCACAGGGCGCTCGTGCGGTCGGCCGCGAAGGTGCCCTGGAACACGACGCCGACCGGCTCGGCGATGAGGCGCATCTCGAAGACGAGCGCGGCGAGCAGGCTCACCACGAAGGCGGCGCCGCGCGCCGGCTGGAAGGCGGGCACGATCTCGGCCAGCAGCCCGAGCAGGATGCCGACCGTGATGCAGAGCAGCGGCGCGCCGCCGATCCAGTCCGCGCTGCCGAGGGCCTGCATGTCCTGCAGGGCGGTGGGGAGGAGGGCCATCATCGAATCTCGCCGACCTCTGCGGCGGGCAGGGCGAACTCACCGGGTGTGGTGGTCGCGGCGCCGGCCTCGACCGGGCGCAGCGCGTCGATGCGCTCCACCAGGTGATCGAGCGAACCGCTGGTCTTGTCGATGAAGCTGCCCGGCTTGAGGCCGATCCAGACGCACAGGAGCACGAGGGGGATCATCAGTCCGATCTCGCGCGCGTCGAGGTCCTTGAGGCCGCGGTTGGCCTCGACGGTCACGGGACCGAAGAGCAGCTTGCGGGTGGCCATGAGCAGGTAGACCGCGCCGAAGATGACGCCGGTCACGCCGATGCAGGCCCACAGCGGCGAGGCCTGGAAGGTCCCGAGCAGGATCAGGTACTCACCGACGAAGCCGTTCAGGCTCGGCAGCCCGACGCTGGAGAGCATCGAGAAGACGAAGAACAGCGCGAAGACGGGCATCACGGAGGCGATGCCGCCGTACTGATCGAAGTCGCGGGTGTGGCGCCGCTCGTAGATCATCCCGACCAGGAGGAAGAGCAGCCCGGTCGAGAGCCCGTGGTTGACCATCTGCAGGACGCTGCCGCGCAGCCCCTCGGTGGTCATGGCGAAGAGCCCCATCACGACGAAGCCGAGGTGGCTGACGGAGGAGCACGCGACGAGGCGCTTGATGTCGGTCTGGGCCATCGCGAGGAAGGCGCCGTAGACGATGCCGATCGCGCCGATGCCCATGAAGAGCCCGGAGTGCTCGAGCGCGACGCCCGGGAACATCTGGATGCCGAAGCGCAGCAGCCCGTAGGTGCCCATCTTCAGCAGGACGCCGGCCAGCAGCACGGAGCCGGAGGTCGGCGCTTCGGTGTGCGCGTCCGCCAGCCAGGTGTGGAACGGCAGCATCGGGACCTTGATCGCGAAGCCGAGCGCGAACGCTCCGAACATCCAGACCTGCTGGGCGGCCGGCAGCGTGCCGGCGACCTCGATCAGCGTGGGGATGTCCGCGGTCTGCGCGCTCCACGTCAGCCAGATGACGCCGAGCATCATCAACAGGCTGCCCGCGACGGTGTAGAGGAAGAACTTCGTCGTCGCGTAGAGCCGCCGCTCGCCGCCCCAGATCCCGAGGATGAAATACAGCGGGATGAGCGAGAGCTCCCAGAAGAAGTAGAAGAGGATCAGGTCCAGCGACAGGAACACGCCGAGCATGCCCGCCTCCATCAGGAGGAGCCAGATCATGAACTCCTTGACGCGCTTGTCGATGTGGACCTTCGTCGAGACGACGACGATCGGCATCAGGACCGCGGTCAGCGCGACCAGCAGGATCGAGACCCCGTCGACGCCGAGCTTCAGGTGCACGGGGATGTCGCCCGCGCCCGTCGGCAGGGTGAACCACGCGCGGTCGAAGACCTGCTGAGCGCCGGCGACGCTGCCGTCGAAGCCGAGGTAGAGCGTGATGCCCAGCCCCGCGACGACGAGGGTGAAGAAGAGCGCCAGCAGGCGCTGGAGCGCCACGGCACCGCGAGGGGTGAAGGCGATCAGGAGGGCGCCGAGGACCGGCAGGAACGTCAGGGCGGCGAGCATCAGGCAGCCCCCCCGGCGATCCAGATCACGGCGAGGACAGCCGCACCGGCGCCCATCCACAGTCCGTAGTTGGCCACGCCGCCGTCGGTCAGCTTGCGCAGCTGCAAGGCGCTGGAGCGCGCGAGGCGCGCGGCCCCGTTCACGACGCCGTCGATCGCGAACTGGTCGACGACCACGGCGATGACGAAGGCGGCGAGCTTGATCGGCTGCACGATCCAGAACGTGTAGGTCCGGTCGATCGACCAGGCCTTCTCGAGCTGGGCGTAGACCGCCGGCTGCTTGGCCGCGAACGCCGCGTCCTGCTCCTTGCCGTTCTTGTAGGCGTAGAAGCCCTTGTGCGCGAACACGAGCGCGATCACCGAGCCGAGGCCCAGGAGAACCCACTCGGCGGCGTGCGAGAGGTGGGGCGCGTGGTCACCGTGGAGGATCGCCGTCCCGGGAGCCGTCACGGGCTCGAGCCAGCTGTGCAGCACGTGGGGGAGGTGGAGGACGGGGGGGAGCCCGATCAGGCCGCCCGCGATCGACAGGAAGGCCAGCACGAACAGCGGGCCGGTCATCGAACCGGGCGACTCGTGCGGATGCACCTTGGCGGCGTCGAAGCGCTCCTCACCGAAGAACACCAGGCCGACCATGCGCCAGCTGTAGAACGCCGTGATCGCCGCGGTGAGGACGCCGACGGCCCACAGGCCGTAGTACATCCCGCCGTTGGCGAAGTTCATCGCGAGGATCTCGTCCTTCGAGAAGAAGCCGGACAGCAGCGGCAGACCGGAGAGCGCTGCGGCGCCCGCGAGGAACGTCACGTACGTCCGCGGCATGTGACGCCGCAGGCCGCCCATCTTGTGCATGTCCTTCTCGTCGTGCATGCCGTGGATCACCGAGCCAGCGGCGAGGAACAGCAGCGCCTTGAAGAAGGCGTGGGTCACCAGGTGGAAGATCGCGGAGGACCAGGCGCCGGCGGCGAGCCCGAGGAACATGTAGCCGAGCTGGCTGACCGTCGAGTACGCCAGCACGCCCTTGAGGTCGCGCTGCGCGAGCGCGGAGGTGCCCGCGATGAACGCGGTCGCAGCGGCGACGACGCCGATGAAGAACAGGATGCCCGGCGAGGCCGCGAAGAGCGGGTTCAGGCGCACCACGAGGTAGACGCCCGAGGTGACCATCGTCGCGGCGTGGATCAGCGCGGAGACCGGTGTGGGGCCGGCCATGGCGTCGGGCAGCCAGACGAACAGCGGGAGCTGAGCGGACTTGCCGCAGCAGCCGCCGAACAGCAGCAGCGCGGCGAGGGCCAGCTGGAAGGAGTGCTCGCCGCCCGTGAGCAGCGCGGGCACCGCCGTGCCGATGTCCGAGAGGTCGAGCGTCCCGAACAGCTGGACCAGGAGGAAGCTGCCGATGAGGAAGCAGGCGTCACCGATGCGGTTGACGACGAAGGCCTTCTGGCCCGCCTCGGCCGGCCAGCCCTTCTCGTACCAGAAGCCGATCAGCAGGTAGGAGGCGAGGCCGACGCCCTCCCAGCCGATGAACAGGCCGAGCAGGTTGCTCGAGAGCACGAGCATCAGCATCGCCGCGACGAAGAGGTTCAGGTAGGCGAAGAACTTCGCGTAGCCCGGATCTCCCTTCATGTAGCCGCCGGCGTACACGTGGATCAGGAAGCCGACGCCGGTGACCACGAGCAGCAGGACGCTCGACAGCGGGTCGACGACCAGCGACACGTCGATCGCCATGTTGCCGGTGTCGATCCACGACCAGGCGCTCGACTCGAGCACCCGCGCGGAGGCGTCCAGCGCGCGCAGCCCGTTGAGGGCCAGCAGGCTGATGACGAAGGCGGCGCCCATGGCGCCCGCGGCGATCGGCCACGCGAGGGCGCTCGGCCCTTTCGCGTTCGCGTCGCTACGTCGCGCCTTCAGCGTGAGGAAGTGCAGGACCCCGCAGGCCGCGCTCCCGAGGAGCGGCAGCAAAAGGAGCCACCACAGCCAGTCTGTGTGCGGCAAGGAATCAGTCCCCCAGTTCGTCGAGGCTGTCCAGGGATACCGTCTGCTTGCGACGGTAGAGGGCGATCACGAGGGCCAGGCCCACCGCCGCTTCGACCGCTGCGACCACGATCACGAAGATCGCGAACAGCGCACCGTCGAGGGCGGGGTCACCGAGAGCCGAGTGGTGGCGGCTGCCGGCGATGAAGGTCAGGTTCGCGGCGTTGAGCATCAGCTCGACGCTCATCAAGACCACGATCAGGTTGCGCCGGAGGCAGAAGCCGCCGACGCCGATCGCGAAGAGGATGCCCGCGAGGATGAGCAGGTGTTCGGTGGGGACGGTCACTTGGTGGCCTCCCCGGTCGGCGCGACGGCTGTCCCGCGCTCACGCTTGGCCAGCACGATGACGGCGATGGCTGCGGCGAGCAGCAGGATCGAGACGACCTCGAACGGCAGCAGGAAGGAGCCGAACAGCAGCGTGGCGATGTCCTCGAAGCTGGCCGGCGCGGCCGCCACGAACTCCGCCGCGCGGACCTCCGGGGCGCCCAGGATCCCGACGAACGTGAGGACCACGAGGCCGACGCTCGTCGCGACGGCGATCGGCGCGCCGCGTCGGCGTACGAACTCGAGGGGGCTGCCCTCGCCCTCCTCGCTCCCGAGGTTGAGCAGCATCACCACGAACAGGAACAGCACCATCACGGCGCCCCCGTACACGAGGATCTGCGCGGCCGCGAGGAACTCGAAGCCGGAGAGCAGGTAGATGGTCGCCAGACAGAAGAAGGTCCCGAGCAGCGAGAGCACGCTCGCGATCGGGTTCTTTGCGCTGACGACGCCGAGGGAGCCGATGACGGCCCCCAGGGCCATCAAGTAGAAGAGGAGGTTCGCCACCGGTCGTTGATCTTCTTGACGTAGTCGATGCGCTTCTTGAGCGCGGAGACAGGCCGCTTGAGCCTGTCGATGTTGTAGATCAGCCCCTTGCGCGTCGTGTCGGCGAGCTCGAGCTCGTCGCTCATGAAGATCGCGTCCTTGGGGCAGGCCTCCTCGCAGAATCCGCAGAGGATGCAGCGCAGGAAGTCGATGTCGAAGCGCTTCGGCTCGCGCTCGATGAATCGGTCGGTCTCGCCGCCGTCGATGGTGATGGCGTAGGCGGGGCAGGCGATCTCGCACATACCGCAGGAGACGCAGCGGATCGTGTCGTCCTCGTTGACCGCGAGGCGCGGCTGGCCGCGGGTGACCTCTGTCTTGATCAGAGGCTCCTCGGGGTACTGCCGCGTGCTCGGCTTCTTGAACATCTTCGCCAAGGTGATGCGCAGGCCGCGCACCACCTCGGGCAGGTAGAGCTTCTCCGCGAGGGTCAGCTCCTTTCGCTTGACGATGACCATGGAGGGCTCCTAGAGGAGGATGAACAGGCCGGTGAGGAGGACGTTCGCCAGCGCGAGCGGCAGGAACACCTTCCAGCCCAGGTCCATCAGCTGGTCGTAGCGGAAGCGCGGAAGGCTCCAGCGCACCCACAGGAAGAGGAACATGAAGAACGCGGCCTTCACCACGAAGGCGCCGAGCCCGATGTACCAGGGCGCGTCCTCCCAGAACGGCACCGAGTAGCCGCCGAGGAAGAGGGTGACCGTCAGGCAGGCCATGACGATCATCGCGCAGTACTCACCGATGAAGAACAGCGCGAACTTCATCGAGCTGTACTCGGTGTGGAAGCCGCCCACGAGCTCCGACTCGCACTCGGCGAAGTCGAAGGGGTGCCGGTTGGTCTCCGCGAAGGTGCAGACGACGAACAGGACGAAGGCGAGCGGCTGGTAGAAGATGTTCCAGGCCGGCAGGAAGCCCAGGAGCGTGTTCGAGTTCTGCAGCTCGACGATGTCGCGCAGGTTGAGCGTGTCGCTCATGGCAGCGATCGCCAGGATGCAGAGCAGGAGCGACAGCTCGTAGCTGATCATCTGCGCCGACGCGCGCAGGCCGCCGAACAGCGAGTACTTCGAGTTGCTCGCCCAGCCGCCGAGGATGACGCCGTAGATACCGAGACCGCCGATGGCGACGATCCACAGCGCTCCGATGTCGAGGTCCGCGATCGAGAGGTAGATCGGCGTTCCGTCGATCTCGCCGATGAGCCCGCCGAAGGGGATCACGGCGACCGACATGAGCGCGGCCATGGCCGAGATCGCAGGCGCCAGGATGAACAGCCAACGCGTGGCGGACTCCGGGACGAACTCTTCCTTGAAGATGAACTTCACGCCGTCGGCGAGCGGCTGCAGAGCGCCGAACGGTCCGACCCGGTTCGGGCCGATGCGGTGCTGGATCCAGGCGCTGACCTTGCGCTCGGCGAGCGTTGCGAGGCCGGCGGCGCTCATCATCGCGCCGAAGATCACGACGACCTTGATCAGGCTGGCGAGGAGGACGGTCATCGGGCGTTCGCTCCGCCGTTGGCGGTCTCGGCGACGGACTCGGTCTGCAGCAGATCGGCGAGCAGCGCGAGCGGCTGGCGGATCCCGCTGGGCGCCGTGCGGGCCGCCTGAACCTTGCCTTCGTGGCCGTCGATGTTCGTCCACGTGCCCTTGCGCTCGACCCAGTTCGCCATCCCGACCACGATCCGCAGCGCGGGAGCCGCGGCGGGCGCGTCGTCGAACAGGAACGCGCGCAGCGACTTCGGCAGGGCGTCGAGCGTCTCCTGTCCGAGGAGGCGCGCGACGCGCTCGCCGAAGAGCAGGGCGGTCTCGGTCTCCGCGAGGAGCTCGGCGAGCTCCTCGGGCGTCTTGGCCTCGAAGCCGAGGGCCTCGAGCCCGCGGCGGTTCGGGCAGGGGTCGCCGGTGTGCAACAGCTCGTCCTTCAGGTCGTTCGCCGGGGACGAGACGAACATCGGCGTGGCGCCGAGCCGCTTGGCGAGCTCGGCGAGCTTCGCGCCCTCCTCGTTCGTGACCCAGGGCGAGGCGACGATCGCGTGGCGCTCGTAGGAGCCGTGCGCGGCGCGCACGACGCCGACGGCGTCGTCGAGCTCGCAGGGCTCGAGGCCCGAGTAGCCGCGCTGCAGCGCGGAGACGCGCTCCGCGGGGTTGGCGGCGTCCGTGGCGAAGCGACCCGTGTCGCACATCCACCAGCGGTTGACCTGTTCGTTGTAGCGCGGGCGGATGCGCTTCACCTCGCCGCGTCGCAGCACCTCGACCGAGATCGAGCAGCCGCGGCTGCACTCACCGCAGGTGGAGGCCTTCTTGATCAGGTTCCAGACGCGCGCCTGGAAGCGGAAGGACTTGAGCGTCAGCGCGCCCACCGGGCAGATGTCGGTGATGTTGCCCTGGTAGTTGCCCACCAGCGGCCGGTCTCCGAACGTCTCGATGCGCGAGCGCGAGCCCAGGCCGGAGACGGTCAGCTGCGGCGTCTCGGTGACCTCTTCGAAGAACCTCACGCAGCGCGAGCACAGGATGCAGCGCTCCTGGTCGAGGACGATCTTCTCGCCGAGGTCCTTGCGCTTCTCGAAGTTCTGGCGCGGCTCCTTGGACTGGCCGGCGGCCTGGCCCTCGGAGTAGGTGTAGTCCTGCAGCGTGCACTCGCCCGCCTTGTCGCAGATGGGGCAGTCGAGCGGGTGGTCCTTGAGCAGGAACTCGAGGCACTCGCGGCGCGTCTCGTGCGCGGCCTCGCTCTCGGTGTTGACGACCATCCCTTCGCTGACCGGTGTGCGGCAGGCGACGACCACGCGCGGCGGCCTCCCGCCCTCCTGCACCTCGACCTGACAGATGCGGCAGGAGCCGACGGGCGTCAGGCCCGCGTGGTAGCAGTAGTGGGGGACCTCGACGCCGTTGCCTTCGCACGCGGCGATCAAGGGCTTCGTCGGATCGGCTTCGACCTCGCGGCCGTTGACGGTGATCTTGGTCACGCGTGCACCTCTTGCGCGCGGCTTGCCTTCAGCGGGCAGCCGCCTTCACGGATGTGGGCTTCGATCTCTTCGCGGAAGTGCTTCACGACGGCGAGGGTCGGGATCGCGGCGGCGTCGGCCAGCGCGCAGATCGTCTTGCCGGGAGCCATCTGCTTCGAGAGTCGCACGAGGTTGTCGACGTCCTCTTGGACGCCCTTGCCGTGCTCGATGCGGCGGAAGATCTCGTGCAGCCACTGGGTGCCTTCGCGGCACTGGCTGCACTGGCCGCAGCTCTCGTGGTCGTAGAAGTGCGCGAGCACCTCGGACGCGCGCACGACGCAGGCCGTCTCGTCGAGCATGATCATCGCGCCGGTCCCGAACATCGAGCCGACGCCCTTGACCGAGTCGTGGTCCATCGGGGTCTCGATCAGGTCCGCGGGCAGGAGCCCGGTGGACGAGCCGCCCGGGATCCAGGCCTTGAGCTTGCGGCCCTTCCAGACGCCGCCTGCGTACTCGTCGAGGATCGTCTTCGCGCTGATGCCGAGCGGGACCTCGTAGACGCCGGGGCGCTCGACGTGGCCGCTGATGCCGCACAGGAAGTTGCCCGGGCTGGCCTCGGTCCCCGTCGAGCGGAACCAGTCGGCGCCGCGCTCGATGATGAACGGGACGTTGAAGATGGTCTCGACGTTGTTGACGGTCGTCGGCTGGCCCCAGAGGCCGAACCCGGCGGGGAACGGAGGCTTCGGGCGCGGGTGGCCGCGCTTGCCCTCGAGGCTCTCCATGAGCCCGGTCTCCTCGCCACAGATGTAGGCGCCGGCGCCCTTGTGCATGTGGATCTCGCAGGAGAAGTCCGTGCCGAGGATGTTCTCGCCGACGAGGCCCGCTTCACGCGCCTCGTTGATCGCCTGCTGCACCCGGTCGTACGGCTTGCGGTACTCGCCGCGCACGTAGATGTAGACGGCGTCGAGCTTCATCGCCCAGGCCGCGAGCAGGCAGCCCTCGACGAGCCCGTGCGGATCCTCGCGCATGATCACGCGGTCCTTGCAGGTGCCCGGCTCCGACTCGTCGGCGTTGACCGCGAGGTAGCGCGTGCGCGGGTCCTTGTCCTTGTCGGGCATGAAGGACCACTTCAGCCCGGTGGGGAAGCCCGCGCCGCCGCGGCCGCGCAGGCCGGACTTCTTGAGCACGTCGATGACGTCGGCGGGCGCGATGCCCTCCTTCAGCACCTTCTCGATGGCCTTGTAGCCGCCGAGGCGCTTGTAGACGTCGATCGTGTGGGAGTCTCGCTGCTCGGAGCGCGACAGCAGATAGGTATCGCCGGCGGGGATCATTGCAGGCCTCCGAGGATGGCGTCGATCTTCTCTGGCGTCAGGTCCTCGTGGTAGACGCCGTCGAGGTCGAACATGGGCGCGTTCGCGCAGGCGCCCTGGCACTGCAGGAGCTCGACGGTGTAGCTGCCGTCCTCGGACGTGCCGTTCACCGGGGCTCCCGTCTTGGCGCAGACGTGCTCGACGATGTCCTGCGCGCCGCGCAGGTCGCACGAGATGTTCTCGCAGATCCCGATGACGTGCTTGCCCTGCGGGCGCAGCTTGAACATCGGGTAGAAGGAGGCGACGCCGTACACCTCGACGGGCTCCATCGCGAAGTACTCCGCCACGGCCTCCATGATCTCGGGCGACAGCCAGCCGCCGAGTTCTTCTTGGCAGCGGTGTAGCGCGGGGATCAGGCCGGCGCGGCGCTCGGGGTACTTCGCCACGAGCTCGTCGAACTCGGCGATCAGGGACTCAGGTAGCGTCATCAGCGATCACACTCGCCCATCACGAAGTCGGCGCTTCCGATCGCGGCGACCATGTCGGAGAGCAGCTGCCCTTCGGTGAGCAGCGGAAGGACTTGGATGTTCAGGAGGCTCGGCGCGCGCATGTGACAGCGCAGCGGCTTGGCCGTGCCGTCGGAGGCGATGTAGAAGCCGAGCTCGCCCTTGCTGGACTCGACGCCCATGTAGGCCTCGCCGCGCGGCAGGCGCATGTCGGTCACGATCTTGAACTGGTGGATCAGCTCCTCCATCGACGACTGCACGTCGCCGTGGGGGGGGAGCACGTAGCGGCGATCCTCCGCGAGGAACTCGCCGCCGCGCGTGTCCTTCAGCCGAGCGAGGGCCTGCTTGCAGATGCGCGCCGACTGGCGCAGCTCCTCGATGCGGACGAGGTAGCGGTCGTAGGCGTCGCCGAGCGTGCCCACCGCCACTTCGAAGTCGTAGTCCTCGTAGCCGGAGTACGGCTCGGCCTTGCGGATGTCGTACTCGACGCCGCTGCCGCGCAGGTTCGGGCCGGTCATGCCCCAGGCGAGCGCCTGCTCGCGCGTCATCGCCGCGATGCCGCGGTTGCGCTCGTACCAGATGCGGTTGCCGGTGAGGAGCTCCTCCCACTGGTCGATGTCGGCCAGGAACTGCTCGAAGTAGCCGGCCCACTGCTCTTCCAGCTCCGGCTCGATGTCCGCGTACACGCCGCCCATGCGGATGTACGTGTTGTTCATCCGGTGGCCGGTGTAGCCGTCGATCAGGTCGTAGGCCTTCTCGCGCTGGTCGAACGTGAAGAAGAACATCGAGATCGCGCCGAGGTCCATCGCCGACACGCCGATCGCGATCAGGTGCGACATGATCCGGCTGGTCTCCATCAGCAGCACGCGGATGATCTGCGCGCGCTCCGGGACCTCGAGGTGCGCCAGCTTCTCGAGCGCCATCGCGTACCCGCAGTTGTTGAGCAGCGGCTGCAGGTAGTCGAGGCGGTCGGTGTGCACGAAGAACTTGCGCCAGCCGAGGCTCTCGCAGGTCTTCTCCTTGCCGCGGTGCAGGTAGCCGACGACCGGCTCGACCTCGCGCATGATCTCGCCGTCCGCCATCACCTTCAGGCGCAGCACGCCGTGGGTGGCCGGGTGCGAGGGGCCGACGTTCAGCTCGACGAGCTGACCGGACAGCGGGTCGTCCGGGTCGAGCTCGCCCATCGCGCCGGCGCGGTACTCGAAGATGTCCTTCTGGAGCGTCATGCCGTGCCTCCGGAGGGTTGGCGGCGCTGCTTGTCCCAGGCCTTGTAGAGCCGATCCGGCTCGATACCGCCGTGCGGGAACTCCTTGCGCAGCGGGTAGTACTCGTAGGCGTCCGGCATCATCAGCCGCTTCAGCCCTTCGTGCCCGTCGAAGCCGATGCCGAACATGTCGAAGCACTCGCGCTCGAAGTAGGCCGCGCCGGGCCACAGGTCCATGACGGTGGGGGCGCTGAAGCCGGCCTCGCCGGGCTCTTCGCCCGCGAGCCAGCACTTCACGCGCACGCGGTCGTTCGAGGTGATCGAGTGCAGCTGCCAGACGACCTCGAAGCGCGCTCCGCCGGTGTCCTGGGGTCGGGGCGTGGGCGCCTCGTCGTGGTCGACGGCGGTCACGATCGTGCAGAGCTCGTAGCCGGCCTTCGCGTGCAGGCCGGCGAGGACCGCGCGCACGCCGTCCTGCGGCGCGCGCAGCGTCAGCATGCCGTCGCGGCTCTCCTCTTCCTTGTGGTCGAGGCCGGCGAGGATGGGGGCGAGGCGCTCGCGCGTCGCTTCCAGGGAGCGGCTCATCCGTTCTCCTCGTCCGAGGCGACGCCGACGCTCGGGTCGTACTGCGGGACGGAGTCGTTCGGTTGCTTCTGGATCTTGCCGTGGCCCTCGAGCCACTCGTTGTCGGCGGTGCGGTCCTTGAACAGGGCCTGCACCGGTCGCTCGAGCTCGATCTTCTTCTGCAGCTTCATCAGGCCGTCGAGCACGGCGTCCGGGCGCGGCGGGCAGCCGGGCACGTAGACGTCGACGGGCAGGATCGAGTCCACGCCCTGGACGACCGAGTAGCTGTCGTACATGCCGCCGGTCGACGAGCAGACGCCCATCGAGATGACCCACTTGGGGTCCGGCATCTGGTCGTAGATCGTGCGCGCGACCTCGGCCATCTTCCACGTCAACGTGCCGGCGACGATCATCAGGTCGGCCTGGCGCGGCGAGAAGCGCATCGCCTCGGCGCCGAAGCGCGCGATGTCATAGCGGGGGCCGACGAGCGCCATCATCTCGATGCCGCAGCACGACAGGCCGAGCGGCATCGGCCACAGGCTGTTCTTGCGACCCCAGTTCACGAACGCGTCGAGACGAGTGGCCAGGAAGCCCTCGTTCTCCAGCGCGCCTTGCACGGTTTCTAGCGATCCCATTCCAGTCCTCCTTTGCGCCAGACGTAGGCCAGCGTCAGGCCGAGCACGACGACGAACGCGACGATTTCGGCGAAGACGAGCCCGCCGATGCCGGCAGCCGTGAATGTCTTCGCGTTCACTGCCCAGAGGACGAGGAACAGCGCCTCGACGTCGAACAGGATGAACAGGACCGCGACCAGGTAGTAGTGGATCGAGATCCGCACCCGCGCGTTGCCGACGGCGTCCATACCGCACTCGTAGGCGCTCTCCTTCTCGAGGTTGGAGCGCTTACGACCGGCCAGGTCGCTGACCAGCAGGGCAGCGACCACGAAGGCGAGGACGACGCCGAAGAGGATCAGAATCGGGACGTATTCGGACAGCATGGCGCGGCATGGTAGCGGCGCCCAGGGGCGGCGGGAAGGCCGATTGCCGTCTTGCGAGGACCGAATCCAGAGCGGCGCGCGAACGGCCGCGCTCAGCCGTCCACGCGCAGGAAGTCGCCGCCGGTCGCGTCGCAGAGCGCTTCGAGCGTGCCGTCGCCGCCGGTCCCGAGCTGGACCGCGTGGAACACGACTCGCGCTTCGTCGTTGACGGCCCGCAGGAAGGGCTCGACCCAGCGCGGGCCCTCGACCGTCCCGCCGTCGCAGAGCACGATGACGGTGTCCGCTTCCAGGTCCGAGAGGTCGATGACGCCGCCCGCATCCACGTGCATCGCGAGCCGCACGCCCGCCCGCAGGCGGGTGCCGCCGTTCGGCCCCGCGCGCAGCACGAAGCGCGTCGCCGCGCGGACGCTGGCCTCGTCGACCTCGGCCAGCTGGTCGCGCCAGCGCTGGGCGCCGTCACTGAACGCGACGACGTTGAAGCGGGCTCCGGGACCCAGCTGGGCCACGAAGGCCGCCATCTGGTCCGCGGCCTCCTCGAGCCGCGTGTGCCCGGCCTCGTCCCCGAAGCGCGTCTCCATCGATCCGGAGCAGTCCAGGACGAAGGTCACCCGGTCGGTCGTCGGCCGCAGGCCGAAGAATCCGCCCACGGTGGTCCGGACCGGGCCCCGGCCCTCGCCGACCAGGGGCGTCTCCCCCCGTCGCCAGGCCTCCAGGAGGGTCTGCCAGCGGTCGGGGTAGGCCCCGTAGGTGCGCCCGCTGCGCCGCTCGAGCTCGGAGACGAGTTCTCCCTGGATCCGCAGGACCGCGGCGTCCCCGGTCTCGCCGCGCTCGATCCACGTCCGCAGGGACTCGATCAGCCCGGGGAAGACCGTGGAGTGGGGCAGGCAGCGCCCGACCCCGATCCCGCGCGAGGCCGTGCGCCAGTCCTCCGCGAGCAGCGCGGGGCGCACGTAGCCGGCCACGGCGTCGACGCTGCGGGCCTCCTTGGCCGTGAGCTCGATCGAACCGAAGTGCAGCTCCACACCGGACTTCCAGAGGCCGGTCGGGCCCTTCTCGGACTGCGCGAGGAGGTCGATGAGGCGAAGATGGACGCCCTCTACGGCCCTGCCCGCCAGGGAGGCGACGGCGGCGTTGAGGAGGTCGGACGGGACCCGCTTCTCGGGGGGCGCGGGGCGCGTCGTGGAGAGCAGGGCCAGGGTGGCCTCCTGGGAGGAGTCGAGGGCCAGGACCTCGCAGGCGGCGATGCGGCGGCCCAGCGGGTGCGGATCGCCGTCGACCCGGCCCATCAGGACCCCGAGGGTCAGGACGCGCCGGGAGCCCGGCAGCCGTCGCCGCAGGATCTCCCGCGCCCGTCGCCGCAGCTCGGGCTCGGTGATCAGGGCGAAGCTGGCTGCCGGCGGGGGGCCGGCCAGCTGCGCGACGTCGTTGGCGACTCGAGCGCAGCGCCCCAGGAAGTCGAGCAGGCCGAGCTGGATCGCCTCGCCCTCCGGGTTCCGGGGGGTCCAGGCTCGATCCAGGTCCAGGAGTAGGAGGCCGCATTTGTCGAGCCGCTCGGGGTCGACCTCGAAGCCGCGGCGGTTCCAGCGGGCGAGGTCGCCGAGGAGGCGGGCGGTGGATTCCGGCGCCGGGAGGGCCGCGGAGGGCAGGGTCGCCGGGGAGCCCGGCGGGACCGCCGAGGCACCCGCGAGGGCGGGGGCGAGCCACAGCAGGGCTCCGGCGAGCAGGGGCCGCGCGCGGCGGGCGGCTGAGGAGGCGGAGGCGAGCATGGGCCGGCTGAGGATACCCCGGCAGAGCCGGACGACTACGCCCGGTGCCGGGACCGCGCCGGTGATGTCTATCGCGGACCCGAGGGTCGGGCTCTACTGGGAATCCCGAGTCGCTGCGCTCCGGAGGCTGGTGGCTCGCGCCGGCCCTCGCGATCCGCCTGCTCTCACCCCCGACCGGACCCGACCCTCCGCTCGCATGAAGGTCCTGCTGATCAACCCGTTCGTCGAGACGATGCATCGGGAGCTCTCCTACGCGGAGAACTTCCGGCCGCCGCTCGGTCTCGCCTACTGCGCTGCGGTGCTCGAAGCGCACGGGCACGAGGTGCGCATCGAGGACGCGCTCGTGCTCGGGACGCGCGGACCGCAGCTGGTGAAGCTCCTGCAAGGCTTCGCGCCGGACCTCGTCGGGATCAGCGTCTACTCACCGACGCGCTACGAGGCTTTCCGCACCGCGCAGCTCGTGCGCGACACGCTCGGTCCCCGGGTCCCGATCGTCACCGGCGGGCCGCACGTCTCGGTCGCTGCCGAGGACACACTGCAGCACGTGCCCGCCATCGACTACGTCGCGTGTGGCGAGGGCGAGGAGACGCTGCTCGAGCTCGTGCAGCGGCTCGAGGCGCAGGAGGATCCGGCCGGGATCGCCGGGCTCTTCTGGCGGGCTGGCGACGAGGTCGCCAGCGGGCCGCCGCGCGGAAACGTCGAGCAGCTCGACGATCTGCCGCGCCCGGCGCGTCACCTCTTGCCGATGAAGCGCTACGGCACGCGCATGCCGTCGACGATGCACGGCTGCACGACGCTGCTCACCTCGCGCGGCTGCCCCGCGCGCTGCACGTTCTGCACGCGCGACTGGTTCAGCCGCCAGACGCGCATGCACTCGCCGGACTACATGCTCGACGAGATCGAGGAGATCATCGAGCGCTGGGGCATCCGCGGTTTCATCTTCCAGGACGACACGTTCACGCTGAACAAGAAGCGCATCTTCGAGCTGTGCGAGAAGATCCAGCAGCGCGGCCTGCGCTTCCACTGGCTCGCGACGACGCGCGTCGACTGCCTCAGCCTCGAGCTGATGCAGGCGATGAAGGCCGCGGGCTGCGAGGTCCTGACCTTCGGCGCGGAGTCGATGAACCCCGACACGCTCAAGTGGCTGAAGAAGGGCTTCACGGTCGAGCAGGTGCGGCGCGCCGTCGACTGGGCGCAGGAGGCGGACCTCACCGTGCGCTGCTCGTACCTAATCGGCATCGGCGACGAGACCGAGGAGGACCTGCGCCACTCGATCCAGGAGGCGCGTGGCCTCGCGGTCTCCAAGCTCAAGGCCAATGTCGGCCTCAGCGTCTATCCGGGCACGCCGCTCTACCCGATGGCGATCGAGGCTGGCGTGCTCTCGGAGTCCTACTCCTTCGCGGAGGGCTGGCAGGACGAGGCGAAGCGCTACGGCAACGGGGAGACGCCGCGCTGGTACACGCCGCACGTCCCGCTGGAGACCCTGCTCGCGCTGCGCAAGGAGACCGAGGTCAACGTGCTCTTCACGCGCCCTTCCCTCGAGGTCGCCCTGCACCGCGCGCGCAAGTTCGCCCGCCGCTTCCGCCGCCATCCGGCCGAGACCCTTCGCCACGTCGCCCAGTTCGGGCGCGCAGCGCTGGCGGGCTCGCGGCTGCGGAGCGGGCCGCAGCACTAGCGCCTGCCCCGGGAGGTCGGGCACCGGCTCCATCGACGAAGCGGCGCCGCGCGGTGAGAGCCGCGCGGCGC
>Ga0316204_10004462_pt1 | contig 25040 bp, 27 predicted proteins | sample 6monrhotite_MG_2_FD_205661 | JGI IMG/M metagenome (GOLD analysis project Ga0316204, IMG submission 205661) | Microbial mat bacterial communities from mineral coupon in-situ incubated in ocean water Damariscotta River, Maine, United States -... | ecosystem: Environmental > Aquatic > Marine >... | reverse complement strand
TGGACAGTTAATTGGACCAAATGCCACCTTAGTGTTTGAGATCGAACTTATCAAGGTAAAATAGTACAAACAGCTATATCCAGGAGTAAGCTTTTAGCGCTTACTTCTTAGACCTATCATACTTTTTTATTCCTACCCCTCTTTTAAAATTGTTTTCAATGTCTTCATAAAAGATAATTTGGCTGCAGGAAAGTCATACTTTGAGAATTCTTCATAACTCACCCATGCCATTTGGCTATGCTCATTCAAGTTTAATTCTTGACTTAGGTCTTTCATATATGCAGTATATAGATGTAAGCAGAAGTCTTTGTCTTTATACCTGATATTTTCAAAGCCCACATATTGGTCTGTCTCTATATCAACCTCTAGCTCTTCTTTTATCTCTCTTATACCACATGCTTCTAAACTTTCGCCAAGTTCAAGTTTCCCTCCGGGAAATTCCCATTTATCTGGCATCGGTTTATCAGCTGCTCGTTTTGCGATAAGTACTTTTTTATCCTTACCGATGATGACCACACCTACAGCTACAATGGGCCCTGTTTTCAGATCAAGACCTTTGAGGCTATAGCCATCGCAGCAGACTCTGAACGAAGTATCATAGGTGTGTCTAGACGAAAGCGTTTAAGTTTTTGCACCTTATCTCGTTCATCTTTCGAAAAACCACCCTCACATCCAATCAATACCGTTGAAACGTCATTTTCACAACCCAAGACCTCATCACAAAAATCAAGGACTACGGTTTCAGGATATAAAGTTATAAAATCATCTAAGTTTTTAAAGACCTCAAATTCTATCTGTTTACTTCGTCCACATTGTTGCGATGATGTCTCTAAGATGCGTTCATATCTTTGTATGTCAGTTTTAAAGTTCTTTTGTGATCTTGCACAGTAGATAAACGATATCTTACTTACGCCTATCTCATTGAGACTGGGTAAAACTTTTTCTACGGACTTAGGGTCTATCACACACCAGGCGATGTGTAAAACTTTGTCTGATTTGACTTCTTTTATCTCTGTACTTATATGTTCTAAAGCAGCTGAACGTCCATCTAGTGAGCTGACCTTATAAGCGTGCAGTACTTCACTCTTATCACGTGTTCTAAAGTACAATGTATCGCCTGTATTATGACGGCGCACTTTAAAGAGGTACTTATACTCTTCGCCCTTAAGTTTTATGGACGCTTTTCCTGCCTCATCACTAAAAAGAAACTGCACTGGCCATTCCCGAAAAAGCGCCTACTGCTACAAGCAGTACTAACTCGATTATCTGATACTTGTAACCAAGTTTTATATAGGTCATTTTTGGCATCAGTTGAAATTTTGTCACCTTAGATAAGGCCTTGTTTCTTTTGATCTCTAAGGCTGAGATTATAAATATACCTACTATCATCAAAAGGTTTGCCGGAGTTAGACTTAGGTGTTTTACTGCCATCATAATAGTTCCTGTTAATACAACTGCTGAGGCTAAAGAGATATGAAAGATCATCAAGATCTGTATACGCTTGGTAAAACGTTTAAAGTCAGTGCTGAACTTATGCACTAAGATCATTATGACTAAGACTGAGATCAAGCCGATCACACTATATATGTGAAGACTTTGACTCATTTCATACATTTCATTCATTAAAAAGCCTTTTGAGCTTAAATTTTACCAAAGTTTTCTTGATGTGCCATTATTAAAATGTGATTTATATCAAGGTCATGTCTTATATATGTTCAACTCACTGTTTAACTGTTGTGCATTGGTGACTAAACTATCAATTGTTTGTACAATTTCTTCAATACTTGAAAAACTATCAGTGGTCGATGTTTCAATCTCATGAATAGTCTCTACTAGTCCTTCTAACTTAAGTATATTATCACTAAAGTTTTTAGACGATTTTTCAGAAATATTTGCTGTCTCATCCATAATTGTAATTGTCTCTTCTAAGGTTGATCGTATTTCTATAGAGTCAGAGCTTAAGCTTGTAATGTTTTCAGCATTAGTGGTCATATTTTCACTCGTATCATTAATAGACTGAACAACAACATTAACCGTACCATGTATTTCAGTCAAGGACTTTTGAGTACGCTCTGCCAGTTTTCTTACCTCATCTGCAACAACAGCAAAGCCTCTACCGTGTTCACCTGCACGAGCTGCTTCTATCGCTGCATTTAGGGCTAAGAGGTTGGTTTGATCTGCAATATCAGAAATCACTGTTAATATGCTTTTGATCTCTTCAGCAGATTGGGTCAATTCGTTTAATTTATCCGACATATTGTTCTCTAGCTCAGCCGTCTGCTCAATACTATCAGTGAATTGCGTAATATGTTCACCCATACTTTGAAGGTTTTTATTGGCTTCATCAATACGATCTTTTGCATACGAAGTATCTCTGTTGGTTTGCTGAAGCTCTTCCTGCATAAGACCACTGTCTTCCGTGATCTGTTTCATAGACGCTTGCTGATGGTTAGAGCTTTGACTGAGTGTGCTCGTGATTGCATGTACTTTTTCAGTCATACTTGTTGTTTGATTTGCAGAGGATTTTGCTGTATTTAGTACACTTCGTAACGAAGATATAAAAGTGTAAAATGATTCTTCTTGCACTGTCTCTTTTTTTAGATCGATGGTAAAGTCATGATTTTCAGTGATCTTGTTTACATTGTCAATCATCTCCATCGAACTGAGGTATTGGTTAGTGATCATATAGACCATATAAACAAGAACCACAGCTTCCACAATAACAAAAGATGCATGTAAAAATGCGATATCCCAGCCACACGCATAGTTAAAGACAATGATCTTTGCATCGCCAATGGAAGTATCACCCAACTGTAAATAGGTAAACAACAAGTGATGAACCGCAATAGTCAGTGCACTTGCAACAATTGGAAGTACATCTTTATACAAAGACATAAAAGCAAGTACAACAAAAATATGAAAGTGCATTTCAATACGGCCAAGATGTTGTTGAATCATAATAATCGGAAATCCCATTATTAACATACCGATTATTATCCGAGAGGTAGATGTACCTGGAAAAAGCTTATAGACCATAAAGGCCAACCCCATTATTAGTCCTCCTCCTACTACTCCCAATAGATACGTGTCGTATGTCAACGATGTTATAAAAGACACTATGACCCAATTAATCACAAATATGTACATAAATGCTTTATCTGCATTTTTTGCTTCTAGAACCAAATTGTTCTTTACTAAAGATGACAATCCATCATAGTTCCCAAATAAAACGGCTAACTTCATTTTAACTCCTCATATATATCAAAGACAATCGATTGCTTATTAAAAGGACGTGTATAGTACATCGTTTTAAGTTCAAATGACTGTTTAGACTTTTGTGTGATCATATACAGATACCCTGTATGTGACATCTCCCCCGATCCACTAAGTGAATCACTTGTATACGCTCTTAAATCATGCATCAACTTCTGTCTTTCTTTAAGACTCAGGTTCATTCCCATGAAACTTTTATGAAAATAATGCAAATATGCATCTAATTCACCTGAGTCCTCCCCAATATTGATAAAATAAAAAACAACCTTATCAGTTGACTCTACTTCTTGGTAAATCGATACTATCTCTTCAAGTGAAGGACTACAAATCGTTTGGCAACCTGCATAGCCAAAATATACCAAAATGACTTGCTTAGTTTCCTCAACCTCAAAAGGCAATGAAACCTTCTGCTCAAGTGTAACTTTACCTTGTTTCTCCCCCATCAGCATTGATAAAGGAAACCCAAACAATACGAGTAAACCAATAACCGTGAAAAAAAGAAGTATTCGTTTAAGTATTATCTTTTTTCTCAATATATTTATCCTTTATCCTAGGTAGACAAACACTAAGTCATCACACCTTTTTGTAAAAACAAAAGATAGAGTAGGCAATATTACATTATTGAATATATAGTTAAACTTAGATATTAAACCAATGATTTAAATTAAAAAAGTTTACAACTACAAGCATAATGAAAACAATTGCATACTACAAGTTAAAATTTACTCGACTTGACTTATAATGTCTTAACATTTTAACAAGGAAGAGGATAATGGCCATATTGATAGAAGACGCACTAAAGCAGATCGATGAGTGGGTCGAACCTCTTCATTCAGAGATTGTTTCTCTTGAAGCCTCACTGGGGCGTATCCTTTCTAATGACGTCGTTGCTGTTTATAACCTTCCTGCCTTTAATAACTCAGCTATGGATGGATATGCCATCAAGCAAGAAGATGGAGGAAAAGAGGTCATTGTTGGTGAGACTATCTTTGCGGGAGATGACTCTGATGCAATGGTGGCACAAGGTTGTACATTAAAGATTATGACAGGTGCGCGTATTCCTATGGGGGCGGAAGCTGTTGTGCCTATTGAAGATATAGAACAGGTTTCTGATAATGTCATCTCTCTTCCTTCTTCCGTACGTAAAGAACAACATATTCGGTATGCTGGAGAAGATATCAAAGCAGGTGACTTACTCTTAAAAGCGGGTCATAAACTTCATGCGCATCATATCACTATGCTTGCCTCACAAGGTATCTCACATATTTATGTGACTAAACGTCCACGTGTGGCTGTATTTGCCTCAGGTAAAGAGCTTAAGATGCATTTTGAAACAGTGCAAGACCATCAGATACACAACACCAACACCCCTACATTTTTAGCCCGCGCTCAAGAACTTGGCTGTGAGGTTCTTTTTATAGGGACATCCGAAGACACCTTGGTCGATATCAAAGAACATATTTCATCAGCACTTGAAGGCTCTGATCTTATCATCACTTCAGGCGGTGTCAGTGTCGGTGATGCAGACTTTACCAAAGAGGCTTTTGACTCTTTTGATTATGAGCCTTACTTTTCTAAGATCAATATCAAACCGGGTAAACCAACTACCTTTGGACGTATTGGCAGAACCTACATTTTAAACCTTCCGGGCAACCCTCTTGCTGCTGCTGTCAACTTTGAGATATTTGCCCAAAGTATCATCTTAAAACTTCATAATGCGAGACTTCCATATATAGGAAGTTTCAAAGCAAAGATGAAAGATGACTTTTCTCAACGTGCTGGTAAGTACACAGTCGTTCCCGGTTATTATGATGGAGAGTTTTTCGTACCTGTTGAAAAAAGAAGCCCGGGTATGGTCTCCCCCTTAGCCCAATCAAATGCTTTTATGATTACGGATGATAAGGTAGCTGATATCAAACAGGGTCAAACCGTCTTACTTATCCCAACAAGATGGCAGATGTGTACTAAAGAAAAAAGTGAGATTATTACGAAGGGGTAACAGCCACTACACTGTGTCGGGGTTTATAAAGACTTCACCATTAAGGACTTTTTGCCATAAATCTTTATCATGCCAGTCTTCTTTAACGGCATCTGAAAACAAGACCTTAGAAGGGTCTATCAATCCCATATTTTCATTATAAGCATCGTCTCTGAAACCTTGGGCATAGCCTGTTTTTGTCTCATGCACGATAATAGAGTGAAGCTTGACCTCTTTTTCTCCATTTATCATCTTAGTGCAAGAAAGCATCTTATCAACCATAATGAAGATCACACGGGAGAACTGTTCTGCTGAAGGAGAGACAGGAAGCTGTACCCAACGGTCTGAATGCTTTTTCATATCCGCTATATACTCTTTATCATCCGCGTCCCATAAGGTGATCGCATGGTCAAAAGAGTCAATCAGGTCTTTAATAGATTGTTTCATCAGACCAAAGTCAAAGACCATTTGGCCATTATCTAAGAAATTAGATTCAAAAAGTACTTCAATCTCATAAGAGTGTCCATGAATAGACGCGCGACAACGTTCGCTAGAACAGCCCCTTACAATATGGGCATTTTCAAATTTAAATTGCTTTCGAATTAACATTAAACACCCTTATTTTGATCCCATAAACGGATATGTAGTCTATCACTGTACACATATCCCTTTATCTTGCAATAATCTATTACGGCTTCACCATGATACTCTAATTCAGCCTTTGAACCACCTTTAGGCATACAGTAGACAGATATTGAAGGCGCAAATTTAATGACCTCATCTATCTCTTCATCAACACCCGTTTGTATCGACTCTTTATCAACGGTAAATTTAAAAAAGGCATCTTGAGAGTAAGTTGCAATATTTTGAATGGCTTTTGCATTGATACGTTTACTCTCAGGTTCACCGCTGTTCTTAAGCTTCACTGACAGCGCAAAGATACAGCGCTGATAAACACGAAACTTTTCAAAGTCCACATCAATAGCACCATTTGTCTCAAAGGTGACCCTATGCCCTTTTCCCTGAAGAAACTCAATAAAAGCAACAAAAAGTTCATCATTGGCATAGATAAGTGGCTCCCCTCCTGTTAAGACAATATCTGCCTTGATAGGAAGTGTATAGGTATTATAGATAGCTATTAATTCATCAAGTGACTCTATCCCTAACCATATCTGTCCAAAATGTTTTTTGTCTACCGCATAAACGGTATCACATCCAATGACTTGAACGCCACTTGGTGAGGTCTCGGAACACCCAAAACCTTCACATTTCATATTACATCCACCAAAACGGAAAAACAGTGAAGGTGTGCCTAGGTATTTACCTTCACCTTGGATAGAATAAAAATGCTCAACTAAGTAAATCATCCACCTGTCTCATAAAAAGCGCGTGTTGAAACTTCACCATCTGTTTCAGACCAACGATTTTTTTCCGGTTTTGTACGGATAACCTCTTTTAAAACTAGAGCCGCTTCTTTGATATCTCCACGCTTAACCGCATCATGAATACTCATCGCCTCATCAAAATACAGACATGGGATAATATTTCCCTCTGCCGTTAGACGGATGCGATTACATTTAGCACAGAAATCATCTTTATACGGCTCAATGATCCCAAAACGATAACCATCATCACAACGATAATAATGCGAAGGAGAAGTGGCATCAAACCCTTCATCAGTAATACCGTACTCTTCACCTATCAGTGCTAAAAGCTGCTCACTTTTCATACCTTTGATATCCACTTCAGCATGTGAATTTTCCATGTACTCGATATAGCGTACAGTGATATCACGTTTTTTACAGTACTCCATAACATCAAGGATCTCGTTTTCATTCATCCCTATCATAGGGACCATGTTCACCTTGACCTTTAGACCAACATTTAGCGCTTCATCTAAACCTTCTAAGACCTTTGCTAACACATCTTTTTTAGCGATCTGCTCAGCCACATCAGGAATAAGACTGTCAACAGAGATGTTGATACGTTTAAGCCCTGCATCTTTAAGCTTTTGTGCTGAGCCCTTAAGCAGGTAAGCATTCGTTGTCATTGCCAGATCTATCTCAGGACAATAGTCATAGATCATCTTGATAAACTTGTCTAAGTCTTCACGTAAAAGAGGTTCACCGCCTGTGATACGTATTTTTTTAATACCCTCATCAATGGCCACTTTCATAAATAAAAAAAGTTCTTCAAACTTCAGAAGGTTCTCTTTTGGCACCCAAGAAAATGGTTTTTCTGGCATACAATATTGGCATCTAAAGTTACATCTTTCTGTAACTGAAACGCGTAGGTAATCTACCGTTCTTCCGTAACTATCAACTAACATATTTTTTCCCTGTTTTAACACGTTATAAAAATTTTATTTACAATATATTTTATACTTTTTAACAGACATTTCTCTTGTGAAAGGTCAAGTAACAAGTATAAGGCGCTTATTATATCTATAAATTTATTTGATTTTTATTAGTAGTTGATAGAAATATTTCACCTTAGACTATGCTAAGGTTAGAAAATAAGGTGAAGTCTAAGAGCTCTTATTAGCGTCTTTTTGACTTGGCATAAACCGACTGAAAACAAAGAGTAAAATAGAAACAGCAAGAATCAACATGGCTGCATAAGGAAGATCGCTATAATCACTTATAGAGATCTTAAACACTATCAGTAAGGCTTCAATCAACAAGGCGATCATAATCGATGACATAAAAGTAACCAGACTTTTTGGGTTAAAGACCTCAGATATGTTTTGTGTTTTTGGCAAGACCTCTTGCTCATATATTGTCTTTCCTAGATCAAATACTGCCAAGCCTAGCGTTAAAGCGATGACTGGTTTAAACACTACTTCTAAACTCATCTTCTCTTGTGAAAAAAGATAAATAACAAATGAACCAAGCCCATAAAATGTTATAAACAGCCCAAGTGCAAGCAGCCCGCCTCCTATTAAAGAATAAGACAACTTTGTCATTTGCCTAAATACTGTTTTGGATTCAATCAAGTGAAAACGTTCTAATAAGACCCTTAATCTAAAGTCTAAAAAGACATAACCGTTTTCATGTTTATGCACGACTGTCAGACAAAGATTTCCTGTTGCACTTGAGAGATAGGGTTCACTAATATAATAAGGTTTATCTATATCTTTTTTGTCAAAAAGATAACCTCTGTCTTTTCCAATCTGTTCAGCTTCATCTAGACCTATACCAAAGTTTGAGGATACTTGAATCAGGTCTTTATTACACTCATACATCAACTCTAAACTTGCAAATGTTTTATGTAGTTTTACAAAGCTTTTTTTTGTAGCAGCTTCGATATGTAATCGGTTAAGTGTAGAGATAATAAACTTTTCTATCAGTTCGGCGTTTTCATTATAAACTTGTACTAAATGTTGCATTTTTTCCCTTCGCATATTTTGTAAGGAGCACACCTATGCTACTTACAAAATGTACGTATCATGATCATGATACGTACGCGCTTTGAGAATGACGTCATTTTAGTCAAAATGACAGGAGAACAGAGCTTTAGGGACTTACCTACTTGCCACGTTGAAGCAGCGCCCCGGCTCTATCTATTCATCCTCCTTGGCAAATTTTTCATATAAGAAACTTAAAATAGCTTCACGACAACGGATATATTCAGGGTCATGCTGTAAAGAGACTCTGTCTCTTGGACGTTCTAAATTGACTTCGAGTATCTCACCAATTGTTGCTTCAGGTCCATTGGTCATCATAATAACCCTATCACTTAAAAGCACTGCTTCATCAATATCATGGGTAATGATAATTACCGTGTTTTTAACATTTTGCTGAATACGCATCAGGTGTTCTTGCAGGTTGGCACGTGTTAATGAATCAAGCGCACCAAAAGGTTCATCCATCAATAATACCTTTGGTTTAATAGAAAGTGCTCTGGCAATACCGACACGCTGCTTCATCCCCCCACTGATCTCACCGGGGTACTTGTCTTTTGCATGATCAAGGTTAACCATCGTGATAAATTTATATACACGCTCTTTTAGCTCTTTAGGACTGAGCTCAGGCATCACCTTCTTGACTGCCATCTCGATGTTTTGATACACAGTAAGCCACGGCAAAAGAGAGTGGTTTTGAAAAACTACCGCTCTTTCAGGCCCAGGTCCGGTGATCTCCTTATTATCAAGGATTATTCCACCCCCTGTCGCCATATCAAGACCAGCGATCATATTTAGCAGAGTTGATTTACCACAACCAGAGTGACCTATGATAGAGATGATCTCATTTTCTTTGATATTAAGATTGACATCTGTAACAGCAACATACTTTTCTCCCTTTGGCAAAGGAAATACTTTTTCTACGCCTTCTAAATCTAAAAACTTACTCATGATTTCCTCCTATCTCTTTTTTGTATAATCAAAATAATCCGCGATCACACCCATGATCACATCAAGTATATATCCAACGATCCCGACAATAAAGATCCCGATTACGATGTTTGGATAGTTAAGATTGTTATACTCATCCCAGATCCAAAATCCGATCCCGATACCACCTGTTAACATCTCGGCTGCAACAATAACCAACCAAGCAATACCTAAAGACAAACGCATACCTGTAAAGATGTACGGAACTGCAACAGGCAAGATGATCTGTGTCACCTTCTCTAAAGGTGTAAAACGTAATACTTTGGCAACATTTAAGTAATCCTCATTAACACTTTTCACACCCAGTGATGTATTGATGATGATCGGCCAAATCGATGTGATAAAGATCGTTGAGATCGCTGTTGCATTGATATCTTGAAAGACCATCAACAACAGAGGCAACCACGCCAAAGGTGAAACCGGCTTTAAGATCTGTATATAAGGGTTCAAAGCTGTCATAAAGTTCTTAGACATACCGATTAAAAGACCAATTGGAATACCAATAACAATTGCTAAAGCAAATCCGGCAAATACACGTTTAAGTGAATTCACAACCTGCCAAAAAAGTCCCTTATCATCTTCATTCTCTATATAAAAAGGATCTGTTAGTGAACCAACGACCTCGTCTCCTTCAGAATTAATCCCTCCAAATGCAGCCACATAGGTGTCTGTTGGTGAGGGAAAATCCTCCACCATCACCGCCAAACCTGACCAGGCTGGGATGAAAACTATTAATACCAAAAATGGTAAAATTATTTTATTAAGCTTCTCAAAACTCATTACATTCTCCTTGAAATTGTCTGCTCTCCAACAGATAAAAAAGTACCTAAATACACTTTTATCTGTTTGTCAGCCGAAGCTGACAAAAGATGCTACTTACTTTTTAGTTACATACTTAGGATCTGCACACCCTGCTGGTCCATATGGACATACGTATGAAGGTTGTTCAGTTTTTACACTCCATTTGTTAGCTGCTGCAAGATCTTCTTTTGATACTTTTGAGTTTGTTATTTCAAAGTCAAAGATATAATCCACTGCTTTGTTTGGATCCCAAACTTTCTTATCCATAAACATGTTGTACTTATCAACACCATCTTTTTTCCAAGCACTTGGAGGAAGTGTGTATCCAACTTCTTTAGCTGCTACTTCAAACAGATCTGGACGATAAGTCTTCTCAATGATCGCTTTCATATCTACAGGCTTGTCAAGTTGACCCCATCTGTACATCTGAGTAATAAACCACATACCGTGAGAGTAAAACGGATAGGCCGCATAATAGTTGGCAAACACATTAAACTGTGGATTTGGCTCAGAGTCTTGACCTTTTAAGTACTGGAATGTTCCTGTCATTGACTTCTCAAGAACAGATACCGGTGCTTTTACGTAGTTTGGTTTAGAGAGGATCTTCGCTGCTTCTTTACGATTATCCCATGAAGCATCTAACCACATCTGAGCTTCAATAACCGCTTTCATAACGGCCTTAGTCGTCTCAGGATTTTTCTCAATAAAGTCAGCTCTTGCTTGAAGTACTTTTTCCGGGTTGTTGTTCCAGATATCAAAGTTTGTTACAAGTGTTGATCCTTTTTTCTTCAACACAACACGCTCATTCCATGGCTCACCAACACAATATCCTTCGATATTACCCGCGATAAGATTTGAAGGCATTGTTGGTGGTGGGAAAGGTTTGATCGTCGCATCACGATCAGGCTCGATTCCAGATGTTGCCATCCAGTAGCGTAACTCATAATTGTGTGTTGACACCGGGTGAACCATACCGAAGTTTAAAGGCTTATACTTCTCACCTTCTGCTGCATGTTTTGCATCTATATACTTTTTAAGAGATTCGGAACCAAGAGGTCTAGCCGTCTTATCCATACCGTGCTTTTCCATCTTCTTGATAATATTATTTCCAAAAGTGATCCCGTTTCCATTAAAGTCAAGACTTAAAAGGGCTTGTAAGTTAGCCTTACCGTTGATACCCAATGTCGCTGCAATTGGCATACCTGCTAGTGCATGAGAAAAGTCATACTGACCATTAATAACTTTTTGCTGGATACCTGGCCATCCACCACCTTCTTTTACAACATGTACATCTAAACCATACTTTTCAAAGAAACCTTTTTCTTTAGCGATAACTAATGGGGCACAATCTGTCAGTGCAATAAAACCTATAGTCAACTCTTTTTTCTCTAATTCTGCCATCAAAGAACTTGTAACTATTGATAAACCTAAACCAATTTTCAAAACCTGTTTGGCTAATGGAAACTTAATCATTTACTCTCCTTGTTTTTATACGTATCATTTTACAGGATTATAATTTTATTTAGACGAATTAGTGATTAAAAATTAAACACTATATGTTTATTATTAAAACAATTAAGTAGCATATTATATGTACACTATGACAGTAATAAAAATTATGAATAGGAGAAGAAAAGTAAATACAGGAGTAAATCATGTGAAAGGAAGTGGTATAAAACCGCCTAAGCGATCTTATAATTATAGAGTATTAGTTAGAGAATTTATACGTTAACATAGCCCAAAATTTTTGTGTATCAACATTAAATGTATCAGCAGAATAGTCAGCATATTTAAGCATACCACTTAAACCTTTAACCCCTGGAATCGCTCTCTTGTAAAGAAGATCAAGTTCCGTACCGTAATCCGTACTTCCTACATCAGATGTGAAGTCATGATAGATCGCTTTAGCAACACCAAAGTCTTTACTCTTGTATCCAACCATTAGGTTTGCATCTACTAGACCGCCTGCTGGTGTCCCAAGAAACTTATCTGCCCAACCGTTAAATTTATGCAGGGTCGCTAGTGGTGTAGTAAAAGCCGTCTCGCCTGCTCCGCTCACACCTGAAAGAACCTCATAATTAAGACCGGCTAAAACACCTGACATATTCATACCAAGTTCTAAGTTTATATATGATGCATCAGCGGCAGGCTTGCCATTACTTGCTGTTTCTATAGATGCATCTGTTTGCATAGCGTACTCAGCACGATAACTAACTTTTAAACTATCAGAAACAGGGACACTTCCAGTTAAAGCTACACCGTAAGTATCATGCAGTGAACCTATTAAGTACCCATAACCTGTTACAGTTAGTTCGTCCATAACCTTATATTTAGCATTTAGAAAAACAGTATCAGTATCTTTTAAACCATCATATCTCGTGCCTGCAAAAATTGCATTTCTTTGATACACATATGATGCTAATAGATTAAGATCTTTAACCGTGTTGTCGATCACAGAGAACGCATCATAAGTCTGAGGCATTTGTCTCCAACCAACCGCACCAACAAAACGTTGATTATCAAGATTCATTAACTGGCGACCGGTACGTAATTTAGTTTTGTTTAATTTAAAATCTAAGTAAGCCTGTGTAACACGTGTTTGTTCAGGGTCTGCTACAACCTGATTTCCTGTTTGTCCATTATCAGTACTGTTATAGTTGTCATTTGTTGCATGAACATCTGTCATCTCAACATAAGTAGAAAGCCAATCAGTTCCTAATAAGTCTGCATTCACACCAAGGACTAAACGGTTTGTTAAAGCATTCGCATTGCTTGCTGCATTGTCAGCATCTACCATCTCATAACGCGGACGAATTTCACCCTTAACTTTTATGTTTTCAAAAATTGAGACTCCCTCGTCAGCTGCTTGTGCACTTAGAGTTCCTACACTCATCATTACAGCTGTCACCAAAGACATTTTAATCATATTTTTCATTTCTTCTCCTAAGTTAAATATTAGCGATAGTATAACAGAGGGATGAATTAATAATAGTCATAATATGATTAAAATTTAATCATATGTATTTTCTTGTATTCTTGAGTGGTAAGTAAATATAAATATCCTGTATCTATATTTAATTACTGGAAATAAAAAAAGAGGTTCTCAGGTCTTTATGCCAAGTGCTATTAATCAACTCTATAAAAAACAGAGGCTGGTTCAGAAATATTTGGCACATCATCATAAGTAAAGACGGCATAATATTTACTCTCATCTAAGGCACCAAAGTTATCATAGGTATACGCATCTTTTCCACCATAGAGTTTTTGTCCATCATAAGGTGAACATGGTACATGGAAAGGGTTTTTAACAACTATAACACCTTTAAAAGCATCATCATCCGGATTTTTCCAAGAGAGTTTTATCATTCCATTCTCTTTAATAAACTTCAGATCACTAACAGCAGCCACACCTTCACGACGTTTTTTAACATACTCTATCTTCAAACGCGGAGGGTTCACATTTTTAGCATCCGTCCAGTCAACAAGTTGAGAGGTAGAAAAGTTCTTTTCAGATGTAGGTAAGATAACAAAAAGAAGCTTCTGGTCATTACGCATAGCAGAGACCAGTTCCACAATACTGTAAGTGTCAAAAACAAAACGTTGCGTCTTCTCTTTTTTGATCTCTTCTATACTCGCCTCATAGCCAATTCGTTCAATACTTTCACGTTTTTTTATATTAGCAACAGACTTCTCTTTACCTTGTGAATCAACCATTTCCACATGAAACCGTAGGTTTTGTGAAGCATTTACCTTTACAGCATCCATCTCAAGATAGATACTTGACATAACTATGTTTTCAACACTAGGAAGGTTGTCAAGATTAAACTCTATGCAGCCATACTTGACACATCCGTTTTCATCAAACCCGACCTGCAGTGTATTTTCTTCTGTTCCACTTTCTGAAATGGTTGTCAGACCTGAGCTCTCAAGCTCAATTTTTGCACCCGGCAATGTATAAGAGATCTCTAGCTTTGGTCGAAATTCTAAACCGTTAGAAAACTTGTTGAAACCGATATCCCACTGCATGAGCTGTGAAGACCTGTCCAGTGGTAATCTCGTTGGTCCATCCATTCTGAATGTGACTTCCTTACGCTTCAATGCATCTTGTAAAAGTCTTCGCTCATTTTTTGCAAAGACCCACGTTCGCCAGATACCTTGAGAGAGTTCTTGTGAACGTGTTGGTTTTTCTATGTATGAAAGGATTGGTGCATTTTTAACTGCGGTAAAAGAGTGAAGACTTTCACAAGCACTCTCATCCATAATCCCTATGCGCCACTCTCCAAATTTCTCAACTTGAACATTAACACGGTTGATGGGGTATAAAGAGATCTGAGCATCCGTGATGATCGCATTATCTGGAACAGAGTCCAAAGGGAAACCCATCACACCATAACATTCTCCACGAGCCTGAGAGATCCCTACAAAAAGAGAGTTTAGTCCAAAATGTTCTGAGTTTTTAGAGCTCTTTTCGCCCACATAACCAATTTTTTCACTGGTTGGAAAAAGTACCTTTGAGAACCCATCAATGTCACTATGTGTTCTTACCGTCACCTTTGGAGCAAATGCAGACTTGATACGGCGTTCTCTACATACCGCACGTACAAAGTAAGTATAGTTCATTGAAGCGTGTAAATGATTGTCTATATAGTTTTTAGCCTTAGTTAAGCCAATACGGTTAGAAGCTTGACAATGAGAAATCTCTTTTTTAGATCGATAGATCTCAAAATATACATCCTCTTCTTCAGGATAGTCCCACTCAAGTTCTACTCTATTGTTGGCAACTTTAGGAGCTATAAAATCAGTTATACGAGGCAGACGAATAGTCTTATCATAATTTGGAACTTCATGAAGCGCATAAATCAAAGCTGGAATATTTTCATTAATGTGCTCCGTCATGTTTTCCATAAAGTCAGAGATATTACGTGTCCCTACCTCAACGGTCAAAGCTAATGCTCCTGTTGAATAATAAAACTCACGTCCACATCCGCTGATTAGATTAACGGGAGGTTTACCCATGTGCACTCCATATTCACGTCCTGAAACCTTTCTAATCTCTTCTGCCATGTTGGCTGACAGTGTATTAAGATCAGTTGCATTAAGGGCATCTTCATGTTTGAAGTTATGTGCAGGAAAAAACACGTTTCCTTGGGAGTGATAATCTAAGGCAATGGTAATATTGGGATGGTCTTCAGCAAAATTTTTAAGAGAAAGGGTCTCTGGTTCAGAAAAAGGTTGCGGACCTGAGTAGACATTAGAAGAGGTATTTTTACTTGGAGCATACCCCACATTGAAGTTACGGTTTAAGTCTACTCCAAAAGTCCCATCTGCATTTTGTCTGCGGTTTTTACGCCAAAAAGAGAAGTGTGTTCGAGAGAATTCAAAACCGTCAGGATTAGCACAGGGAACCATGTAGAGTGTTGCACGAGACAGAGCCTCATTTAAAACAGGATCAAAATCAATATGCTCTAAAATGTACTCACCAAAACCCTTAGACAGTTCAATACCTATCCACTCTCGCGCATGTACAGTACCTGTATAAAAAAGAGCAGGTTTAGCATCAGCAGTTTCAAGGTCTTTTGAAACCGTCACGACAATGATATCTCGCTCTTCCCAGGTCTTGCCAATAACGTCGACTCTAAAGATATTTGGATATTTCTTTTGCGCCTCATAAAAAAATGCTACGGTTTCATCATAAGAAGTATATTGTTCTCGCATTTATTCCCCTACTGCTTTTAAAAGCCTATTTAAAAGACTTTTCCCATTTTTTCAAATGTTGTTTAGAGATGAAATTATAGTTAGCAAAGTCTTTGAAAGAGGTAATTTCTTCCTCATCTACTAATGTTTTGATCTTAATAGCCACATCATCTTCCATGCCATATAAAGAAAGCAACTCTGTTAAAGAGATAGTTTGTATATCTAAAAGCTCTTCATGTATCGCCGATGATTCTTCGCCTTTGCTTGTCGCTTCCTTAATGGTATCAGGCAGGTCTTCTTCTTTTGTCACTATCTCTGTAGGGTCAGGAAAGTCTGATGGATCACTTAATTCTGCTTTTTGCATATCAAATACACCCGGGTCACTTAGATACATTGCCCCATCAGATGAAGGCGTGTAGTTAGCAAAGTACAGGTGTCTAAGCGTTCGTAATACTGCCGGATCCATTTTTCCTAACTCTTCCCATGAGAAAAGAGGTACATGAGGCATTCTAAAACGTCCTTCTGAAAGATCCCACATAATATACTGACCTATCCAGTCACGGATGTATGGAAAGGCAGCAAAAGCAGTAGCACATTCAATGATATAAGCTTTATCTGTATTTTTATCTATACCAATATCACAAGCCCAATACTCAGCTTTAGCTGCTTTAGAAGCTTCTACTGCCAGTTCAAGTGCAGCCATTGGAACATTATTATAATTCATGTCACCGCCTTGAGAGGTGTTGGTAATCCATTCACCTGCCCCTGAATATCTCCAAAAAGCGCACACAGGTTTATGACCAATCAGCATCACTCGAATATCGCCTGAATCTTTTAAAGGAATAGCATTTTGCATATACATAGGACTGTATTTTTCTTTATCAAAAAGTGCTCTTGCTTCTTTATAATTATCAACCTTATGAACAAAATACCCTCCATAGTTTGAAGCCCCATAAGAGCGCTTTACGATTTGGGGATAAAAGCATTTTTTTAAATACTCATCACCCTCTTTTGCATCATAAAAAATACCCGTTTTTGGTGTAGCGACTCCATGTTTATTACAAAACAGTGTTACATTTTCTTTGGACTTGTTTGGGAACTGCGTTTCCAAAGAAGGAATAAAACGAACATTAGGAAGGGCCTTTGAAATCTCTCTAAAAGTCTCATAAGCCGTTGCAGGGATGTTTCCAACCAGTACTTCAATCTTCTTTTTCTTTACCTCTTTGATAAAACGGTCTTTGTCATTTTTCCAATGATAAGTGACCTCTTCTATCTTATCTGGCCAGCCCTTGAAGTTACTGTAGTCAAAAAAACGCATAACGTAATCTAAATATAAAAAGCCTAACTTCGGTAGTTTTTTGTTGCTCATCTGTATCCCTTTAGTAAATATATATTTTGTTTTGTCGGCTGCGCCTGAAATATCTCTGCGAGACCGCCACAGCTTATTTTGTTTTTCTATCAATCAGATCAACGATCTTATCAATTTTTTTATCGTTAAAATTCAGTCCCATCTTCTCTTGATCCGGTGTTGCAAAAGCAGGGATACCATTTACCTCTAAGACTACGTATTCTTCTTTTTCTCTATCATAAAGTAGATCAACTCCTGCTATATCAATATTACAAGCCTTCGCCGCATCAATTGCCAACTGAACAACATCATCATTAGGCTCACGCATGATCACCTGACCACCTGATGTGATGTTGGTTCTCCAGTCCTTATCTGAGGCTTGACGACCGTAACAGGCGATAAACTCCCCATCAACAACATCAATACGGAAGTCTGTATGATCATTCTCAATATACTTTTCAATATAGTAATGGCGGATATCCATCTGATTTAAAAAAGGCATCAAAGTATCAAGTGTATGTTCGTTTTCAATTAAGGCCATTCCAACGCCACCCCAACCGTCAATCGGTTTGAAGACCATCTTTCCCCATTTCTCAAAAAGATCGCGAATACGCTCGGGTTCTTCCCTGTGACATAAAAAAAAGTCCGAAGAGTTTACACCTGCTTGTGAAAGTGCCATATTGCTTTGAAACTTGTCCTCAGTCAACCTAAAGGCTTCATAAGAGTTTATTGTAGGGATAAGCTTATTAAGTTGTTCATAAAAGTATATTTGTGAGACCGTCTGCTCACCTGCATTATAAGAGAAGAAAAGGTCCATCTCTGCAAGGTTAAAGCCCTTACAACGCAAGCCTTCCTTATCTGCTTCAGAGTAACGAAGGTTTAAGCCGGTAACCGAGTTGATACCACGATCAAGTAACTTCATTATGATTTTTTGCTCGATCTCAGCGCCACCGTTGTTTTGATACATCCACATTCCAACTGTTCTATTACATGAAATTCTCATACACTTCCTTTTTCTATAATATCTGTCATCCCACTATCTTTTTATTGATAATAAAGTACTGCAAAATCTCTTTTGTTAAGTTTATACGAGAGTAAAAACTGCTTTTTAGAGCGCGTTCTTCTACAGTATGATCCCCGTCTCCAAATGGTCCAAAACCATCTAGTGTCAAGACACCGCACGAAGAGAAGATATTGGCATCACTCACCCCTCCTCGTTTTTCCGTTTTAAGCTTCTTTCTAGAGATCTTCTCTATAGCTTCAACAAAGTCTAAATGTCCTTGTGAAGTCTGCATCACATCTCTTTGAATACCCCCGCTTAAATGAGAAGTCGTACCTTTAATATAAGAAGTCTTTACAATCGTTTCTATCTCAGTTAAAACTCTCTCTTTTTCTTTTACATCATCATACCTAAGCTCAAATAGAAGGTGCGCATTTGGAGAGATCGTGTTAGCGCCAATACCCCCGTGCATCTTGCCGACATTGACTGTAGTGTTTTTTTCAAGATCAGTCAGAGCAACGAGTTTTTGAAGCTTTATCGCGGCTTCTAAGTTAGCATCATTTCCTGAGGCATAATGATTACCTGCGTGTGCAGCAAGACCGGTAATGTCGACACCAAAGGTTCCTACACCCTTTCTGCCAATGACGACTTCCATATCTTGACCAGCTGCTTCAAAAACAAGACAGTAATCATAATCTTTAGCCAATTCTCGTGAGAGAAGTTTTGAGTCGTCTGATCCTGTCTCTTCATCACTTACCAATAAAAAGTCAATATTACTAAGTTCAACACCTTCATTCACAAGTGCCTGCAAGGCTTTAAAAGCGACAAGGTTTCCACCCTTCATATCACATACACCCGGTCCATATACCCATTCATCATCTTCTTTAAAAAGGTTAAAGGTATCTGGAGGAAAGACCGTATCTAAATGTCCTAACAATAATAAACGTTTTGAAGAGGCGTCGTGCTTACTTGTATATAATCGGTGATTGCCGATAAGTTCACGCTCAAATACTTTTTCTTGCAGGCCCAAACCTGTAAGCCATGAACCAAAAAGCACGCCAACCTTGTCTACGCCGGCCTTGTTTTTTGTGTACGAGTTAATATTAATTAATTGTTTGAGTTCGTTAATGTAAGACACCATTATCCTTGGAGCTTATTATTTATACATAATCATATACTAGAGTATTATAGTCAAAAAAGGTCACAAAAAGATTACAAAATGGTTATTTTTTAAGCGGAGTCAGAGATTGTTATTAATGAAAAGAGTTAGGTTTATATTTACATGAGCTCTCCGTCAAGGAGAGCATGGTATTTAGCGACGAATCTCTTTGATACGTGCTTTTTTACCTGCAAGATCACGAAGATAGTAAAGTTTTGCGCGACGAACACGACCGCGACGAAGAACTTTAACTTCAGTAATACTATCTGAATAGATAGGGAAGATACGTTCAATACCAACACCGTTAGCACCAATTTTACGTACAGTCATAGTCTTACCAGTTCCTGTACCGCTCATTGCAATACAAACACCTTCGTAGTTCTGAACACGTGACTTCTCACCCTCTTTAATTGTAACAGCAAGACGTACTGTGTCTCCAGCGCGGAAATCTGGAATGTTTTTCTCAGAGATTTGCGCGTTTTCGAAGTTCTCGATATACTTATTTCTCATATTTTTTCCTTCTTTTGTGCTTTAAAAGCTCATTTGGTCGAAAATATTTAGTCTTACACTCAGATAGAGTGAGTTTCAATGCCGCTATTTTAGCACGATTCCCATTCATATACTCTGAGGGTGACTTAATACCTTCATATTCAGGTGGCCTGGCAAAAGCAGGTGCTTCAAGAAGAAAGCCTTCAAAGCTCTCTTCATCTAAAGAGACTTGATTACCAAGTACCCCTTGCACATTCCTGCTAATTGCATCTGCCATCACTAGAGATGGAAGTTCTCCTCCGGTGAGGATATAATCCCCAATAGAGAAAACTTCATCTGCAAACTTTTCGATAACACGCTCGTCTATACCCTCATATCTACCACTGACAAAGGCAACATGATTCTTCTTTGCTAACCTTTTGGCATCGTTCTGATTGAACGGCTTACCAACGGGTGTTGCAAAGATAATATGCACACCATCTTCTTGTAGTTTATCAAGGGTATCAAACAAAGGCTGAGGCGTCATTACCATTCCGGCACCACCACCAACAGCTGTGTCATCAACCTTTTTCCATTTATCTGCACTGAAGTCTCTAGGATTAACATAGTCAATCTCTAAGAGACCTTTTTCAATGGCTCTAGATAAAATAGAATCCTCAAAGTAACCCGAAATCAAATTCGGAAACAGTGAGACAAAACTAAACTTCATTAGCTCGCTTCGAGGATATCAAATCCTCCCTGCACTTTAATGATTTTAGCCTGCGTATCAACTTCTAAAACGAAGTTATCAAGATACGGTATTAAAAACGAGTTTGGCATCTTTTTTGCGACCAGATCTTTGTCTGTGTCAAGTTTAAGATAATCAGTAACCCCTAAACGTTCTACTTCAGCAACCTTCCCTAAAAGAAGATCCCCTTCATAAACATCTAAGTTAACCAAGTCAAACCAGAAAAACTGACCCTCTTCAAGCTTAATGCTATCACGAGTCTGTTCTTCAGATACAAAAAGGTCTAAGTTCGTTAGCTTTTTTGCATCTTCGCTTGAGTTATACCCCTTGAACTTGATCAGATCACGTTCTGGGTTATAAGTCTCGATAACAAGTTCACCGCGCTTAGTCTTAAAACTAAGCCCTGGCTTGAACTGCTCTGGAAAGTCCGTTTTAAGATGAAACTTCATCTCTCCATGAATTCCTACAGCCTTGCCCAGTTTGGCAACTTGAAATCTATTTACTTGGTTCGACATTTATTCTATAACTAAGGCCATCTTTAGCCTTACAACCCGAAATTACTGTTTTAATCGCACCGATCATCTTGCCTTCTTTACCGATAAGTTTACCTACATCAGCTTGGTTGGCATAAACAGTGATCTCTGCAAAATCGTCACTCTGTTTAACATCGATTTTGATGTCATCAGGGTGAGAAACAATCATTTTCGCGTAATCTGCAACAAACTCAGCAACCATTCTTATTTACCTGCTAGTTTTTTAACACGGTCACTCATTTGAGCACCTGTTCCAACCCAGTAGTTAAGACGTTCTTCATCAAGCACTAAAGTTGCTGGTGAAACCATTGGGTTATAATAACCAATCTTTTCAATCCAACCACCATCACGAGGCTTGCGAGAATCTGTTACAACGATACGGTAGAAAGGTTGTTTTTTACGACCCATACGAGTTAAACGAATTACTGTCATATTGTTCCTTGTTTTAATGTTTTTTACCCATTGATAAATGACATACGTCATTTGCTGCTGGTTACATCTGAGTCAAGAAATAAAGTAAGGGGGAAAGGTATTACAAAGTAGAAGTATAAACACTTATAAGTAATTGCTTTCCTCTTACCGTCTTATGTAGACGTCACATGTAACCGGCACAAAAGGCTAAAAAGAAAGTCTTTTAGACACTCTTTTTAATCTTTTGGCTCGTTTACTCATCTTCTTAGCATAGAGGTACTCTTTAAGAAAATGTCTTTCGAAGTGGAAGTATAGCTAAACTTATCTTAAAAAGAAAGACTATCCAACTATCCACATTATGATTTAGATTTAAAATTGAGGTTGTAAAAAAGGAATGATCTGTTTTTTACGGCTTAGTACACCCGGTAACCAAGCTTGTGAATCTTCTAGCTTAACATCAAAGGCTGTTTCAAATTTACTAGCGTCATCACTAACTACTAGCATTTGAGAACCTTCTGTCATAATATCTGTTAGAAGAAGCGCACATGAGTGCAAACCATCATCTTCTTTTAGTTTTTTCATATCTTCAAAAAGATCATCTTTCATGTTGTCAAAAACAGACAGGTCAACTACTTCAAGTTGTCCAACACCTACTTTAACAGAACCCATGTCGAATTTTTTGTAATCTCTTGTTGTAAGCTCTCTTGGTGTTGCGTCTTGAACCGCTGATTTGACGATGAACATCTCCATGCCAAGACCTTTATAGTCTTCTACTCCAGCGATTTCTGCAAGTTGTTTACAGATCTTAGTATCCATCTTTGTACATGTCGGTGACTTAAAGATAACAGTATCAGAAAGAATGGCACATAACATCATCCCTGCGATATCTTTAGGAATCTCTACCTCATGATAATCATACATCTCTTTGATAATAGTATTTGAACAACCAACCGGACGGATCCAACACTCTAGTGGTGTATCAGTTGTAAGGTCACCTAGTTTATGGTGATCGATGATTCCAACGATGGTTGCTTCAGCAATATCTTCAGGTGCTTGTGCCTTATCTGAGAAATCTAAGATGTATACATCTTCACCCGCATAAGAGGTTTTAAGTTCAGGAAGCGTTCCATTGAACTTATCTAAGATGAACTGTGTCTCTGGAGAGATAATACCTTGACGTGTAGGGATAGTATCTTCGCCTAATTTATTTTTCAAGTAAGAAAGCGCGATTGCCCCGACAATAGAGTCTGAGTCTGGATTCGTGTGACCAAAAACATAAGTTGACATTTTATAAACACCTTGTAATTTAAATTATTTCGAAATTATACTCTGTTTTTCTAGTGAATAGTATGCATTTCTTAAGAAGGAAATATTTTTTTTCTTCTTTAGTTTCTAAGCCTCTTCTTTGCCCTTCTTCTCTTTTTTACTCTTAGTTTTTTTGTGACGTAGTTTTTTAGTTTTATCTTTTACTTTCTTTTGTGGCTGAGGACTTGTTTCAAATCCTTCTACCTCTTCTTGAAGGATTTCAACCTTCATCGCTACTTCTATTGCAAACATAAGATGCTCTTCTTCTTCACTTACAAAAGCAATTCCTTCACCTTTTTCATGCATACATTCTAAACGCGCATAGTAATGCTTAGGCTCAAGAGGAATGTTATAACTAATCATATGATTGATCGAGGTAAATTCCTGAGAAAGAAGTATCATATCTGTAGTAATAAGGACATCTACTTCACTGTTATTGTACTCTTGAGTAGCTTGGGTACACTCTTTGGAACTTTTATTTCCATGAATAGCGCGGGCTTTTATACCTTGATCTTGAAGATAAGAAGCTAAGGCGTCTGCTTCACGTTTTGTTTTTGTTATAACAATGACATTTTCGTAAGAATATTTTTTAATAAGATAGGCAAGCAAGGCATTTTTATCGTGTTCGTTAACATGATGTATTTTTTGAGAGGTACGTCTAGCGACACTAAGTGCGTCGTAGTATAGTTTTTCAGTAGGTTCTTCTAGGGGTTCAGACATAAGTTCATTCCTTTAACATTGGAATGAATTATAGCTGAGATTAACTAAAACCCTCTAGTTTACCAAAGGAACGAGTACACGTCCCGGTGCACTGTTAGTACCGTCTTTAGTATGACAACTGTTACAATCAGCGTGCGTAGAACTGTTATGTGTGTTTGTCCCGGACTGGTTGACGACATCTCCGTTCGAATCTTTTATATACGCTGTAAAATTGATGTTAGTACCAATGTTTGTAGTTGATGAAAAGTTATTATGTCCTATCTCTGAACCGGCTGCTCTGGTTGTTGCTGTTATACTTGACCCACTTTCTCTTGTGATGGTTACTTTATAAGAACTAAGATCTTGGTAATACTTCGCATTTGGCGTGTGGATATATGAGAACAGTGTACCGCCAAATCCTACTATATTTTGCCCCTCTTCACTGTTATGGCATTGGATACATGCCTGTCCTTGCACCGGTCCAAACCCACCTTTATGATTTTTTGTAAAGCTCATAGCCTCTGCTGTTGGTAGGTCATAGCCTGGATTTGTTGTGTTCGTTTCTATAACAACTCCCGTTGTATTTACATCAAAACTTATATCTAAAGATGTCCCCGCATTGATCCATTCAGAGATAATAATATATTCATACGATGAGGCAGTAAGTACCACTCCTCCACCATGGCCAATACCTGTTGCTTTTTGAAGTAATCTGGTGCTTGCTGCACTTGAAGCACCCGTTACAAAAACTAAAACATTATTATAAGCTTCTGCCTCTGGCAATGGAGAGCCTGTACTCCCTAGCGTAAAACCACCACCTGTCCCATGGCAAGCCAAACATTTAGTGTTTAACGCTGTATGAACATCACTAAAAGCTAATGTCTCATTAATAACTGTTTCCGTACCGGTATCTGTATTCGTTGTAGGAGTAGTTGTATCAACTGTTCCATCTCTGTTTGTATCTGAAGTGTAATCACTTCCACATCCTATAAGAACTACCATAAATGATAATGCTGCAATAAATGTTTTCATCGAGTCATCCTTGTATGAACTAATTAATCAGTCTAGCTCAAGTAGATTAACAGTAAATAAACAAAAGAGGTGTATGAGGTTAAAAAAAAGTGTGTAGAAGTCTGACCCTAGGCTAATGCGTAGGGTCAAAAAGAATTTTGAAATCTATCTGTATTTAGTTTACAAGTGGTACTAACACACGTCCTGGTGCATTATTTG
>Ga0316204_10004461_pt1 | contig 25041 bp, 18 predicted proteins | sample 6monrhotite_MG_2_FD_205661 | JGI IMG/M metagenome (GOLD analysis project Ga0316204, IMG submission 205661) | Microbial mat bacterial communities from mineral coupon in-situ incubated in ocean water Damariscotta River, Maine, United States -... | ecosystem: Environmental > Aquatic > Marine >... | reverse complement strand
CGTGGTTCGGCAGGATGCCCGCGTGCAGCATGTACGGGTTCGTCAGGATCATGTGGCCGCGGTCGCGCAGGGTGCGACGCACCGACGGCGGCGTATCGCCGTCGTAGGTGAACGCGTGCCACGGCTCGCCGATCGCCTCGACGAGCGCCGTCAGGTTCGACGACTGATCCTGCGCGAGCGCCTTGGTCGGGAACAGGAACAGCGCGCGCGCCGAGCCCTTCGACTCGAGCAGCGCCTGCAGCACCGGCGCGCTGTAGCAGAGCGTCTTGCCCGACGCGGTCGGCGTCGCCACGAGCAGGTCGCGGCGGTCGAGCGCGTGCTCGATGGCGCGCGCCTGGTGCTCGTAGACCTCGGTGAGTCCCTTGGCGCGCAGCACGGCGACGAGACGCGGGTCGAGGCGCTCGGGGAAGGCGCGCGTGCGCGCCGGCCGCGGCGGGAGCTCGCGCCAGACCTCGAGCGAGTCGCGCAGCTCGGGGTCGTCGCGCAGCGCGTTCGCGATGGCGACCGCGCCGGTGCCGCGGCGGGCGAGGCGCGCGCCGCCCTCGGAAGGCGGGCGCTGGACCGCGCGGCGGCGCGGATCGGGCGTGGGCTCGGTGTTCTGGGGCATGGCGCGGGCTCGCGAGGCGTTCGGGTCCTGTTAGGGGCAGCCTACGCAGCGCGCCGGGCCGCGGCAAGCTGGCGAGCCGCGATCCCGCCTCCCCCTCCGGTCGCCCGCCCAGGAGTCCCGCCCAGGGACCGATCCGGAGCCGGCGGGCCTCAGCCCTCGAGCAGCGCCCGCAGCCGCGCGTGCAGGTCCGCGACCTGCAAGGTGGAGACCTCGCCGCCGATCCGCACGGCGCTGGCCGTGTTCAGGTCTCCGATGGTGAGCTCGAGGGGCTCCTCCTTGAAGCGCTCGTAGCGGACCGTGAGCCGGTCCGCGAGCTCCACGGCAGGGGGCTCGAAGCTCGCCGCCTTCAGGTAGACGAGCGCGTCGAGCAGCGGCAGCAGCGCGACGGCCTCCGCCTCCTGTCCCGCGCGGTGCCAGAGTCCCTGGCGGTCGCGCTCGAAGCGCGCGGTGGTGCCATCGGTCGCCGTGATCACCAGTCCGCTGAGCTGGTTCTCGGAGAGCCCGATGAGCTGCTTCGAGCGGAACTCCGAGAGTGGCTGGCGCGCGAGCTCGAGCATCCACGGGTCCGCGGCGAACACGAGCTCGTCGCCGTCGCGCCGGAACAGGACGACCTCACCCTCGAAGCCCTCCAGCTCGAGAGGTTCGGTGACCGCGCCGCCGAGCCGCTCGCCGGCGACCTCGATCGCCAGCGTTCCGGCGGGCACGAAGGGCGGCGCTGCGTCCTCGGGCAGGCGCTCGAACTCGAGGCTCTCGAGGCGCGCGAGCGCGTCATCGACGACGCGCACGTCCGCGACGAGGGGCTCTCCGACACCCCCGGCGACCGTCCAGCCCGTGGGCGAGCGGCGCAGGGCGAGAGACAGACCGTTCGCCTCCAGCAGCAACCCGTCGACGTCCTCACGCAGCACTCGCATGAAGCGCCGGTCGTACATCTCGGTGGCCGGATACATCAGGCGCTCCATGTCGGAGTCGTCGACCGCCCAGACGTGGGGCGCTCCGACGCGCGTCATGAACCACGGCGGCTTGTTGCCCAGGCGCCCGAGCAGGAGCGTTTCGGTGGACCCGTCGACCGTCTTGAACTCGAGGCGCATGTCGGGGGGGTCGAGGTGGTAGCGCACCAGGTCGCTGGGCTCGTCCTCGACGAAGCTCGCCACGCGCAGGCGGGCCGCCCCCACCACGACGATGCCGACGTCGAGCGGGCTCAGCAGCGCGCGCTTCGGCTGCACGCCGAACCACCGGAAGCCATCGAGGTACGCGACGAACTCGGTGTCGACGGGCTCCTCTCCGAGCTCCAGCAGCAGCTTGCCCGTGCGCGTGATCTCGACGACGCTGCGCGGGTCGATGGTCAACACGCGGCGCGCGCGAAAGCTCTCCAGCTCCTGGCCGAGCGTCGAGTAGAGCCGCACGAGCGATCGGTAGTACTCACCGTCCTGGCGCACGTTGACGCGCATGCTGTCAGCGTCGGGGGCGCCCAGCTCGACGACGCTGGTCTTCGAGGTGCCGTCGTCGAGGCGCTCCTCCAGGGACAGCACGACGCGGGGCGGGTCGAAGCCGAGCTCCGTCTCTCCCCACTCGGCCTCCGGCGTGCGCACGACCTGCGCTCCGGCCACGTCCTCGAGCAGGAGCTTCACGACCTCCGGCGCGGCCGGGTAGGCGATCGGATCCGTCAGGTACCAGGTTCCGGAGGAGTCGCGCTCGAGGCGCAGGTTGTAGGCGCGCTCGATGTTGTCGACGCGGATCGCGACGACGCGCTCCGTCTCGACGCCCTCGAACAGGCGACGCGTGAGGTCGAGGGCTCCCTCCTCGCGGTCCTGCTGCCAGAAGATCGCTCCGCCGAGGAGGCCGAGGACGAGGAGCAGGACGAGCGTCGTCTTGGCGTTCATGGGTGCGCGCTAACGCTTGCGGCGCCAGGCGGCGAACGCGGCGAGGGCCAGACAGCCGAGCGGCAGCAGGCCGAGGCAGATGACGTTCAGGTAGAACAGCGATTGGTCCTGCCCGATGTCCAGGCGCCGCTGGTCGAGCCGGCGCGGCGTGACCGAGACGCGGAATTCGCGGCTCGCGGCCCAGTTGAAGCCGTTGAGCAGGAGGTCGCGGTTCGTGTCGAAGAGCCCGTCGGCGAAGCCCTCGGGCGAACCGAGCGCGAGCACGCGACACTCGCGCACGAGCGAGTTCGTCCCGAGCGGAATCGGCCCGACCTCGTCAGGCGGGAACACGGACGCCATGGCGAGCGTGAACGGACCCTCGCGCTCGCGGCCCTGGTCCCAGGCCCAGTTGTGGTTGCCGTCGACGTCGGGGAACTCGAGCCAGGTGTACTCGTCGGTGCGCAGGAGCTCGCGCACGACGCCGCCGGTCGGGGGCGCCCCGCGTTCGAACGCGTGCGTGAACGTCAGCCGCACGCGCCGGTCGGCCTGGCGCAGGGGCTGCGTCACGGGGTGCTTGGGCTGCATCCCGGCCGCGCGCACGATCACCTGCGCGGACTCCGGATTGCCATAGACCGGCATGCCGGCGGCGTTGATCACCGGCCGACAGACGAAGCCCGGCTGAGTCACGATGCCCATCTTCGCGAGCATGCCCTCGAGCGACGTCGGGCCACCGGTCGGGAACAGGCTCGGCGCGGCGATCAGGCTGCCGCCGCGGCGCACGTAGTCCGCGATCCAGCCCGTGGCCTGCTCGCTGAGCGGCTCCTTCGGGCCGACCATGGCGAGGACGGCGGTCCCCTCCGGTACGGCGCCGTCGGTGCTCGGGTCCCAGGTCTCGACCCGGAAGCCGTCCTCGACGAGCGCGCTGTGCAGGCGCCCCAGGTTCCCGTCGCCCTCCTCGTAGAGCGCGCGCTCCCCGTGGCCGGCGGAGAACACGGCGAGCGGCCGCTCCCCCTGCGTCACGCGCTTCAGCGCCTTGACCAGGCTCGCCTGACCCTCGAACTCGATGAGGCTCGGCGGGCGGAACTGACCGCGCTGGGGCGAGGGGTTGCCGAGGTCGATCTCCGCGACGTCACCGAGCAGCGCGACCTGTACGCGACGGTCCCCGTTCGAGATGACGAACACGTTGAAGTCGCGGACGGCGAGTGCGCGCATCTCCGCGACCAGCTCGGCGCCGCCGATGCCCGGAGGCGCGTAGGGGTGGTTCGTCAGCTCGATCTTGTCCGGCGCGTACTCCTCGGCCAGGACCAGGAGCTCGAACATGCGTCCTTGGATCTCCCCGACGACCTGGTCGAGCGGCGGCGACTGCGGCCTGAAGAACACGTCGATCTGCACCGTGGCGGGCAGGTTGTCGATGATGTCGCGCGCGTTCTTGTCGAGGGTGTTCTCCTCGTTGACCGTGAGGTCGATGCGCTGACGAAGCCCGGGGCGCCCGGCGAGCCAGACCGCTCCCCCAGCGATGGCGAAGGCCAGCACGACGTTCAGCAGGACCGTGGCGAGGATCTTCGCGCGCCGCAGCGCGCCACCTGTCATCTCCATCGCTTGGCCTCCACCGCGCGACTCGCGAGGAACAGGAACAGCAGCGTGCCGGCCAGGAAGAACACGACCACCTTGGTGTCGAGCACCCCGACGAGGAACGAGCGGTGGAAGTGAGACATCACGTCGACCGCGGCGATCTCCTCCGTCAGCCAAGGCCAATCGACCAGGCCGACGAGGTTCGGCAGCAAGAGGATCAGGAGGCTTCCGACCATCGAGCCGAACGCCGCGAGGATGGGCGTCGAGGTCACCGAGCTCGCGAAGAGGCCGATCGAGCAGAACAGGCCGCTGACGAGCAGCGCGCCGAGATAGCCACCCAGCACCGGCGGCCAGTCCGGAGGTGAGCCGAGCCCGGTGAGAGCGCCGGCGTAGATCAGGTTCGAGGACCAGAAGAGGCCCATGAAGCTGAGCGCGGCGAGGAACTTGCCGACGACCACCGCGGTGTCGGACACCGGCGAAGTGAGCAGGAACTCGAGCAGCCCGTTCTTCGACTCCTCACTGATCATGCGCATCGTCAGGAGCGGCGGCAGGAAGATCATCACGGCCCAGTAGGTGATGCCCTGTCCGCCCACGAAGCGCGTCGCGGCGACGATGTCACCGCCCGTCTCCTTGAGCATGGTCACGAACAGCCAGCCCGAGAGAGTCAGCGCTATCGTGAGCAGGATCCAGGCGAGCGGCGCCACGAACAGGCCGGCCAGCTCGCGCCGGTAGATCGTCAGGGCACCCTTCACGCCGGGGCCTCCGTGTGCGTCTCGTCGAGCTGCAGCGCGATGCGCGCGAACAGCTCCTCGAGCGTGGCCTGCTTCCAGCTCAGCTCGCGCACGGGCCACCCTTCGCGCTGCACCACAGCGCCGACGGCATCCCGCAGGTCGCTGTCGCAGCGCAGGTCGAAGCCACCCGCGTTCTCGGTGACGTCGTCGACGCCGTCCAGCGCAGCGAGCTTCGCCAGCGAACCCGGGGGCACTGCGCCGGTCAGCTCGAGCCGCACGAAGCTCGCGTGGCCGAGGGTGCGCACGAGCTCGTCGTGCGTGCCGTCGGCCGCCAGCCGGCCTTGGTTCAGGATGATCACGCGCGGACAGACCGCTTCGATCTCCGGCAGGATGTGCGAGGAGACGAGCACCGTGCGCTCGGCGCCGAGGTCCTCGATCAGCTTGCGCACGCCGATGCGCTGCAGCGGGTCGAGGCCGCTCGTCGGCTCGTCGAGGATCAGCACCTCGGGGTCGGGCAGCAGCGCGGTCGCGAGCCCGACGCGCTGGCGCAGGCCGCGCGACAGGTGGCCGACGAGCTGCCGCCGGCGGTCGAGTACGCCGACGCGCTCGAGCACCTCGGGGATGCGCCGCTTGCGCTCGGCCCGCGAGAGTCCGTGCAGCCGCCCCTGGAACTCGAGCATCTCGTCCACCCGATGCTCGGCGTAGAGCGGCACGGTCTCGGCCAGGTACCCGATGTGGCGGCGAACCTCGAGCGAGTCCGTGAGCACGTCGTGGCCGGCGATCGAGGCGGAGCCGGAGGTCGCGGGCAGGAAGCCGGCGAGGATCCGCAGCGTGGTGGTCTTGCCGGCGCCGTTCGGCCCGAGGAAGCCGACGACCTCGCCCTTCTCGATCTCGAAGGAGAGGTCGTCCACGGCGACGACGGGCCCGAAGCGCCGGGAGAGGTGAGAGGCGGTGATCACGCGGGGGAGGGTAACGGTGAGGCTCGCAGGGGACAACGAACGCGCGCCGTCCAGCGCAGTCCGGAGTGCAAACGTCGTGCCCACTCCCGGGTTCAGGGCGATCAGAGGATCGCGGTCGCCGTCGCGGGCCTACGTCCGCCTCCCCACTCCGTTGGCGTGTTCCAGACGCGCAGCGAGACGTGCGAAAGGGCTCGGCGAGCGGTGAATGAAGCGGGGCCCGGCGAGCGTTCGCTCACCGGGCCCCGCGCGGGACTCGCAGCTCGAGCCGAGGCTCAGGCCTTGACCTCGAAGTCGGCGTCGACGGGCTCGTCGCCGCCGTCCTCGGCGCCCGCGGTCGCGCCGTCGGCGGCGGCCTCCGGGCCGCCCTCGCCGCCCTCACCGCCCTGGTGCTGGGCGTAGAGGATCTCGCCGAGCTTCTGCGCCTTCTGCTGGAAGGTCTGCAGCGCCGCTTCGATCTTCGCCTTGTCGTCACCCTCGGCGGCCGTCTTCAGCTCCGCCTTGGCCTCTTCGATGGCCTTGACGTCGTCCTCGGACAGCTTGTCCTTGTGCTCCGTCAGCTGCTTGTCGGTCTCGTGGCAGAGCTGCTCGACCTGGTTCTTCAGGTCGACGAGCTCGCGCCGCGCCTTGTCGGCCTCGGCGTTCGCTTCGGCCTCGTTCTTCATCCGCTCGACGTCCTCCTCGGAGAGGCCGGACGACGACTCGATGCGGATCTCCTGCTCCTTGCCGGTGCCCTTGTCGACGGCCTTGACCGTCAGGATGCCGTTGGCGTCGATGTCGAAGGAGACCTCGATCTGCGGGACGCCGCGCGGCGCCGGCGGGATGCCGTCGAGGTGGAACTTGCCGATCGTGCGGTTGTCCGCGGCGAACTCGCGCTCGCCCTGCAGCACGTGGATCTCGACGCTCGGCTGGTTGTCGCCGGCGGTCGAGTAGACCTGGCTCTTCGAGGTCGGGATGGTCGTGTTGCGCGCGATGAGCACGTTCGAGACACCACCCAGCACCTCGATGCCGAGGGACAGCGGGGTGACGTCCAGCAGCACGACGTCCTTGACGTCGCCGGCCAGGATGCCGCCCTGGATCGCCGCGCCGACCGCGACGACCTCGTCGGGGTTCACGCCGCGGTTCGGCTCCTTGCCGAAGATCTGCTTGACGATCTCCTGCACGGCCGGGATGCGCGTCGAGCCGCCGACGAGGAGCACCTCGTCGACTTCGCTGGCCTTGAGGCCGGCGTCCTTCAGAGCGTTCTCGCAGGGCGCCTTGGTGCGCTGGATGAGGCCCTCGGCCAGCTTCTCGAACTGGGCGCGGGTCAGGTTCTTCTGGAGGTGGCGCGGGCCCGAGGCGTCCGCCGTGATGAACGGCAGGTTGATGTCGGTCGCGGTCGCCGCCGACAGCTCGCACTTGGCCTTCTCGCAGGCCTCCTTCAGGCGCTGGAGCGCCATCGGGTCGCTGCGGACGTCGATGCCCGACTCCTTCTTGAACTCCTCGGCCACGTGGGAGATGAGGACCTCGTCGAAGTCGTCACCGCCGAGGTGCGTGTCGCCGTTGGTGGAGAGCACTTCGAAGACGCCGTCGCCGATCTCAAGGATGGAGATGTCGAACGTGCCGCCGCCGAGGTCGTACACCGCGATGCGGCCGGACTTGTCCTTGTCGAGGCCGTAGGCCAGCGTCGCGGCCGTCGGCTCGTTGATGATGCGCTCGACCTTGAGGCCGGCGATCGTGCCGGCGTCCTTGGTCGCCTGGCGCTGCGCGTCGTTGAAGTAGGCGGGCACGGTGATGACCGCGCGGTCGACTTCACCGCCGAGGTAGGCCTCAGCCGCCTCCTTCAGGTGCGCCAGCACCATCGCGCTGATCTCGGGCGCGGAGTACTGCTTGCCGTCCACGTCGACCTTGACGACCTCGTCGACGCCGCCGACGAGCTTGTAGGCGACCTCCTTCTCCTCGTCCTGGACCTCGCTGTGGCGACGGCCCATGAAGCGCTTGATGGAAGCGACGGTCTTGGTCGGGTTCGTGACGGCCTGGCGGCGCGCGGCGGCGCCGACGAGGCGACCGCCGTCGCCGGTGAACGCGACGACCGAGGGCGTGGTGCGCGCGCCCTCGGCGTTCGTGATCACGACCGGCTCACCGCCCTCCATGACGGAGACGACGGAGTTGGTCGTTCCGAGGTCGATGCCGATGATCTTGTTGCTCTTGGTCATGCCTGATTCTTGCCTGGTCTGGGTTCCTGTCTGTGCGGTGACCCACCCGCTGGCGGCGGGTTCGGTCCCGTTGATCGTTGCCAGGGAAGAACAAACGCCGTGCCACGGGCCTGCGATGTGCACAAAGGCCTGCAAGAAAGGCCCTTAGGTCGCTTCCGCGCCCCCGTAGCCCTGCCACGCTGGCAGGAGCCCGGACCCGCCCGGAACCGCCCTGCCGAATTGACAGGGCACGCGGCCGAGCGTCGACAGCCACAGCCTCCCGGTCGGGCCGCCGTCCCTAGAGCCCGTACTCCTTGATCTTGCGGTAGAGCGTGCGCTCGCCGATGCCCAGGAGCTTGGCGGTCTTCTCGCGGTTGCCGTCGCAGAGCCGGAGGTTCTCCGCGATCAGGTCGCGCTCGACCTCGCTCAGGGAGCGGCCCTGGAGCGAGTAGCCGCCCGTGGTGGCCGGGCGCTCGCGCCCGGACTCGGCGACCTGGTGCGGCACGTCGACCTCCTCGAGCATCGTGCTGCGCGAGAGCACGACCATGTTCTCGATGCAGTTCCGCAGCTCGCGAACGTTCCCGGGCCACGGGTAGCGAACGAGGAGCGTGCGCGCCTCCGGCGTGATGCCCTCGATGCTCCGATCGTGCTCCCGGTTCATCTCGCCGATCAGGTGGTCGATCAGGATCGGGATGTCGCCGGTGCGCTCCCGCAGCGGCGGCAGGTCCAGGGTCACGACCTGCAGCCGGAAGAGCAGGTCCTCCCGGAACGTCCCCTCCTTGACCATCGACGCGAGGTCGCGGTTCGTCGCCGCGACCAGGCGCACGTCGACCGGGACCTCCTTGTTCCCACCCACCGGGACGACCGTCCGGTTCTCGAGCACCCGCAGCATCTTGGCCTGCGTCTCGAGCGGCATGTCCCCCACCTCGTCGAGGAACAGCGTGCCGCCGCTGGCGTAGACGATGCGTCCGTCCTTGGCCGTCACGGCGCCGGTGAACGCGCCCTTCACGTGCCCGAACAGCTCCGACTCGATCAGGCCCTCCGCCAGCGCCGCGCAGTTCACCGCCACGAACGGCTGGTCCTTGCGCGCACTGTTGCGGTGGATCGCCTGCGCCACGAGCTCCTTGCCCGTGCCGCTCTCGCCGAGCACGAGCACGGTGACGTGTGTCTCCGAGACCCGCGCGAGCATCTCGAACAACTGCTGCATCGGCGCGGAGTGCCCGATGATGTTCTCGAACCCGAAGCGCTTGTCGAGCTGGCGGCGCAGCTCGACGTTCATCGCGCGGTCGCGCTCCGCCTCGACGGCGCGCGGCAGCTTCGTACGCAGCTCCTGGAGGTTGACGGGCTTCGTCAAGTAGTCCGCAGCGCCGAGCTGCATGGCCTCCACGGCCGTCTCGACCGAGGCGTGCCCGGTCACGAGCAGCACGACGGCCTGCGGCTGCAGGCGACGCGCCTCCGCGAGCACCTCCAGCCCCGACCTGTCGTGCATGACGAGGTCCGTCAGCACCGCGTCGAAGGTGCGCTCCTCGAGCTGGGCGATGCCCTCGCTCCCCGAGCCCGCCAGCGTACACACGTGCCCGTCGAGCTCGAGCCCATCACCCAGCGCTTCGGCGTGGCCTTCGTCGTCGTCGACGATCAGGACGCGGATCGGCTTGCTGCTCCCTTCGCTCATCTCAACCCTCCAGGTCGCCCGTGCCAGAGCCGGTGATCTCGACGACCAGCGGCAACACGATGCGGAAGCTCGTGCCTCGCCCGACTTCGGAGACGACCGCGATCGTCCCCTCGTGCTCCTGGATGATGCGGCGAGTGGTCGCGAGCCCCAAGCCCGTGCCGCTCTTCTTCGTCGACCAGTAGGCGTCGAAGCACTTCTCGACGTCCTCCTGCGCCATCCCCACTCCGGTGTCCGTGATCGTCAGGATCGCGTGACGTCCGTCGCGCTGCAGTCGGACGATCAGCTCCCCGCCCATCGGCATCGCCTGGCGCGCGTTCACGCAGAGGTTGAGCAGCGCCTGGCGAATCTGCTGCGCGTCGAGGATCGCGAGCGGCAGTGAGCTCGGGAGGTCGACGTGGTGGCGAATGCCCTGCTGCTCGTCCTCCGTCTCGACGAACGCCAGCACTTCGCGGAGGATGTCGAGCAGGCTCTGCGGCATCCGGTTGACCTCGCCGCCGCGGGCGTAGACGAGGAAGTCGTTGACGATCGACTCGAGCCGGCCGACCTCCCGTTGCAGAGTGGCGACGCGCTTCATGCAGCGCTTCTCACGCGCGGAGAGCTCTGGGGTCTCCGGGTCGCGGTGGCGCGCCGAGCGCGTGAACTCCTCCTCGAGGAGCGCGAGGTTGATCGACATCGTCGACAACGGGTTCTTGATCTCGTGCGCCAGACCCCCGGCGAGGCGACCGAGGAAGACCTCGCGGTCGGGTGAGGCCAGGAGCTCCGTCGGGCCGGCCTCCACGACGTGCGGCTCGGCCGCATCGGCGTCCAGCGCTCGGGCCTCGAGCGGATCGGTGTCGGATTCGGGGTCGGTCATCTCGTCGGCGCGGGGCGGGCGGTCGAAGGGGCGCGGAGCGCCTTGTCGACAGGCGGGCGGAATAGGCTACTCTGCTCGCCCCTGCGACGCACATGACGCCGAAGAGACTCGACCTCCCCACTGCCTCGGGCGCCGCGCACGACGCGTGGCTGCCGAACGCCCTCGAGACGCTGCAGCGCGGCGGTCTGGTGATTCTGCCCACGGAGACGGTCTACGGCGTCGCCGCACGGGCCGACGACCCGGAGGCCCTGGCACGCCTCGCGCGGCTCAAGGGCCGCCCCGAGGAGCGGGCCTTCACCTGGCACGTCGCCGGCAGCGACGCCCTCGAGCGGTTCCCCCACACGACCGCGGTCGCGCGGCGCCTGGCGCAGCGCTACTGGCCCGGCCCGCTGACCCTGGTCCTGCCCGGCGTCCCGGAAGGCCTGGAGCTCGTCGCGCGTGACGGACTGACCGGCGTGCGCTGCGTCGCCGGCGAGGCCGCCAGCGCGCTCTGCGCCGCCGCCCCGTTCCCGCTGGTCATGAGCAGCGCGAACGCCCACGGCGCCTCGCCCGCGACCGACGCCGACTCGCTCACCGACCTGCCCCTGGAGGACGACGACCTCGTCCTCGCGGGCGGCGCCACGACCCTCGGGGAGTCCTCCACCGTCCTACGCTGCGGCGGTGGACGCTTCGAGATCCTGCGCGAAGGTCTGCACGACATCGAGGCGCTGCGGCGGGCCGGCGGCCTGCGGCTCGGCTTCGCCTGCACGGGCAACACCTGCCGCAGCCCCATGGCCGAAGGGCTCGCGCGCGACGCGATCGCCACGCGCCTCGAGTGCGCTCCCGAGCGCATCGCGGACTTCGGCTTCGAGGTCCACTCGATGGGCATCTACGCCGCGATCGGTTCCCCGGCGGCGGACAACGCCATCGAGGTCCTCGCCGGGCAGGGCATCGACCTGCGCGAGCACCGCGCAACCCAGGCCACGCCCGAGAGCGTCGCGGGCTTCGACGCGGTCTACTGCCTGACCCGCGGCCACCTCGGTGCCCTCGAGCAGGCGCTCCCGCCGAGCAAGGCGGGCCTCCTGCACCTGCTCGACCCCGACGGCCGCGACATCGCCGACCCGATCGGCGGCGACCTCGCGCTCTACCGCGCCTGCGCCGAGCAGATCGCCGACTGCATCGCGGCGCGCCTCGACGACTGGGCCTGAGCGATCCGCGCGCAGCGGAGCTCGGCACGCGCGCAGCGCTGGGTAAGGGTGACCACCCGACGGGTCAGCGCGTGAGGCCGAGCTGGCGCAGGCGCTCGCCGACCGCGGTCCGGTCCAGGGTCGGACACAGCTCACGGGCCTTGGCGAGTTCGAGCGCAGCGCGCTCGTCGCCCATGCGGTCGAGCGCTACGGCCAGGTAGGCGTGCACGTCGGCGCGCTCGGGTCGCAGCGCTACTGCGCGCTCGAGCTGGACAGCAGCTTCCGCCGCGGAGCGCTCGCCGACGGCCTGCGCGAGCAGCGCGACGCCGCGACGGATCGTCGTCAGGAATTCCAGCTCGTCCTCCAGCCGCGCGAGGCTCGGCTCCCCGGGCGCGCGCCGGCGCGCGTCGTCGAGCAGCTCGGTCACGCCCCGCGGCGTCCCAGCCTCGTCGAGCGCCGTGAGCACCTCGAGAGCGACGGACCGCGGCGTGAGCTCGCTGTCGCCCCGCGCCGCCGCCTGCAGCGCGGGCCGCGCGCGGCCGAGCTCGAAGGCCTCGCGCGCCTCGCGCACGAGGGTCACCGCTGCGCGGCGCTCGTCCGCCTCGCCGCCGAGCCCGACGTACCAGGACGTCGGCAGGTCCTCCTGGCGAGCACGCAGGGTGGCGAGGTTCCGCGGCAGGTCGCTCAGGAGGACGCCGCCACGGCGCCGCGGCGTGTAGACGATCCAGGGATCGAGGTCGGTCAACGGACGCGCGGGCGCCGGCCAGTGCGCGCCGGCCGAGACGTAGCGCGCGAGCACGCCCTCGATCGAGTCGAGGCCGAGCTCCGCCAGCGCCTCCGCGAGTTCGCCGCCGCTCGGGATGCGCGCCGGCGACGGCTGTGGCGCGCGCTCGCCGCCGAGCAGGATCACCTGGGTCCCGAAGACCCAGACACTCGACCACTCGAAGGCGCTCGTGAACGCTCCGACGACCGCCTCGAAGGTCGCGGGCTCGAGGGCGTGCGGCGGCACCCACTGGCAGAGGAGTCCTCCCGGCTTCAACGCGCCGCGGGCGCGGACGTAGAACTCCTCGGTGTACAGGTAGACCCCGAACGGCGAATCGGGGAGCAGCGGCTCCATCGTCAAGACGTCGTAGGCCCCTGCACGACGCGCAAGCGTGTGTCGTCCGTCGCCCAGCGTCAGCGTGACGCGCGGGTCCTCGAGCACGCCCCGATTGACGTCGACGAACCACGGCGCGAGCTCCGCCACGGCTTCGGAGAGCTCGAGCACCTCGAGCGACTCCATGCGCTCGTGCTGTGACAGGGCCCCCGCCGTCGTGCCCGTCCCGAAGGCCAGGACACCGACCGCGCTCGGAGACTGGTGCAAGAGCAGCGGCAGGTGCGCGAGGGCGCGCATGTAGGCGTAGTCGCGCCCGCTCGCCGCGGCCCGGAAGCCATCGGTCAAGAGCGTGCGTTCGCCGACGAGGCCGTCCTCGACGACGCTGACGGCGAAGTGCACGTCTTCCCGCAGCTCGTGAATGGTGAACGCGGGATTCTGCAGCGGCGGCGAGTCGAGCGCCGGCTGCACGCCGACGAGCGGCCGCGCGAGACAGGCGAGCCCGAATCCGAGCGCGGCGACGGCCGCGGCCCCGCGCGGCGGGCGCAGCGCCAGCACGACGACGGCCACGCCGAACAGCGCGAGCAGCGCGCCGCCGAGGCCGAGCGCGGGCAGCAGCACGAAGTGCACCAGCGGCAAGCCGATCAAGGCGCCGAGCGCCTCCCAGCCGAGCAGCCAGCCGAGTCGCCGCGCGCTGTCGCCGGCGAGAGCACGGTGCAGGACCGGCGGCCAGGCGCCGAAGGCGAACACCGCGGGCCCGATCAGGACGAAGGCGCGCAGGAGGAGCGGCGCGTCACCGAGGCTGTCGAGCCCCTCGTGCAGGAAGAAGGGCCACAGGCTCGCAAGCGCACACAGGGCGCCCAGCGCGGCCACGCCCCCGCGCGTGTTCGGAAGGAGCCGCGGGAGGAGCGCAGCACCGACGGCGAGCGCGAGCAGCGAGGCGACCAGGATGCTGCCGAGCGCGTCCTGCATTCCGCCGAGCCAGAGCACGCCGAGGCGCACGCCGAACCACTCGAGCGCGCCGACCCACGCCGTCGCGCCCGCCAGCGCGAGGCCGGCCGCGCGCGGCGTCAGCACGCCGGCGCGCGGACCGCCGGCGTGATCGCTGGACTCCGTCGCGGTCGTTGCCATCTCTGCCGCTCGCGCGCTGGCGTCGTTGGGCACTTCGTTCGGGACCGGCGCGTCCGCGCCGCGCCGCGAGAGGGCCCACGCCCCGCAGGCCGCCGCGAGCAGCGCGCAAGCGCCGGCCCCCGCGGCCGCGAGCCCGCGTCCGCCGAGGCGCACGAGCTCATCCCCGAACAGCGAAGCCCCGACCGCAGCGCCGACCAGGTTCGCGGCGAACAGCGGGCCCAGGTCGCCGCGGGCGCGTTCCGGCCAGCCGCGCGCGAGCAGCGGGAGGTAGGCCCCCTGCGGAACCGCGACGCCGAACAGCACGAGCACCGTGACGAGACCCGCGAGCGCTGGCGCGCCCGCGGCGGCGCCGACGACCAGGTGCGGGCCCAGGGCACCGAATCCAGCGAGCCACAGCCCGACGGCGAGCAGGGCGCGTCGGCTGTCCCCGCGCCAGCCTCCGGCGAGCCGCGCGCCCAGCGCCCAGCCTGCGAGGAACAGCGCGAGAGCGATCGGGCCGGCGCTGCCGTAGCCGAGGGTGAGCCCCGCGAGGTCCGTCGCGAGCACCTCGAGCCCGAGCCCGCTCGCGCCGCACAGCGCTGCGCCAAAGCTGAGCGTGAGGAGTCTCTTCACGGGAGCGGACGCGGCTTGGCCGTCCTGGTGCTGCGCGAGAGCGGCGGCGCCGCCGCGCTCAGCCCTCGCCACCGCGCAGGACGTTCCACGCAGCTTGAGCGGTGTCGGCGGAGAGCAAGGCCTCACGCACGTCGCCCTTGCCGAGGACTCGCGCCACGTCGGCCAGCGTGCGAATGTGCAAGAGCTTCTGCTTCTTGGGGATGACCAGCAGCACGATCAGCCGCGCGGGCTGGCCGTCGATGCACTCGAAGGACAGGCCCGTCTCCGTGCGCACGATCCCGAGCGCTCCGGCGATCTCATCGACGCCGTCGACGGCGGCGTGCGGAATCGCGATGCAGCGCTCCATGCCGGTCGACTGCGAGCGCTCGCGCGCCAGCACGGCGTCGCGCACCGCGATCTCGGCCTCGGCGGGAACCCGGCCCCGCTGGACGAGGTGCGCGACGAGGAGCCCGACGGAGTCCCACTTGTCGACGGGGTCGAAGTCGACGATCAGGTCGTCCGGCGTGAAGAGCTCTGTGAGGCGCATGGGGAGGCGGAAGGATAGCCCCGCGCAACCCCGCCCGAAACCCGCAAGGCGCCCGGGTTCTGAATCGCTCTGCGCGTGAGCATGACGGGACCCCGCGTCGCCGAGGCGGCGCGGGGTCCCGTCGTGCGCGCGGGCAGGAGCGCGCGGGTGGGCGCACCAGCGCTCAGGCCGCTTCCGACCCCTCGTCCTCGCCCTTGGCGTCGGGCTTCGCCCCGCCGAGGCCGATCATGCGGCCGATCATGATGGCCGTGATCCCGACGAAGCCGGAGAAGAGCGCGCCCATCTTCGCCTGGCCCTGCATGGCCGGGTCCGTGAAGGCCGCCCCGGCGACGAAGAGCGCCACCGTCAATCCGAGCGCCGCGATGTAGCCGGCCATGACCAGCTCCTTGAAGCCCATGCCCTTCGGCAGCTTGAAGCCGATCAGGCCACCGAGGACCCCGAAGAACGCGATCCCGATCGTCTTGCCGATGATCAGGGCGCCGAGAATGATCCAGGTCATCGGGCCAATGCCCGCGAGCTCGACGCCCGCGTTGGCGAAGGCGAAGAAGAACAGGCCGAAGTCGACGAACAGCTTCAGCTGGTGCTCGAACATGTGCAGCGGCGAGTGATCGCCGTGGGCGTGCCCGTGGTCGATCTCGTCGCCCTCGGTGAACATTCCCGTGTCCTGCTTGGGACCGGGCAGGAACGGCACGATTGGCACCAGGGCGAGGGCCGGGTGCAGGTGCGCGAGCATCAAGCCGGCCCACGAGATGGGGCCCGCGATCGCGATGTAGGGAATCCAGTTGTTCACCTTCATCTTGCGCAGGGCGAACGCGACGGCCATGCCGAGCACGACGAGACCGAGGAACTCGGGGCGCGCGGGGTTCGCAGGGTCGCCGTAGAAGATGGCGATGATGCCGAGCCCGATCGCGTCGTCCGCGACGGCGAGCAGCAGGAGGAAGTTGATCGCAGGGTGGCCCTTGCCGAAGACGGCGCGCGCGACGAGCCAGGCGAGGGCGATGTCGGTCGCCGTCGGGATGCCCCAGCCCTTCGATAGGCTGGCTTCTCCCCAGAGCGGCGTGCCCTCGGGGAAGGACTCCGGCGCCATGCCGTGCCACAGGAGCAGGAGCCCGAAGAACGCGCCCACGGGACCGAGCACGCCGCCGAGCGTGGCGAGCAGCGGCGAGATCGCCGACTTGATCGGGTTGAGGCTGCCTCCGGGGAGCGCCGCCTCGGTGATCTCCTTCGCGGCGACGCCGAAGAAGAAGACCATGAACAGGTCGTTGACGAGGAAGAGCAGCCCGACCTCGTGGCCGAAGAGCGAGAAGCCCAGGCTGAACACGTCGTGGTGGTCGCCCCCGTCGTCCGGGCCGTGATGAATCTCCCCGAACCAGTGGTGGTAGAAGTCCGGCGCCAGGTTGGCCGCCAGGAGGGCTGCGAACACCCCGGCGATCAGGGGGATCGAGAACTCCTGAAGGAAGTTGACGAGGCCTTTCTTGTTGCTGCTCAAGGGACGGGGACGGTGAAGGTCGACGGAAGTCTCGACGAGCGCGGCCGAGGGGCGCCTAAGAATGCCGGGCGCCCCTCGGAGGAGCAACGTTCGACGCCGTTCCCCGCCGCTCTCAGCGCGCTGCTGCGCGCACTCCGCAGAGCCGTGAGTCCGGAGTCCTGCGTGCTCGCCCTCCCGCTTCGTCGACGCCGAACTCGCGCGCGAGCCGTGGACGGCGCAAGGGACGGGGAAGAAAGGTCCGGGAGCTTCGTCCTTCGACCCGGTCCCAAGGGAGTTCCGCCGTGCGGTGTGACTCCCGTCGATTGACAGGCCCCCTCGGTGTTTCTAGGCTGCGCGCAGCAAAGGGACCCCACCTGGGCCTAAGCCATGAAAACATAAGAGCTTGCGGAATTAGACCCGGACTGGGCGTCGCGTGCGACGCCCCTTTCTCGGCCCCGCGGCTCTCCTAGGCCCCTCGGGGTCGGCCTCGCGCCCCGAGCTCGTAGCCGCCGCCGACTCCGCCGCCCAACCTGCCTCCCTCCTACTTTTTTCGAGGGCCCTCCCGAGATGATTGCACTCCTCGCAGCGCTTCCCCTCTTGCTCCCCGCCGCCACTCCTCTGCAGGACGGTGGAGGTGGGAGCATCCCCGTCATCCAAGACCTGGGCGGCGCCTGGAAGCTGACCTTCGACGAGACCGAGGAAGGGATGACCCTCGAGCAGTTCGTCAAGATCTGCCAAGAGAACACGGGCATCAACTTCACGTACAGCGCGGACACGGTCAGCCTGCTGCAGTCGACCAAGGTCCGGATGTTCGGTCCCAAGGTGATCCCGAAGGACGAGTTCTACTCGTTCTTCCAGATCATCATGATCATCAACCGATTCGTGTGTACGCGGATCGGACCGGACAACCTGTCCGTGGTGGTCGTGGCGAGCCTGGACTCCCCCGCTCGTGCGAGCATAAAACAAGACGCCGTCTACATCTCGCCCGACGAGATCGACGAGTACGCCAACCAGCCGGCGACGCTCGTTCAAACGGTGCTCCACCTGCCGAACATGGACGTTCGCTCGATGGGCGGCTCGATGCGCCAGCTGGTGATCGACCCGAACACGATGCAGCTCATCCCGGTGCCGGAGTCGAGCAGCGTCATCCTCACGGGCTTCGGTAGCAACGTCTCGTCGCTGTCGCAGATGCTCATGCTGATGGACGACGTCTCCAAGCCGGAGCCGCCGATCCTGCCGCTGTTCGAGGTCATCAAGCTCGAGTACGCGGCCGCCGACGAGCTCGCCGAGACGCTCGAGGAGCTCCTCGAAGCCAGCCGCCGCGCGACGAGCACCACCCGCCAGGGCCAGGCCCAGGGCGCGACCGGCACGCTTCAGCAAGGCACGGTCGAGACGAAGATCATGGTGCAGCCGCGCACCAACTCGCTGCTCGTCATGGCGATGCCCGACGACATGCCCGGCATCCTCGAGCTGATCGCGCGCCTCGACGTCGACCAGGTCGAGCGCGAGCGCAACTTCCACTACGTGATGCTGCGCAACGCCGACGCTGAGGACACCGCCGAGGTTCTGAACGAGTTCCTGTCCGACTCCCAGCGGCTGCAGACCCAGGCGCAGGGCGCCGCGGGCCGCGGTGGCCAGGGCGGCGGCGCGACCTCGTCCAACAGCGAGGTGGCCGTGGTCCCCGACCCGGCGACGAACGCCCTGCTGATCGCAGCGGGCCGCTCGCGCTTCGAAGAGGTCAAGGACATCATCGAGCACCTCGACCAGCCGCAGGATCAGGTGCTCATCGAGACGGCGCTGATCGAGCTCTCCGGCCGCGACTTCCTCGACATCGGCGTCGAGCTCGGCGGCGCGGACATCCCCGGCGCCGACGGCACCGGCTCGTTCGGTGTGTCGAGCTTCGGGCTCTCCGACTTCCAGGACAACGACGGCGACGGCATCCCCGACGTGCGCGTGCCGAACCTCGCCCAGGGCGTGACGGCCGGCATCATCGAGGGCGACGGCTTCTCGCTGCCCTTCTTGCTCGCCGCGATCGAGGAGAAGCGCGACACGAACGTGCTGAACATCCCCTCGGTGCTCGTGCACAACAACGGCACGGCGATCGTCGAGACCCTCGACCAGCAGCCGACGACGACGGTCACGGCCAACGGCCAGGGCCAGACGCAGGAGAACTTCAACGGGTACGAGGACGCGGGTATCACCCTGCAGATCTCCCCCACGATCAGCTCGCTGAACTACCTGCGCCTGAACATCTCCCTGGAGGTCTCGACCTTCCAGGGCTCGTTCAGCGGTCCCATCCCGCCGCCGAAGACGACGCGGACGCTCAACACCGTGGTCAACGTGCCGAACGGCGACACCATGGTCATCGGCGGCATCATCGTGGACAACAAAACGGTCGACAAGGACCAGGTGCCGTGGCTCGGGGACATCCCGATCGTCGGCTTCCTGTTCCGTCGTGAGAACAAGGTCGAGGACCGCACGACGCTCTACTTCTTCGTGACGCCGCACATCATGCGCGACCGAGAGTTCGCCGACCTGGCGGCCTACACCTACCGCAAGAAGCTCGAGGCGGCCGAGAAGATCGGCGCGGGCCGAGTGCAGATCATCGACCCCAACTTCGGCGACGAGCGCGAGGTCGAGAACCTGCTCGAGGGCTTCAAGCTCCCGGTCTACCAGGCGCCCGAGACGGGCGAGGTCGACCCCTCGATGATCGGCGTCGACGGCGAGAAGGCCAACGACATGTCCGAGGAAGGCGGAGGGCTGTAGTCGCCTCACCGCGACTCCACGCACACCATCCATGGCCAACATCGGTGAACTCCTCGTCGAGGAAGGTCTCCCCCGGGAGCGCCTCGACGAGTGCCGCAAGCAGGCGGCGACCTCCGGCGACACCCTCGATCGGGTGATCGTGAGCAAGGGCTACCTGCCCGAGACTTCGGTCCTGCGCGTCTACTCGCAGGCCCTGGGCATGGAGTTCCTCGACGAGCTCGAGGGCATCACCGTGCCGCCGGACTTCGTCAACACGGTGCCGGTCCACTTCGCGCGCAACTACAACCTCGTGGCGCTCGGGCACACTGCGACGGGCGCGCTGCGCGTCGCGACCTGCACCCCGCTCGACGCGCACCCGATGGACGACCTCGCGTCGATCGTCGGGGACGACATCGAGCCGGTCCTCGCGCCCAAGATCGAGATCACGACGCTGATCGGCCGCGCCTACCGCCACAAGGCGGACGGCGTGGACGAGGCGCTGGCGGACGTCTCCGAGGACGGCGACTTCGCGGAGCTGGCCAGCGAGCTCGACTCCGAGGACGTCCTCGACACGTCCAACAAGGCGCCGATCATCAAGCTCGTCAACACGATCTTGTTCCAGGCGCTGAAGCTGAGGACGTCCGACGTCCACTTCCAGGCCTTCCCGGACCGCCTCCAGGTGCGCTTCCGGATCGACGGCATCCTCTACGACATGGACTCGATCCCCCGTCGAGTCCACGAGGCGATCGTCAGCCGCCTGAAGATCATGGGCAAGATGGACATCGCCGAGCGGCGCCTCCCGCAGGACGGCCGCGCGTCGCTGCGCATCGGCGACGGCGAGGTCGACGTCCGTATCAGCACGATCCCGACGACGAACGGCGAGCGCATCGTGCTGCGTCTTCTGGACAAGACGGCCAAGCTCTACTCGCTGGCGGAGATCGGGCTCACGCCCGACAACGAGGCGATGCTGCGGGACTTCCTGACCTACTCGCACGGCATCATCCTCGTCACGGGCCCGACGGGCTCCGGCAAGACGACGACGCTCTACGCCGGCCTGACCGAGATCGACACGACGACGCTCAACGTGCTCACGATCGAGGACCCGGTCGAGTACAGCCTCGCCACCATCAGCCAGGTGCAGGTCAACGCCAAGAAGGGCCTGACCTTCGCCGCGGGGCTGCGCTCGTTCCTGCGACAGGACCCGGACGTGATGATGGTCGGCGAGATTCGTGACCTCGAGACGGCCGAGGTCGCGATCCGCGCGGCGCTCACGGGTCACCTCGTGTTCTCCACCGTCCACACGAACGACTCCGCCTCGACGATCACGCGGATGGTCGACCAGGGCGTCGAGCCCTACCTCGTCGCCAGCTCCATCGTGCTCGTGATCGCCCAGCGCCTGGTGCGGACGTACTGCAAGCATTGCCGTACCACGCGCGACATGAGCGAGGAGGACGAGGCCAAGTTCCGCAAGGTGGGCATCGACCCCGCCGAGATGAACAACGTCGTCCACTACGCCCTCGGCTGCGAAGAGTGCTTCCAGTCCGGCTATGCAGGCCGAACGGCGATCTACGAGTTCATGCCCATCGACGAGCACCTGCGCACCCAGATCATGGACGGCGCGACGGCGACGGGCATGAAGCGCGACGCCGTCACCCGCGGGATGGTCACCCTCCGCGAGGACGGTCGAAGCAAGATCCGCGCTGGCCTGACCAGCGCCGACGAAGTCCTCCGCGTCACGCAGATGGACGTCGACTGAGCCCCACCCCCGCCTGACCTCGCCCGATGCCCATCTTCCAGTACAAGGCCATCGCCCCCGGGGGCGAAGTGCGCACGGGCGTCGTCGACGCAGACACGCCGCGGGACGCGCGGGCGAAGCTGCGGAAGGAGAGCCTGCTCGTCAGCAGCATTCGCGAGGCCGCCAGCGGCCGGCGAAAGAGCGGCGGGTCGGCCGCGAACAAGCGAAGCCTGTTCGCTCGGATCAAGCACGCGCGCGCCCAGCGCAGCTCGACCAGTTCACGGGACCTCGACCTCGTCACGGGGGTCACTCGTCAGCTCGGCACCATGCTCGGCTCGGGCATCCCGATGACCGAGGCGCTGCGCGCGCTGATCGAGCAGGCGGAGGACCGCCGCTCGGAGACGATCTTCCGCGAGATCCGCGAGCAGGTGAACCAGGGTCTGTCCTTCGCCGACGCCCTCGGCCAGCACCCCGGGCTGTTCAGCGATCTGTACGTCAACATGGTCCGCGCCGGCGAGGCCGCTGGCAACTTGGACGTGGTCCTGACGCGTCTGGCCGACTACCTGCAGTCCGCGCGCGCCCTGCGCCGCAAGGTCGTCTCGGCGCTGACCTACCCGATGATGATGATCGGCCTCGGCCTGCTCGTCGTCACCGCGCTGATGACCTGGGTCGTGCCCAAGATCACCACGATGCTCGAGGACACGGGCCAGGCTCTGCCGGCTCCGACCCAGGTGCTCGTCGCGATCTCGGACATCTTCAAGGACTACTGGTGGCTCATGTTCTTGGCGCTCGCCTTGGGTTCGTTCGCCTTCGAGCGGATCCACAAGAGCTCCGAGCGCGGCCGGATCTTCATCGACCGCGCGCTCCTGAAGATGCCGGTCGTCGGGGACGTGCTCCTGAAGCAGTCCGTGGCGCGCTTCACGCGGACGCTCTCGACGCTGCTGCAGTCCGGCGTCCCGGCCGTTCAGAGCCTCGAGATCACCGCGACGGTCGTCCAGAACTCGGTCATCTCCGGGGCCACCGACCACATCCGCGAGCGCATCATCGAGGGCACCGACTTCGCGACGCCGTTGAAAGCGACTGGGGTCTTCCCCTCCGTCGTCGGCTACATGGTGGCGGTCGGCGAGCAGTCCGGTGAGATCGAACAGATGCTGGACCGCATCGCCTCGGCCTACGACGAGGAGATCGAGATCGCCACGGACCGCATGACCTCCGTCCTGGAGCCGATCCTGATCATCGCTCTGGCGGTTGTCGTCGGCTTCATCGTGGTCTCCATCGTGCTGCCGATCCTCCAGGTCGGGCAGTTCTAGGACGCGCCCGGCCGGGGCGGCAGGGCGGGCCCCAGGGCCCTTCCCCCCGCTTCGGGCGTCGCACCGCCCCGGTTTCCGGACTACGCTAGGGTCTCTCTGAAGGACCCGCTCCCCGGGGAGCGGAGGGCCCTTCCTCCCCTGCCTGGGAAGAACCCCCGCCGGGGATCGTAGAGAGAGGCCCAGCAGGAGTTTCGAACACGCCCCGGGGGGCCACCCCCCAACGACACGCCGACACCCGCAACGATGAACACCCGACTGCACTCCCTAGCGTCCCGCCGCAACGCACGTAAGAGCGGCTTCTCCCTGGCCGAGCTCATGGTCGTGATCGTGATCCTGGGCCTGCTCGCCACCCTGGTCGTCCCCAAGGTCGTCAGCAGCCTCGGGCGCGCCTTCCAGGGCAAGGTCAAGGCCGACATCACGGTCATCAGCAACGCTCTGAGCGAGTACGCCGTGGTCAACGGCACCCGCTACCCCGAGACCCTCGAGGAGCTCGTCATGCCGGACGAGAACGGGTTCACGTTCCTGAACGCCAAGTCGATCCCGCTCGACCCGTGGGGCAACGAGTACCAGTACGACCCGCCCATGCCCGGCGAGCCGGAGCCCCGCGTCTACACGCTCGGCAAGGACGGCCAAGTCGGCGGTGAGGGCGAGAACAGCGACATCAGCAACTTCACCCTGCAGGGCGGCGAGGACCGGTGATCGTCCTCACGACCAAGGCGGCGGCGCGCGGATCGCGCGGGGGCTTCTCCCTCGCCGAGCTGCTCGCCGTCGTCGTGGTCATCGGACTCATCGCGGGCATCGTCTCCATCAGCTTCGTCTCCACGCTGCCGCGGGCGGAGCTCAACTCGACGGTCCACGACATCGCCGCTGCGGTGAAGGGCGCGCACTCCGACTCGATCGCGCGCAACTCCGAGTTCCGCATCTACTACGACATCGAGGCCAACTCGTACGAGATCCGGAGCCCGTTCCAGCTCGGCGGCGCTCTCGCGCAGCGCGAGGAGGACCGGCAGCTCATCCGCCGCGTGCTGCTGCCCAAGAGCGTCTCGATCTCTCGCGTGACGATCGACGGCATCGAGTACACCGAAGGCCGCGTGTTCGTCGCCTTCAGCCCGCTCGGAAGCGCCACCGGTCACACGATCAACCTCGTCCAGCAGCCCGCCGAGGCCGTCACGACGATCGAGGTCCTGCCGCTGACCGGTCTCGTGCGCTTCCACTACTCGGATTTCCAACGCGAGATCGCGCTAGAGGACGACTTCCAATGAGGCTGAACACCGCAACGCGACGCCGTTCGAGCCAGGGGGCACGCGCCACGGGCTTCACGCTCGTCGAGGTCGCGGTGACGCTCGTCATTGTTGGCGTCGGTCTGACCCTCTGCCTTCAATCACTCCAAGCGGCCAAGATGCAGGCGGCGCACACGCGCAACCTGAAGCTGGCCCGCGAGCTCGGCGTGATGACTCTCGGGCAGATCGAGGCGGGCTTGTTCCAGGAGGAGCTCACCGACGGCTACAGCGAGAGCTACGCCGGCGAGGGCTACCCCGACTTCTACTTCGAGATCCTGACCGGTGAGGAGCAGTTCGAGGAGCAGGGCTACGAGGAGGTCGGCGACTACCACGACGCCTTCGCCGCCCGCAGGCAGCGCGCCTTCGAGAACGACGAGGACGACGAGAACGAGGACGAGGTGGAGGAGCCCTTCGAGAAGGTGCGTATCCGCATCACGTTCCCGCAGTTCAGCCAGTACAAGAACTCGTTGACCCTCGAGAGCTGGATGGACTGGAGCCAGGTCTACGGATCCGACGAAGAGGACGAAGAGGAAGCCGAGGGCTGATCCACAGGAGACCCAGCATGAACGTCTACACCTCCCCCGCGCGCCGCGCGCGCACCCTCTCGAAGGCGGGCTTCACCCTCGCCGAGGTCCTCGTGACCGTGCTGATCATGGGCGGGATCATGGTCTCGATCACCCAGATCCTGCAGACGGCGCGCATCTCGCGCGACACGATCCACAACATCCAGGAGACCCAGCTGGCCGGCCCCGCGATCATGGACATGCTCGAGCGTGACCTGCGCGGGCTGATGGTCTTCAACCGTACGCGGCAGGACCACGTGCGTGTCAAGAACCGCGTGATGCTCGGTGTCGACGGCGACTCGATCGACTTCGTCACCACGACGGACAGCCTGGTCCAGCGCTACCAGGACGATCGCTTCGTGAGCAGCACGATCAACGAGGTCGGCTACCGCCTGCGCCCGAACCCCGAGTTCGACGAGTTCCTCGAGATCTACCGTCGCGAGGACATGGGGATCGACGACGAGCCCTTCGACGGCGGCGAGTTCACGTTCCTGCACGACCGGGTCAAGAGCTTCGACATCCAGGTGTTCGAGGAGGACGGCACGGATGCCGAGCCGTTCGAGGACTGGGGCCTCCCCGAGTCGGAGAGCATCGGCGTGCCGGTGCGGCTGGAGATCACGCTGGTGCTGGAGCTCCAGCGCCGGATCGAGCGCGAGGCCCTGCGCCAGGTGCCGACCTACCTGACCGAGGTCACCTACCGGCGGATCATCCGCCTGCCGGAGAGTCTGCGCCTCGAGGAGGCCCAGATCCCCGTCCCCAGGGTGCCCGTCGCCCCCGAGGAAGCGGATGCCCCCGCAGACGCCGGTGGCGGCGGCGGCGGCAATGGTGGTGGCGGCGGCGGCGGTGGCGGGTTTAGCGGCGGCGGCGGCGGCGGTAGCGGCGCCACGACCGAGACCTTCACCGGCGGAAAGGGCGGAATGTAGGCCTTCGGGGCCACCTCCCAAAGCCGACCTGAGAGTCCGACGAGGCTCGGCCGGCCTCAGAATTC
>Ga0316204_10004460_pt1 | contig 25053 bp, 23 predicted proteins | sample 6monrhotite_MG_2_FD_205661 | JGI IMG/M metagenome (GOLD analysis project Ga0316204, IMG submission 205661) | Microbial mat bacterial communities from mineral coupon in-situ incubated in ocean water Damariscotta River, Maine, United States -... | ecosystem: Environmental > Aquatic > Marine >... | reverse complement strand
AACCAATCGCATGATCATACCATCATCAACTCCGAAATAGACATAACCGTCTGGTCCTTCCTCGATGAAACGCACGCGCCAGCCTTTGTCTGCTAACAACCGCTCTTCATGGATGACACGATCTTCTTCAATAACGAGGCGGTTTATGTGCGTGAGCGCCAGAGCCCCAACAAACAGGTTACCTTTCCAGCGCGGGAAAGCATCACCACTATAAAATTCCATGCCGCTGGGCGCAATTGAGGGCACCCAATAATACAAGGGCTGTTCCATGCCTGCCTTGTGCGTAATGCCATCACCAATGGGACCACCACCGTATTCTTCACCGTAGGTAATGACGGGCCAGCCATAATTTTTACCTGCGCGCATAATGTTCACTTCGTCACCGCCTTGCGGTCCATGCTCATTGGTCCATACTTCACCAGATACCGGGTGCACATCCAGCCCTTGTGGGTTACGCATACCGTATGACCAAATTTCTGGTAGAGCCCCATCAACACCGACAAAAGGGTTGTCGCTCGGCACACTGCCATCATCATTTAAGCGCAATATCTTGCCGGTGTGAGCGTCCAACCTTTGGGCCAACGCTGAATGATCATAGCCATCCCCCGTTGTCAGAAACAGATAGCCATTCGAAAAGGCCATGCGCCCGCCAAAATGCCACTTCCCCGAAATCAGAGGAGTTGCCTCAAATAAGCGTTCACCAGCAGAAAGCACTGTGCCACTCAGCTTGTAACGGTCGATGGCCAATCCATTTCCTTCGGCACTCCCTACACCGTAGGTAATGTATAGCCAACTGTTGTTCGCAAAATTAGGATGGGCACGAACATCGAACAAGCCAGAGCTTATTTGCCTGTCTCGTAGCATTTCAGGTAAACCTGTTATTTCTGTGCGCACTCCGGTGGTTATATCCAAACGATATAGCTTTCCAGGTTCGCGTTCACCGACCAGCGCGCTTCCATCCGGCAGAAACTCCATGGTCCAAGGCACATCCATGCCTTCAGTGATCACTTCAACCTTGAAGGTCGCCGCTTCGCTAACGATCTGACCTTCGCTTTCCTGCGCTTGAACAGAGCCTCCAATTGCCACCGCTATAAGAAAAAATGATAAAGTTAGCTTTGCACCAAAAAATTTTGACCCGCGCATAATTACTTCCCCGAAGAAACAGTTTCCTAAATATCAGGAACTCTAGCACTTGATACAAAATGTTACAATATAACTATTGATGCATGATAGAATTTAGACAACTTACTTACTTTGAAAGGCTTTGATCTAACCGACGGCCAGCTTCATCAGGGGTCACCAAAATAATGCGGTTAGTACTAGTTTGGTGAATTAGCAAATTGCCTTCTTTGGTCGGTCGCATATGGCGAATAATACCAGCATAAACACCGCCTGAAGGCACCGCCCAACTTTGAAATTTTTCTGTTTGAGGATCAAACCGCACAAGTGCGTCCGGCCGTTTACCAGACTCATTGTACCAAACAATGCCGTCCACCACGACCAATGCATAAGGGTGTGACTTCGGCCCGCTGGGCGATGGCCACTCCCTAATTTCACCGTCCATCGGGTTATATCGACCTAACCGCCCCTGAGACGAATTAACGTACCAGATAACCCCATCATCATCGATATCCAAGCGCCGAACTGTAGTGGTTGGTATAGGCAATTTAATTTCCGTAAGCGCCATGGATTTAGGATCAACATTTACCAGACAATTGCTACCGTTACATGCCACCCAGAGCGAGCCATCTGCTGCCAATTTAATGCCGTATGGTCGTGACCTTGGGGTTTTCATGGTTACCAGCCTGACATCACCTGTAGCAGGGTCAAGCCTCCCAACCATATTGCTCTGTTGCAGGGTAAACCACAGAATACCATGCCGGTCAAAAACAGCTGTATGAGGGTCTCGAGCCGCCGGATCCGGCATGGGATAAACCGTTAGCTGCTCTGTTTCATGGTCAAGCCTGCCAATTGTGCCGTTTTTATTGCCAGTATACCAAACGTCGCCGTCTGGCCCAACGGTTACCGAGTGCGGCATGGCGTTGGCTGGCAACGGATACTCCTTCATCTCGCCAGTTTCAGGGTTAAGTCTACCAATGAGGTTTCCAGATTGTCCTGCCCACCAAATAGTGCCGTCTGGCGCTTCAACCGGGTCTCGGGAGCGCTGGCCAAGCGTCGGCACCTGCCATTCTTTAAAAGTGAGTTTTATGTCGCCTGGCACGAGCTTTGACGCACGCTTGTCATTAGGCGGATAATGCTGCGCCAAATAGGCAACGATTTCGTCCCGCATTTCGGGGTTGCCGCTCAGGTCAATCATGGTGCTAGTCAGCTCAGCCCAGCCATCATGCGTATAGCCTGAACTACGCTCAATCATTTTGGTTCGGTGGCATGCTGCACAAATATCGTCGATCAAGTTTCTTGCGTTTACACCAGTGGCATCATCTGCAGCAACAACAACTTGCGCTGACAATCCAGTGACACTTAATACTAACAATGAAGTTAATTTCCAGAGTTTCATTGTCTTCATTTCCTGATTGAGAAAGTTCAAAGTTGATCAACAGACCTAGCACCTAAAATAGAATAGCTAATTTTTGAGTTAGAATAAAGTTTGTTAAAATGGTTATTGTGAAGTCTAGGGAGCCTTTCACAATCTGATTAATGCACTATCTAATCGGTGAGATGGAGTGGATGCCTCCACAACTGAGGAAATATTTATGACCGATACAGACTATACGCCGCCAAAAGTTTGGAAATGGAACACTGAAAGTGGCGGCAGGTTCGCTAGCATAAATAGGCCGATTGCCGGAGCCACACAGGAAAAAACTTTGCCTGTGGGCAAGCACCCGCTGCAACTCTATTCCCTCGCCACGCCTAACGGCGTCAAGGTGACTGTGATGCTGGAGGAGCTTTTGGCGCTGGGGCACAAAGATGCAGAATACGATGCATGGATTATTGACATCAGCGAAGGCGACCAGTTCGGTTCTGATTTTGTGGATATAAACCCAAACTCGAAAATACCCGCATTGCTTGACCATAGTACACCGACACCAATCCGCCTATTCGAGTCAGGTTCAATCCTGTTATATCTGGCAGAAAAGTTCGGTGCCCTTATTCCATCTGATACAAACGCCAAAGCCCAGTGCATGAATTGGCTTTTCTGGCAGATGGGCAGCGCGCCCTACTTAGGCGGTGGTTTTGGCCACTTTTATGCGTATGCACCAACGAAGATAGAATATGCAATCGACCGTTTTGCCATGGAAGTAAAGCGCCAAATGGATGTGTTGGATCGGCATTTGGCCGACAATAAATATATGGCGGGAGAGGAATATAGCATTGCAGATATTGCGGTTTTCTCCTGGTACGGCGCATTGGCTCTCGGGCTTCTTTATGATTCCGCCGAATTTTTAGACGTCGCCTCCTATAAACATCTTCAGCGTTGGACTGCAGAGATTGCTGCTCGCCCCGCTGTTAAACGCGGTAAAATGGTTAACCGTGCTTGGGGCAACCCAGCAGGGCAACTTCGCGAACGCCACGATTTCAGTGACTTTGAAACAAAAACACAGGACAAACTGGAAACTCCAGAATAAATTTGAAAAATATGAGGTCAGAGTGATACTGCCTATATGGCAACACTCTAAGCGTCAAAAATTGATAAATTGACAACGATAATAATGGGAATGGAAATAGAAATGGCACCTTTGAAACAACTAATGGCCGGTTTAATGATTTTCGGTACATTTGCGCTTGCCGCCTGTAGCGAAAACGAAACCACTTCCGAAGACGGTACTAGTCAGCCTTTCTCATCAGCCCCGCTTTTAAACCCCAATGAGGCAACTGAAGCACAGCTCGCAGCAATTGGCAGTCTAACCGAGGCTGACGTTGCAGCGATTATCAATGGACGCCCCTTCACATCAATGTCAGCGCTGCACGCCGCCATAAGCGAAGGAAAAGAGCCAAGGGTGATAAGAGGCCTCTATAATGAGATGTTTATCAAAGTTGGCCTGAATACTGGCTCAGAGGAGGATTACAAATTAATCCCTTCAACGCTCAGCCCGCGCCATCTGGCTCATGAATTTGAAGAATATCGGCCCTACAGTTCGATTGATGATTTCGCACGTGAGATGAAAAAATATGTAAGTACCGCCGAAGTTGAAAATCTGAAGCGTTACGTAACGCTGGACTAAAGCAGCCGCTTATACCCCTTAATTAGTGTTCCTGCACTAAGGTGCGGATCGGGATATTGATATGCGAGCACGTTTAGGTTTATCCGAACGCTTGACCCGCCGCCTTTACGTGTGGCCGCTTCTGGCCCTGCCTGCACTCTATATTGCGTTTCAATGGACCGCAGATCAGTTGTCTTACGGCGAGACAATTCACCTAACGGGCCAATGGAGTGTTGGGCTGCTGTGCGCGGTACTTCTCACGTCACCGATAAAACACCTGTTTCCCCGATGGTTAGGTTCACGCCTTCTGCTGCGGCATCGACGCGCAATAGGGGTCGCTAGCTTCGGGTATGCACTATTACATACTGTAATTTATTTGGTCAAAAAATGGCCTGCGGGACTTGTATTGCAAGAAGGCTTGGATCCGTCACTTTTAACAGGATGGATTGCATTCTTGTTATTCTTGGCGCTCGCAGTTAGCAGCAACAATATTTCCGTTAAGAAACTGGGCCGTCATTGGAAAACCTTACACCGGTCAGTCTATATTGCCGCAGCCGTAACCTTTACGCATTGGGCTTTGACCAGCTTTAATCCATCGACGGCAATGGCCATAGCAATCACTCTCTGCCTGGTTGAACTAACCCGTATTAGACGAAAAAAAACTAATTCTTAGAAATACCGATACTGCATTTGGCTCGACGCCCGCCATTAAGAACGAAGACCCGCGATCAGCACTCTCAGCCGCCTGGGTGCAAGGTAATTATACAATTTTTTAATCCGGTTTATCATTGTGCGTCCTTCCTGACGGGCGTCGCGCCATGGAGACATGTTGACATAGTGCCAATATTCTTTTTTTCGCGGGTGCGTATTTAAATAATGCCAGGGCTTTGATTGGCCGTTGAAATGCAAGATTTGCGCGTTGCGGGCAATTTCCTTACATTTTTTTCGAGAAAGCGACAGTTCATTATCGGCCCAAGTGAAGGGTGCGATTACATTCCAGATACTATCGAGACTATATCTATTATCATAAAAACAAGCATTTAAAGCGTCCTGGTCAGGGTCGATCAACTTATCTGTATTATTCTGAATGTAGGTGACAATTTCTTCAAATGCTTTTTTCTTACGCCATTGATCCAGATCGAAAAGCAACACGCCACTGTTAAAATATTGATAGCTTTCATCGTATCCTAGATGCTGACTTCTTTTGGACCCCGGTATATCTGCCGCACAAGCAATAACTAGATAGCCATTTGAACAATCCCACGTTGCATCAAATATCATATACTTGCCGCTGCGGACGCTGCGCACTCCTCGTATTGCCCTTCCTCGCTTTGCTTCAGCCTAAAATAGGTTAAAGCCGGCATTCACCGACCTACACCACAAACTTATTTTAAATCGCGCAGACCTTCGTGCACCTTAAATCCGGCCTTTTTAGGCCAAAATCCATCTTTCTTGAATTTATGAAATTCTCCTAATGAAAATCCCGGCTTTTTGGCACAAGTCCTTTTACATTCCTCGGATGCCCACCACTTCGATACGGTGGCAAGCCATTGTTCATCTTGTCCGCTTCGGCCTTAAAACCATCCACCTCTGCAGGTTGCTCCCCGTCCTTGGATAACCTCAGCAACTCCGTGGAGGCATCCTTCATGCGCTTGGCAATAATGTGCGTGACGCCATCTTCGCGCTGAAGCTTCCCTTCAATCACCAGCAACCGCGCCTTCATCACCGCCGCACGGTTATCTTCAAACACCTGTTTCCATACTACTGCGTTGGAAACTCCGGTTTCATCCTCAAGTGTGATAAAAATCACGCCGCTGGCTGTACCAGGGCGCTGCCGCACCAGAACCAGACCTGCAACCGTCACCCTATCCCCGTTTTTCTTTTCACCAAGGCACGCATGAGGGATCGCTCCAATCTTATCAAAACCATGCCTGAGAAAGGAAAGCGGGTGCGCCTTCAGGGATAGCCTCAAGGTTTGATAGTCATTCACCACATGTTCCGAAAGAGGCATGGTCGGCAAAGCTACCGCCGGTTCTTTGCCACGGCACCGTGTTTCTGCATGTTCAAAGAGAGGTAAATCAGGTGTATCAACTAGGCTACGCACCTGCCACAAGGCCTGCCGCCGGTCGACCCCACAGGAACGGAAACAGTCTGCTTCCGCCAGCTTTTCAATCTGGCTAACAGGCAGACGAGTGCGCGTGTGCAGGTCCTCCACATCAACAAAGGGCCGTAACCGGGCTGCCTCCAAGGCCTTGCTGCTGTCTTCTCTCACCCCTTTCACCAGGCGTATGCCAAGCCGTAGCGCTGTACCCCACCGGCTATCAGGTAGTTGTTCCAACGTGCAGTCCCAGTTGCTGTGGTTCACATCCACTGCACGCACCTCAACATCGTGCTCACGGGCATCCCGTACAATCTGGGCCGGCGCATAAAAGCCCATCGGTTGGGAGTTCAGAAGAGCAGCGGCAAAAACCGAAGGATAATGGCACTTTAACCAAGCGGAGGCATAGGCCAACATAGCAAAAGCCGCAGCATGACTTTCAGGAAAGCCATAATCAGCAAAACCTTTTATCTGATTGAAACATCGCTCGGAGAATTCACGTTCATAGCCGCGACTAGTCATGCCACCGATAAACTTCTCTTCAAATTTATGGATTGTACCATGATTGCGGAAAGACGCCATCGAACGCCGCAGTTCGTCAGCTTCATTCGGCTTGAAGCCTGCCGCGACAATAGCAATGCGCATGGCCTGTTCCTGGAACAGCGGTACCCCGCAGGTCTGCCCGAGCACCTCTTTCAGTTCATCTTTATGGCCAAATCGACTATCAGGACTTGGGAAATCTATGCGCTCTTTACCCTGCCGGCGCTGCAAATAAGGATGCACCATATTACCCTGAATAGGCCCAGGCCGCACGATCGCGACCTGCACAACAAGGTCATAAAACACCTTGGGGCGTAGGCGTGGCAGCATGCTCATCTGAGCGCGGCTTTCAATCTGGAAGACACCGATTGTATCGGCCTTCCAGGTCATGTGGTAAGTGTCCATATCTTCCTTAGGCAACGTGTGGATTGTATAAGCCATGCCGTAATGGCTGCGGATCATGTCAAAGGCTTTACGAAGGCATGTCAGCATACCAAGCGACAATACATCCACTTTCAGGATATTAAGCGCATCCAGGTCATCCTTGTTCCACTCGATCACCGTGCGGTCCTTCATGGCCGCATTCTGAATAGGCACTACCTCATGCAGCGGCGTTTCTGTCAAAACAAAGCCGCCTACATGCTGGGACAGGTGGCGCGGGAAACCCACCAGTTCATGCGCCAGGTCAAGGGTTTGCCGCAGGCACCTGTCTGCCGGGTTAAAGCCAGCCTCTTTCACCTGCTCATCAGGGATACTACGCCCGTAAGAGCCCCAGACAGTACCCGCGAGTGCACCAAGTGTATCTTCAGACAGGCCCATCACTTTTCCCACTTCGCGCACAGCGCTGCGGGCACGGTATGTGATCAGGGTTGCCGCCAACCCTGCTCGGTGCCGGCCATATTTGCCGTAGATATACTGGATAACTTCCTCGCGCCGCTCATGTTCAAAGTCCACATCAATATCAGGCGGTTCCTTGCGTGCGTCAGAAACAAAGCGCTCAAACAAGAGCTTTACTTCAACCGGGTTTACATCCGTGATGCCAAGCGCAAAACAAATCAAAGAATTGGCCGCCGACCCCCTACCCTGACACAGGATTCCTTTCCTGCGCGCAAAATTCACAATGTCATAAACCGTGAGAAAATAAGGCGCATAGTCCTTGCGCTTGACTACATCCAGCTCATGCTCCAGCGTCTGCAGGATCTCCTCCGGTACAGGGCCATCTTCAAAACGGCCTTTGATCATCTCTTGTGCAAGGTTTTCCAAGTGAGCCTGTGGGCTAAGGTTATCCGGCACCGGTTCATGCGGGTAATTGTAACGCAGTTCATCTAGCGAGAACTGGCAGGCTTCTTTGATCACAAGCGTATTCTTCAGCGCTTCAGGATAGTCCGCAAACAACCGGGCCATCTCTTCAGGCGGTTTAAGAAACCGTTCTTCATTGGCGGATACCAAATAGCCTGCTTCATCAATGCGCTGGTGCTCCCGGATGCAGGCTACAATATCCGCCAAAATGCGCCTCTCCGGATGATGAAACAGAATATTCCCTGTCGCAAGCAGCGGCACCCCCGCACACGCTGCAGCATGAGCCAACATAGCAAGACGCGTTTTATCCTCACCCTGATAACCATAACTGGCAGCAAGATATAGAGGCGCTGCCAACCGTTCCTTGAGCTGTAATAGTTCACCGGCTAAATCGCCTACAATGGTCTGTGGCAAGAGCGTGAAAATATGCCCTTTTGCAAAAGCCTCCACATCCTCAAGCGCTAGATGGCACTGCCCTTTCTCCGCACGGCGATTGCCGATAGTCAGCAGCTCCGTCAAACGACCATAGGCTGCTCTGTCAGTAGGATAGGCAAGCAGCGACCTACCACACATCAGGTCAAGGCGGCATGCAGGGATATAATCCAGACCGTGCTGATCAGCGGCGACATGAGCCCGCACAGTACCGGCAAGCGTATTTCTGTCCGTGAGGGCTATGGCCTTGATGCCCAGAGCCTTTGCTGTAATCACCAGCTCTTTAGGATGCGACGCCCCGCGCAGGAAGCTGAAATTACTGGAAACCTGAAGTTCGGCATACTCCACTGAAACCTCCTCAGGCAAAAAAACCATGCACATACCAAGTGGGGCTCGCGCTACTGTCTTCCATACTTGTACGCTGCACGCGAGGAAGTGGGTAAAGCCCGCTACGGAAAAGCCAGAAGCGCGTGCCTCCCTCAGTTTCAATCCTATAATAATTTCGCGTTTTATCCCCTTCGTCGACCCACCATTCCGGCGCAATACGCTCAGGCCCATCGGCTTTCACCACACGGCGCTCCACCCGGCGCCAGCGAAAACGGCGCGGCGCCCCTTCAGGTATCTCTGCAAGCACATCAATAAGCTCAGGACGGGTCAACAGGCGCAGAGGTCGCAGCGATTGATGAGCAGGCACACTGTCCCATCCCAGGCTTTTTGCGTGCGCTGTTACAAAGGCCTGCGCGCGCTCCGGCATATGGCTGGGCCGGTGCTGGAGGCAACGTATAGCAGCCGGACCAAGCCGAACAGTAAGCCTGTCCAGAAGCTCAGACACTGACTGATGCTGCTTCGCTTTGATGTCACCACACTGCACAGGTGGCAAACTTTCTGTTTCTTCGGCATTTAACTGCAATAAATCAAACCCAAACTCCGCTTCAAGCTGGTCCAACTTTTCCAGAAGCAGGCGCTGCAGGTGTTTGCTATCCCGGCTTGGCCGGTTGGTGCCAATGATAATCTGCTGCACACCACCATCAACCCTAAAACCATAAAGCCCCAGGCGCCTAATGCCGAGCTGGGCCTTCGCCAACATCTCAATCAGTTGACCCAGCAGTTTTTGGATAGCCATTTCAATCATGGGTAGATGCATGACAGGCTCACTGAAAACCTGCCGCACAGACCAGCTTGGCACCGGCACAAGCGGTGAAAAAGGCTCATCACTGCGCCCTAAAATTTGATCAAGCCGTTCAAGAAGAGCAGTCACTTGTTTTTTCGGCTGGCCACGAAAGCGCTGTGCCAACGTGGACCGCGGCAAGGAAAACAAGCTACCTATGGTTTTCAGGCCCAGACGAACAAGCTTTACTTCTGTTGCCTTATCCAGCCTCAAGGCGGATACAGGCAACGGCGAGAGCAACTGCTTGCTTTCCACAGCAGATACGCTGATAGAGCCTGGTCGGAAATGGGATAACGCCCACGCTGCCGCCCTGTTTTCAGCAAGCGCAAGCTGCGGGGTGATACCCACTGCTTCCAACCGCTGTTGAATATCTGTGAGCGTTGCCTTTTCGCCGCCAAACAGATGAGTGCATCCTGTGACATCCAGAAGAATACTGTCCGTATCGTTTGCATCGCAGGCCGTAAGCGGCGTGTACCGTACAAGCCAACGCGCGAGTTCTTGGCGCTTTGCCGCATCAATATCTGACGTGGCAGCCTCCACCTGAAGGTCAGGCAACACCATGCGTGCTTCAGCCAGAGTCATGCCCGCGCTCAAGCCCTTGCCTGCCGCTTGTCGGCAAACAGCATACAGCTTCTGTGTCTGATTTTCGCTGTGGGTCAGAACCAGCGCCCCTTGAGTAGTTGTCCTATCCAGCAGCTTGGTGCTTTCCTGTTTTGCCCTCTGTCGTAATCGCAGGTCGGTTGGCCACAGGGGGCACCACAGGGAGATGATCCGTCGCATGAGGGTATTCCACTATATGTTGGACCGGGTGTTTTCCACCTCGGTGTTTAACAAGTTTGTTTTTCAACAAAGCCGACCCCGGTGCTTTTTGATCAAAAAGGTTTCTTTCACTGGAAACAGGCGTAACCTGCCAGCGGCTGTAAGCGGCTGTTGATGGCATGGTTTCGGACCGCATCAAAAGTAGTGCTTTTGTTCCGTGCCCTCGAGCCGCTAGAACCAAGCGTCTGCTGGCCTTCAGGTCAACGGCGCCGGTTTCTCCAACCACAGCTGCAAGCGCTGTGCTTTTTAAGCCCTCTTCAAAGGCCCAGAGCACTTGCTGGTGACACCTGCACTGCACCAGCAGCAGTCTGGCAGGGTCAATACCGGCTGCTTTAAGCCCCGGTCCGTACGGCACGCCGTATTCCTGTGCAAGCAGATGGCTAGTTATCCACAGGAAAGGAGCATCATTTTTCCGGAGTGAGGCAAGGATCAAGGCCGTAGCAGCCGCATGGTCTTCCAGCCTTGCGCTCCATATTTCATGTAAAGCACCCGCAGAAAAAGAAATAACCTCCTTGAAGGAAACAGCTTGTGTACCTTCTTTGTGCTGTCCGGCCTTTGACTCTCTGGACTGCGGCAAAAATAGCGCTTTGCCCTGATTTTCTAAGGAGGAAAGCAGCTTCTGCAAAGCTTTCTTTTTATTAGCTGGCGCAGCAAACCCTCCTCCCTGAAGGGAGGGCTTCACTGCTTTTTGCTGATTATCGTTCTGTGCCCCATACAGCATGTGACATCCTTTCATGTCATGACTCGGGAATCATTTTGTTCACTTTTTGTTCTCATTTTAAAAACAATGAGTCAAGGTATTACTTCCACTGCGAGTGCTACGCACTCCTCGCATTGTCTCCGCTTTGCTCTGGCCGAACATAGGTCAAAATACGGAATCCCGGACAACAAAAGGCCCGCCATAAAGGCGGGTCTCTGCTTTTGGTTGCGGGCGTAGGATTTGAACCTACGACCTTCAGGTTCTGAGCCTGGTCGATAGGTACATAACTATCTGATTTTATTATATAATAAATTCTATGAAAAAATAGTGTGCTAGAAACTGTGATAAAATTGATTCTATCAAAACTCATTTTAAGCCGCTCCAGACAGCCACCTCACTTATTTGGCCTATCCCCCTTACTACAGCTCGCCGTTATTAAATCTTGTTTAGAAAGATACAAATTTAAACGCCCTAAAGGACATCATCATCGTAGGTTTTCAGTAAAAGCCGACAAATGTGCTACCAATTGGGTAAGACCACCAATCAACCTCAATTTTCGTCTACAAAACGCCAGCATTCTTTGAGAGCGGACACATGTCCTGTGATCAGTTCAATGGGCATCCAACATCAATGTTCAGTAATCTAAGCTCATCGAGGCCAGCTTGTAACTGAGTAGGTTTGCCATGCGTGGGCACAAAAGTTAGCGCATTCTTTGATTTGCAATTTTCGTCAATAATGCCAAATTTCCGCATAGCGCGAAATAGGGCCTGGGGACCGTCGAAGGACATGGTGAACCCAAATCCCGCATTATAGAGGTCAGCTACATAAAGGAACGTTTGGTTATCGGTTTCAATCGTCGTTATCAACATGTCCAGCGCGTGAGAATTATCGCTGACATGATACGCGGTCACGGTTGTGTTGATGTCCGAAACAACCCATTGAGAGTTCGGAGAGAGTTCATGGACGGTCGTTGATATGTCGGTGTCTTGAAGCGCGTCAGGTTTAAAGGTGGACTTGGCAGAAAGTATGCGCTTCCACCAATTGCCAGAACCATTTCCGACCACCAATTCCGCGCCTTTGGCGGCAATTGACCTTACACCCGCCGAGTGATCAACATGATGATGGCTTTGAACCAAATAAGAAATCGGTTTACTGGGGAACAACTCTTCAACGCTTCCAATAAGCTGATCTGCGGCTCTTGGTGAACTATGCCCTTCCAAAAGAACAATGCTTTCGTTGACATGAACAGCAAGTCCGGACAGAAAGCTCGAGGTTACGTCCTGGACTTGGTAAAGGCCTGGGGCAAGCTCGGCGACTTTGTGGTCGGCGCTCTCGGCATAATATAGCCCTGCAATCTCAAAAAACTCTTCATGAATGTGGATCGTGCTGTTGCCAAAGGTGGCAGCCTCGGCATCAACGGGTTCTTCTCTGATGGCATCGTTCAGGGCAAACAGATCACTGACAAGCTCGGGATTTAGGGTCGCATTTTTCTGATACTCTCTCCTCAGCAGCTTTCCGCCGATTGATACTTCGATTTTTCCTGGAAAGCTAAATCCTTGTTTGCTTCGCCATTCCTCATATTTTACCGCCACTTTTACATCTCTAAGCAACAGGCTGTTTCCCCATGTCTCCAAGCTCTCAATTCTATAGGTTTGCGGATTAATGGTGAGGCTAATTGGTGAGACCGGATCACTTATGGTCAAGGTTCCCCCCCCCTCCTATGCTAGGCTTACTCTCCGCTTGCCCAACAATGGCTCGGTCGCCCATTAGAACTTCTCGCAGAAGAAACTGCGGGTTAACCAAATAGTTCATTCGTTCGATTGCCGCGACTAGCTGATGAGGTAGCGGACCTCCGGGAAAACCGAGTGGGTTCGCTCCACCTGTGACTTGTCCTCGACCGTTCACGGTCGTGAGTTCATATGTTTGCTCCGGGAACCCGTGACCAAGTTCATAAGTAAACTGCCGCTGCGCTTTTGAGTGAAACGCTTTCGTTGAGACATTGAAGAAGTTTTCGCGTTGAAAGTACCCGGTCTGCTTCACGTGCTCTGGCAGTAATCCCATATGCGAAGCATAGGTTTGGCCATGGCTTGATATCTGAAGCTGCTTCAGCTGTTTGAGATGTTTCTCACCACCCAGAGCCTCAACAACGTTGCCGAACAATTGCGTTGCAACGCTATCTGCTTCGACCGCGCTTACCTTCACTGCAAAGACACTACCAAGTGTTACCAACAGAACGGACGCAATCATTTGTTTGAAGATAGCTCTTTTTCCGAACGCTACTAAAGTCATGCCAGCATGCCTCTCCGCTACAGTATCTAGGTTCAAGTTAAAATACGCCGTTTTGATTTTTGACAGCACCACCCGACACCCAGAAAAAGAAGCGTGTCAAAAAATCTAAAGGCTGGATGGCATCCCAGTGCTCGACGATTTGACCGTTTTCAATCTTCCAAATGTCGATAACGTTGAGCCCTTTTTGGTCGTCGTTTCGGTGCTTGAGGCTTAGAGTGACGTGAGAATGAAAAGTAACAAAATCACCGTCCACATAGACATGCTTGGCGATCAGAGTGAACTCAGGAAACCGCTTGGCAAGCGTTCTGTTGGTCTCCACAACGCCGGAAATACCTGACGGAATTGAGCGATTATGCTGAATGTAAGGGCTATCCGCGTACGCCCGCAATACCTCGTCAAACTGCTTAGATTTTATTCCTTCAACGAATCCTACAACTAGTTTTAAGTTATCTCGCTCGCTGGGTGTCCAGTAGGTTTTTTTAAACTGCCCGTACTCGTCCGGCAATACTGCCATGCTCTACTCCTTCTTACAGTTCTTTCCTGAAAGTTGGAGCTTCCGCCATTCTCTTGAACGATGATGCAGCCACAAATATCAACTTGCTGGATACGCATACTCACTTCAGAAATTTGACAATGCGGCCACAGTCGGGTCGACCCATTATGACATTGAACGAAAGCTACTCTCGCGATCACTAAACCATTTTTGGTTTTTTAAAGCAACCAAAAATAAAAATGCAGATTTGACCCCCGCCATACCAAGGACGACATTAGCTAAATTTCTAATGCAAAGCTGAGGGCTTCGCGTTGGCAGGCTAATCATCTTGGTTGTAGGGTCTACCGCCTCTGGGTCCAGGGCGGTATTCGACATCGTCAGAGCTCAGCGTCCTTCCGTCTCTAGCAATAACTTCAACGGACTGGATGGGGGCGCCGCCTTTGCCGTCCACAACCTTGATCGGTTCCCCCTCATTGCCAAAGACCCATTTGTCACTCCATTGCATTATTGAGACGGCTATGGGGAAGAGGGCTTTGCCCTTTTCCGTAAGTTCGTACCTGTAGCGCCCTGAATTCGGCCGGATGCTTACCTTTGCCATTACACCGTTGTCAACCAGGCGATTGAGTCTTTCCGTCAAGACATTCTTGGATAGTCCGATACGCCTCTCAAATTCGGAGAAAGTCGTGACACCAACGAGCGCATCCCTGAGAATCAACAACCCCCATTTGTCCCCCAATATCTCTGCGAATTGGGCGATGGAGCAATTCATTTCTTTAAGTGAAGTCCGAGTCATGTACCCATACTTATGGATAAAGTGCACTTAGATCAATAGCGCAGAATAACGCTTCTCCATTAAAGTGATGCGCCAAACTCTATTGATCACGCTGACAGTGTCGACACAAACAATATCACTACGTGTATATAATTTGGTTGCTTTAAACAACTAATTTTGTTTTACTCCTTAACCATTGTACCGAATGATCAATGAGAGAGGGGGTGGTTATGACAGCAGAGTCCATGAGTTATGCGAATTCCAAAACCCAAATTATCAAAGTTGATGATTTGGAGTACGCATATAGAATTACGGGCCGCCACTCTACTCGGCCGATAGTGCTCTTCAATCATCTTGCAGGAACGATTGATGACTGGGACCCAAGGGTTGTGGATGGGCTTGCTGCCGAAAACAAAGTTATCACTTTTGACAATCTAGGGGTTGGAGGCTCCAGCGGCATCACGCCAACTTCAGTGGGCGAAATGGCCGAAGACGGGATAAAGTTTGTTCGAGCCCTGGGGCTAAAGAAAGTTGATCTACTGGGGTTCTCATTAGGAGGTGCCGTGGCGCAATGTGTTGTTCAAAATGCGCCGGACCTCGTTAGGCGATTGATTCTTGCAGGTACAGGCCCGGCCGGCGGCATTGGCATCGACCAGATCCCGAAGCTTGCCTATCAAATGCAGCTCCGGAGCTTACTCACATTTACCGATATCCGGACCTACTTATTCTTTACCCGAACTGAGAATGGAAAATCAGAGGCCCGTAAATTTCTTGGGCGCCTGAAGGAGCGTGAGAACGACTTGGTAGATAAAGTTTCAATTTCCGCCTTCAGAAACCAGCTTAAAGCCATAAGTGCTTTTGCTAAAGAAGAAACTCCGTCTCTCTCTGAAATCCATCATCCTACCTTCGTGGCCAATGGCGAGAGCGATATTATGGTACCGAGCGTTAATTCGGCCCATCTGGCTGCTGAACTCCCGAATGCAGAACTCGCTCTGTACCGAGATGCGGGGCACGGTGGTGTTTTTCAGTATCACAATGACTTCGTTTCCAGGTCTCTCAAGTTCTTGTCGAAGGATGTGGCCCCGTCCGCATTGCCAGAAATAGAAAGGAGGATGACGTAAAAATGCTTAAATATACTCATGAAGCTGGTGTAGCTACTCTAATTCTTGAAAACCCACCACAAAATCGCCTCAGCGGTGAAGTAATTCAAGGGTTAGCTTCCGCGATCCAGTCCATTTCAGCACGTAACGATACCCGTGTCTTGTTATTGCTCGCCGAGGGGCCTGATTTTAGTTTTGGGGGCGACCTCAGCGCTTGGATCGGCTTATCTGAGTCGGAATTCAGGGAAACCATCAAGCAGGGTCTGGCCCTGACCTCAGTATTTGAAAACTTTCCATTCCCCATCGTGTCCGGCGTGCAAGGTTATTGTGGTGGAGGCGGATTTGAAATTGCCCTCCGAAGCGACATCATTATAGCAGCAGAAAATGCGCGGTTTTGTCATTCAGAAGCCAGCATCAGTGCTTTCACATTCATCGGAGGTATTCAACGGGTCGCCGAGCGCGTAGGCCGCACCCGAGCCATGCAATGGGCGATAACTGCTGAAGAGATCGATGCACCAACCGCACTCGCCTCTGGACTAATCAATCAAGTTGTGCCGGTTCAGGACCTTGTTGCAGTAACGAACAACTGGATAGGCAAGCTTAAAGACAGCGCAACCCTCTCTCATGCGGCCCACAAGAAACTTTTACGTGCTTGGTCTGACGGGGGGGTGGCATCGGCAGACGCACTAATGGCGGAAATGGCCGGGAAAATACTTCATTCACAGGATGCGCAAGAGTGCCTTAGTAAGGCAGCGGCGGCAGTAAGCGCCGGACATGCGCGACCACAATTTACCTTCAAGGGTAAGTAACAAAGCACGAGGGGACTCTCATGGGATTCGACAGATCGGCTATTGAAAAAGAAGTACAGCATTGGTTTTTTGATATCTACTTTAATCACTGGGTGGATATAGGAGCCGGAAGACGTCCGAATGAAGGGCCTGAATTTGTCCTGCAGTATTGGGGAACTCCAATGTTTGCGACAGCCGACGAGCCCGCGATGGCTGCTTGGCTTATGGAGGGCAAGCAGATTGTCGATTTCCTTGTCATGCAGCACGAAGTGCTTATGGCGGGTGGCTATGATCACACAGAAGTGCCGGACCAGAAGATATTCGTTTACAACCAAGATGGTGCCTCAATTGAGGTGATCTGGTCTCGTCAGGCAGCTGACAACACTGAAATTCAGCGATTTGTGGTCCACTTTGAAGTGGCCCGCATGGAAGGCGTCTGGAAAGTCGTTGGCGTTCAAGCTCGTACAACTGTCCGTGACATCGACAACGGCTCGATTGATGCGGCATGGGCTCAGGGTGAATAGTCGTGGCAGGAACTGATGACAACCCCATCGTTTATCCTGAGCTGGAAATGCCGAAGAACGTTAGGCGGCAAAAAATCACTATATGGAGCCGCGGAGTAGCACTTGACGGCGATATCTACGGTCCAGATGACCTTGCAGATGATGAAAAAGTGCCAGCAGTCGTACTCAGCCATGGCATAGGAGGCGACAAAAACACTACTGGGCGCTACGCCGCCAAATTTGCCGAAGCACGCATGATGGCTCTTACTTTCACCCACGCAAGTTGGGGAGACTCGCGCGGCCAACTCCTTGCCTCCGAGCGGCAGGCAAATGTCGAAAGTGGTCAGGTATTTGAAGCCAGAGTCACAGAAGTCCGTGACCTATTGGACCCGCTTGACTGGGTAGACAGTTTCCGTGCGTGCATCGACTATATAGTTGGTGAGCCACAGGTGGATGTGGACCGGATAGGTGCATGGGGAACCAGCTATGGCGGCGGGACTGCGCTGTATGCTACGGCAATCGACAATCGAGTTAAAGCGCTGTCAATTCAGGTGCCTGCGGTCTTTAACTTGCCCGCCTCGTTGAGCGAATTGGCTTGTCAAAGAGCGACACAGATCGCCAGGGGCGAATTTGACGCTGTTCGACAAAGTGAAGACCGATTGCCCCGCCTGGTTGGCACTCCTCACCTAGCGCGTATGGCGCAGTATCATGTCGGAGACAAGGTTCGCGACGTAACAGTTCCAACATTGATCCTAGATGCAGCCAACGAGGAAATGTTCAATATCGCTGAAAGTGGAGGCCGGGCTCATAAAATCCTGACCGACAGGGGTGTTGATACATACTATGAGGTTCTGCCGGACATCGACCATTATGGAATTTATTTCGGTGGATTTAACAGGGGCAATGCACTGGCGCTTGAATGGTTTCAGAAGCATTTGTGATGAAAAAAGAAGACCTTCACCCGGAAATTCGAAAATCAATAGCTCGTACACCAAGAATTCCTTTCTCAAATAGGAAACTCTTTTGGTTGAATCGGTTTTTGTACAACCTGGGCGCCAAGTCACGACTGCCTGAAACTGTTCAATCGAAATGTGAACACTTTCACGGTGTACAGGTTTTGTCCTTAGTACCGGGCAGTATAAAACATGATGGCGCTATTCTCTGGATGTTCGGAGGCGGCCATTGGGCTGGAAAACCAGAGCACCTCAACGGGCTTGCGGGGCAAGCGGCGCATCAATTGGGTGTTCCCGTCTTCATACCGTGTTACCGGCTTGCGCCAGAGCACCCTTTCCCTGCCGATCTGAAGGATTGTTTCCGTGTATGGCAGTGGCTTAATAGCTTTGGAAAAGTTAAGGGAGTTAATCGGCGCAAGATAATTGTCGCCGGGAACAGTGCAGGTGGCGGACTAGCAGCAGCGCTTGCCCAAAAGGTCTTGGATGAAGATGAAGGGACACCTCTGGCACAATGTTTGTTTTATCCGATGCTTGATGACCGCACAGCGGTTAACGAAGCGTTTAACTCGGTCAATCACTTCATTTGGAACAATCAAGCCAACTATCAGGCCTGGCAAGCATATTTAGCGCCACATGAACCCGGAGACCCTGCACTGCCACCGTACGCAGCCCCGGGACGTCGAGCCGACCTCTCTGGCTTGCCGCCAGCATGGATCGGGATGTGCGAATTGGATCTGTTTTTTGCTGAGTATCAAAGCTATGCGCAAAGGCTAGCATCTTGCGGCATTGATTGTGAAACGTACCTGGCCGATCAGGTCCCTCACGCATTCGAAGTGTTTAAGCCAAATGCAGACATCGCAAAAAGCTTCGTTTCATCTGCTCTGAATTTCATGTCGGCGTCTTTTGCTGGAGCAGTGTGCAAACGGCAGAGTTAAATTTGACTAATACGCAGAGACCCCATGCTTCCTCTGCTGCTGCGCTCAATCTTGCCTTCCGCAGGCTCAAAGCTGCTCCGCAGCCCATATACGCAAAAAGGGCCCCAGAGGGGACCTTTTGACCGTTTGGCCTTGTGAGTAGGATTTACCACTGCGGGGCTTCGCCTCCTCGTGTTGCCTACAAGTCATTGTTTCACAATGCCTCTCCGGCCAAACATAGGTTTAAATCAACATCCCCAGCTAACAAAAAAAACCACCCGAAAAGTGAGGTTTTTTGATGGTTGCGGGAGTAGGATTTGAACCTACGACCTTCAGGTTATGAGCCTGATTGATAGGCATTTAACTATATGATATTATTAGATAATAAAATTTCTTGAAAAATAATGTGATAGAAACTGTGATAAAATTGCGAATCAGAAAACTCATTTTAAAGCCCACCAAGCATCTTTTGGGAGTGTTATGCATCAAACACGCAAATACCTATTAACCCGCAAAATTAGGCCTAAGACCTTCATATAGGTGTTGTCGGACTAAAGCGAACTAGTCTCAGGTGTCACTAAATTGACCATACTTTAGACTGCAACGCTTTGCCATTCTGAAAGAGCTTCAGAACGAAACTTCCGATACTGATGTCGTTTGGTCAGGTGGCCTTCTCCGTTAAAATGCTTGTAAAATTGAGACTGAGTGGAGGTGAATTTCTGAAGCGTTTCTTCGCTCCGAAACTTATTCATTGCCCTCTCCCGTCGTCGAAAAACCAGATGGCTATTTTCAGCACTATTATTCAACCACCGCCCTACTTCCTGAAGATGTTTTGCATCTCGGTCTTGAAGCGCTGCTCCATAAGAACCAAGCCGGTCTGTGACAATCTCGGCTAGATGTCCATAACGTTTCATCAAGCTTTTCAGCACTTTAAGCGCTGCTTGCTTGTTTCTCCGTTTGGTTATCACAGCATCCAGCATTTCGCCTTCATGATCAACAGCGCGCCAAAGATAATGGCTCTCACCATTGATTTTCACGAACACCTCGTCAATGTGCCAGCGCCAACTCGAATGCCGAACCGGATATTTCAATCGACGTTTCCTAATTTCTTTTGCGAATACTGGTCCGAAGCGATTCCACCAAAAACGGACAGTCTCATAGCAAACATCAAAACCACGCTCGAACAATAACTCTTCAACATTGCACAGCGATAGTGGAAAACGAACATACATCATCACTGTAAGGCGAATAACCGCCGGCGATGAATTGAAATAACGAAAGTGATCGGTCATAAAACCAGTCTAGACGATCAATCACCGCGCCTCCAATTTAGTCTGACAATACCGTTGCCTTGTGTATTACTGTGGGTAAGTTGCATCATTTTCAGGCGGGTTGTTGTAGTTCAACTGGCAACACTAAATCACAAGACGCTAACATAACTAGCTGCAAACAGCGCTTTGCAACCATGCCATATTGTGTTGATAAATACATTTTCTGAAGACTACACTACATTAATTAGGCATGATGTTTTCACGTCCTAAAACATGTATTTTTACGAAAATCCGGCGGCTTTTGACTAGGGTGTGTGTAGAGTTTACTTTCTGGAGGCAATATGAAAACATCGCTGATTACCCGTTCAACTAGAATTGCAATATTACTGGCAACCACCTGCACAATATCTAGTAGGTCTGCACAACAAAGTGATACCCCTTGGGAAAAGAGTGCCATTCCTGCTGCAAAATTAGGGTATGGTTTAACCCGTGCTATTGTCGGAAACCAGGCGGGGCGGCCGCCTCCTCCGACATCAAGCTTCAATCAGAACACTATCACTATATTATCTAGCGTTCAGTCAAAACTCTCAGATAGAGACACACAAATTACGGGTATTGAATTGGCAGCGGCGAATACGAAGTTTGCCATTGGCACCATAGCGGCAGGATTATCCGCCAGTGGGGTTGGTCTAATATACGCTGGTATGGTTGATGGATTTGGTAATTGGATTGTGGATGTGGCAGCGGAACACGCAGCAACAAAAACTCAGGAAAAAACTGCGGCTTTTATAGCAGCGACCAAGACTGAAATTTTGGAGGCTACTGGGGCTGGCAATATGGAAGATCTTCAAACAAGCGGAAGATTAGATCGAGACAAACTCAAAAAGACCGTAGCCTCGGTCAAACGTGTGAAAGAATTTTTGGATAACCAAGGTGATGATGAAACAAGAAAATTGGCCGTCGATGTAATAGTTGAGGGTATTCTCACGGCAAATTTGGCCATGGTTGATCAAATCGATACAAACCGGACCGACATAGCGTCTGTGAATAGGGAACTTAGTGGTTTCGTGAAAGAAACTAAAAGTTTTAGGAAGACGATTAACAAAACCCTCAGTGATCATACAAAGGCACTCAATTCACTTGGAAAACACGTAGCCGATCTCAAACATGATGTTGCCAATACCAACGAAACATTGGAACAGCATGGAAACGAGCTGGCTTTTCTGTCTGACTTTGCTTTCTCTCAAATGTCCGCGGCTCAAAAAACCGACGCACTTGAAAATGGTTTTATGAGCAAAAGGTTTGAGGGCAAAGAGGACGTAAAGGCTCAATTAATCAGCCAATTTAAAAAAGAGGCTTTAGTTCAAAAACATGTAGGAAACTTAAAGTCTTTTGCGCAAGATTTAGCCGGTGTTAACCAGATCGCACAAAACCTAGGGGTTGAAAGCAAAAGCCTTTCTGCTGCTGTTTCATACTCGTCAGCGGTCGCCACAGCGGCACAAGCCTTTACGACGGGTAACTGGATAGGGGGGCTCGCCGCAATCACGGGAGTATTTGGCAAAAAAAGGCCTGACCCAGATGCTGAGCGCTTCAGGATATTAATGGGTTATCTTGAAGACCAGTTTGCTGAAGTGAACGAAAAGTTAAATATTCTAATTGAGGGTCAAAAACAGCTATTTCAAGGTCTCACTCAGCTGTCCGAACAAATGACCCGCCAAAACGAGATTTTAGAACAAAGAATAGACCGGATTGCCTTCGATGTTAAAAATATACTCGACTTAACGCGCATGTCTGTGTGGAAAGAATGGCGCGCTTGTTACGCTGTCTATTCGGAAGCACATAGAAAAGAGATTGGCAGCCCATATGGCGGGCTTAAATACTCTTATAAACAGGATGGTGACTTTGCAACCATTGACGAAATCATCGAGGTAGCCACAAATACCGCTAATACACGTAATTGCATAGAGGAAGCAGAACAAGCGTTCACCTCCTTATCTACCCCTGGAACGTTCGATAGTTTTATAAGTTTACGTTTCGCAGTAGCCCCAGAAGTCCCAACAGACCATGACAACAATAATCCCGATACTTTTGATAAAGCAAAATCCGCACTAGAGAATTACCTATACGACCACTATGACCCGATTATAAAATTGATAGCGGAAAGTCGAAGCAAGACAAACCTGAACTGGTCTCAACTCTTAGCCCTATCGTCAGTTCCAGCGTATGATTTTCAGCAAGATCGAAATGGACCTAGCGTACGCTGTTCGAGCCGTGCTGAGGACAAGGTTACGCTGAGTGAAACTGTTGGGCCTGGTATCGGGCAGCTGCTTTGCGCGGCGGACGCGACCCCGGTCTCTAGAGAGAAAAATGCCGAAACGCTTCTAAATAAACCAACGGCATACCCGGCAGCCCTAAACATTGCTGATTGGATGTTGGTTGCTTCCCGAACAGCCGATGTCTGGGACAATGTAGGGCTCAAGCATTATGGAAACAGCGGATTATTTCTACAGGCTGTGCAAGGCGGCAATTGGGACGCGAGACAGTCTATCAAGCTGTTACAAGGAACAGACTCAGTTCTAAGCTATGTTTTGGCCACTTCTAGCATTATTTTTGGCGCAGAAGCTGTTGAAGCCATCATATATGGCCTATCTCATGACGAGTGTGGCGAAACCGACACAGAGTGCCTGGCCGACACCGAGAGTCGTAAGAGTACCGCATTCAAGCTGATTTCAAGAGATAAATATTTGGCACAGAATGTGATCACCAAATTGCTTAGAGATAACTTCATTGGCTCAAATACTGATGGCGTAAAAACAGATATTGCAACTGGCAAAATTCCTTTTGAGTTTGCCTACAATTACGCAGCCACAACAAATGTGCGTCCAGTATCGATGTTGCAAAAACTGTTCAAAACCAGCCCGATATTTGACATCCGATACTCGGAGGCTCCAGAGTTTCCTCAAGTGTGTGTGGGTCCAAAGGTAGAAACTAGGTTGTGTGTTCTCATGCCTTCTTATGTAGCCCTTAACAGCGGTGTTTTACACTACCCCCGCTATATTTATGAGATTGCAGCAAAGCGAGGGAAAGTCCGCGCACGCATAGCAGACTATGATTCGTTCAAAGGGCTTGACGGGCTTAATGCCAATGAGAATGAAATAAATGACCAGCTGGTCGATCTGGTTCGATATGGAAGTTAACCCCAAAACACCGAAACACTCATCAGCTTGGGAGACACAGCCGAGAGTGTACCATAAGCACTCATTCCATCATACTAACCAGCGAACACACTCACTACGAGTGCAGTAGACTTTGAGGTCGAGCACAGGTCATCAAGGGGGCACGGTACTGGCTCACAACCAAACATGCGAGAAAGAGGCAAATCATGAAACACTTACTGTTTGTAACTATATTGTTGATGGAGTTAGCAACCAGCGCCAATGCGGAAGAGCAGTTTAGCTTTAATTCCCACCCAAAATCAGGAGGAGCAAATATTTGTATCGGAGAGCTATGTAGAATTTTTAATCGGTTACATGTGTACGACTCTTTAGCGGGACCCGCAGCAGTGTTGTCAGCCAAGCATATTGGCAAAAAGATTGACACACTCAATTCGTCCATGGTCACAGTTTTAGAACAGCAAACTTCCACAATTGAGGCTCTCACCAAAACGCTGGAAGACACTTACGAAACACGCCTAAAAGCCATCGAAGAAAATCTGTTGCTGCGCCTATCCTATTTGAGCGAAAAACAGTCACTTAAAGAAGACGAAAAACAACAGCTCAAAGCGGATATCATCAAGGAACTCCAAGCATCCTTTCATCCGGGCGAACAACCTTAATAACTGATTTTCCGGTTAGCACCCGCGTGGTTCATGGTCGGTGTCCTTGTTGAAGGCTTGTGAAACTTCCAGCAGTATCTCTTCTTTCAATTGACACTTGGCTTTGTCCGACGCTTCGACTTTGCTCGCTAACAGTTCCAGCCGCGCGAGCAGGGTTTGCTCAATATTATCAAGGCGAAGATTATAGGTCTCATCCAGGGTGGTGGTTAGGCGTTCAATAAGGGTAGACTGCGCCTCAATTGCCTCGCGGGTCGCTTTGCCTTCGGCTGCAACCCGATAGGCGATATGGTGCGCCGCCATCAGGTTTGTTAGCTCTGGATAATAATCTTTAGAGGGCATCTCTTTGCAAGTATTTTGGTCGATACAAACTTTGACCATAAGCTCACGCGAACCAAATGGACTTTTAGGATACTTCGAGACTGACTGAGCTGACCCACTGGTTGATAACGCGACCATGATTGCTGCGAGCATAAGCACTTTGTTAAACATCTTTTTATCCCTCCATTGATGATTGATGTAAAAAGTATAATCAGTCTAAACTCCCATCAATTGCAAGAGCACATGATTAAACAGAAGCACTCATAGGGCCAAGGCCACTTTATTTTTGGCACCCCTCGATGTTTGACCAACATCTCGGCACTTGCTCCTTGTTTGATGGTGAGGGAGCGCGGGTAGCCTCCGACATCATCTGCAATGTTGAAGTTTTACCTGTGCGAGCTACACTTGGGAGATTTCTGCTATAAACCACAAAAAGAAAAAGCCAGTTAACTCAGGGAGTTAACTGGCTTTCTTTGGTTGCGGGAGTAGGATTTGAACCTACGACCTTCAGGTTATGAGCCTGACGAGCTACCGGGCTGCTCCATCCCGCGTCAACTTTATGTTTGCTTTCGGTATTGCTTTTGCAATTCCATGAAGC
>Ga0316204_10004459_pt1 | contig 25059 bp, 25 predicted proteins | sample 6monrhotite_MG_2_FD_205661 | JGI IMG/M metagenome (GOLD analysis project Ga0316204, IMG submission 205661) | Microbial mat bacterial communities from mineral coupon in-situ incubated in ocean water Damariscotta River, Maine, United States -... | ecosystem: Environmental > Aquatic > Marine >... | reverse complement strand
CTTTCCAGTGAGTACGCAGCAAGCGGTGGGCCAAAGAGTGAAAGGTGCCCACCCACATGCCGCCCACCGGCTGTTTGAGTAATGCTTCGATACGACCACGCATCTCGGCAGCAGCCTTATTGGTGAAAGTGACGGCAAGGATACCGTAAGGCGACAAGCCCACGGTGGCTACCAGCCAGGCAATACGGTGTACCAGCACCCGGGTCTTGCCGCTGCCAGCACCGGCCAGTACCAGCACATTTTCTGGTGGGGCACACACTGCCTCGCGCTGGGCTTCGTTGAGATCATCAATAATGAGGGAAACGTCCATCCGGGCATTCTACCAGATAGGCCGGGTGGACCGGGCTCTGGCTCAGAGGTTTTTTTGAAGCAGGTAGCCGTTGCTTCTCTAAATCCAGCAATTACTGTCGGACTTCGTACTCTTCCGCATAAAAATCAAAATTGTCATTACCCGGCTATGATAGGGTATTCAGGAAGGGGGGGGGTATTAGTTGACTTCTACCGACCCTCCTATAATCCGATTGATACCAGTAGAGTGATTCAACAAATACTTACCACGGATCAATACTTTTCCTGACTTGGTCAGCGTAAGACTGGATTCACCGCACCTTAAAACAATCTCTTCTTTTGCTTCAAAAACAAGTCTGCCATCTTCTTTTTTACCTTCAATGCTAGAGTCACCGTCAACTTTCATTTCCAGATGGGCGTCATCGTCGGCTTCCGTCGGGCTGACAAAACTCTCCAGCATATCCTCCAAGGGACTGTGAATCAGTCCCACCACCATTGGACTATGCATATCTCTTTTTACAAATAATAACGCAACCCGCCTGCCGGTATGCTGTTGCTCCAGGGGAGTCGTGGTGATGGCTGCCAGAGGCTGCCCGGTGGTATTTTCGGGAAAATCGACAAGGGCTTGTCCCTGTGCGTCAAATCCGGTCAGGGTGCCAAGAATAATTTCACTGGGCATCAAATGAGAAATGGATGACAGGGTTGCGTCTGCCGGGTCTGAAGACGAGGTTGTATCAGGGGGGGCTTTTTTCACCGTTATTCACCTTGTGTTGATAATAAAGGGGACAGCTCAGCATTGCCGCCCTCCTGTTTTATCAGATTATGCGTGCTCCAGCTCTTCAAAATATATGTCGGTGTAACCTTTTTGAATCAGATATTTGTAGACCCTCTCGCTGATGATAATGCAATTCGTATCCTCATCCGCTAAAAACAAATCGAAGTTGTCGGCTTTTTCAAGGTTAACGACCAGTTTGTTCATCACATGCATACCCTTGCCAATGGTACCGTAGTCAGATTTTTCCATGTCTGCACAGGATATTCTGCCGATGATATTCAACAGCACATAATCATCAATGGCTCTGTTATTGACAAGATCATTAATTACAACTGGTTTGACTTCGATATTGTCGATACCACAATCTAACAGGTCTTGATAAAACTGCTTGGTGCCAATAATGGCAGGCGACATATAAAACGTTGACATGATGCCATTTGCAAACTGGCCTAAAAGTTGGCATACAAATGGGGTTTCGAAATCATCCGGGAAAAAATGTCCAGTTTTCAGTCGTGTAAACTTATGACTCATTTGATTAATAACCGTACCGTTATCCGGCACTTTTTGTGCCATTAAATAATACTTACTCATGTATTGTTCTCCATAGTAAAACCAATATCCTGATGGAATTTTGACGCTGCCTCAGACACAAAAATACGGCATTTATTGATATCTTTTTCGATGAGCTCAGACGCCTTGTCAAAATAGCGTATTGTGTTTTCTCTTGGTGGATACAGACCTCCTTTTTTACTTTTTTTCTCTGAGCACTCAGCACATTTAAATGCACCACCAAAATGTGAAATAGCATTATCTCTTATTTGATCAAGGTATTCATTCACCCTTGTCAAATAACCCGCTTCGCCCACACCAAATTTTTCATAGCTATGGCTACCCTGGTGCAATTGAATTTGCGCCACGCTCATAACATCAAACATCAATGCTTTATTGCAGGCTATATCATTTTTTTTGGTTGCCCCGGTGATCCATTCATTTAATGCATGTGCGTATGGCATCCATTTCCCATTGTTTTTGTGGTTGATGTCATAATCAGTATCAGCATACAAATAATCACCCTTAATCAACAATTCATGAACCGGGTGTGGAGGATTTTTCTTCGCTCCCGTAGCTGCCGGGTTTAATCTTGCATTCGGTATCAAGTGGTGTGCCTGTGAAGGATAAGCTGTTGATGAAAGCTCAGCAACACAGCTGGCATTGGGTTTGTTTCCTAAGTTGTCACCGAGTTTCCCGCCATCTCCTTTCAGGATGGCCTTCCATGTTGTTTTTTCTGGCTTATAATCACATTTTTCATCCTCTTCCATAAAATCAACAAGAATCGCAACGCCTTCACCAAAATCCATAAAAATCTTCCTCTAAATATTTTTCAAATACGTTTTTCTATTTCACGTTCTGCCCTGTGAACAAATGTGAGCAGCTTAGGAATGGAGATTGAATAACTTATACAATCTCCATTCCTTACCCAACATCCAAACGAATCGCAGCACGATATGCCTGATCAGATGAGCAACATAACAGGTAGTGCTGAAAGTGCGAAAAACCCACGGGACTGGTTGCTTTGGCGACGATCATGCCAATCATCGCGCAGCCTGTAGCGGCTCCCATGTCACCGAGACAATCCACCGGGTGTTGTATGTCCAGCGGGTCGGCAAACGCTGCGCTGTTACGGGCCAGTGCAACACCGAACTCCTTAACGCCGTAGCTTTCATAAGTCATCCCGCTCCAGACACTTTGCACCCTGGCCGGTGCTGCCCGTTGTACTGCTTCCCGTACAGCGTTGGCCAGACCATCTCCCCGGTAGGGCTCTTCGTTATACAAATGTCCATTTTCCTGCGCGGTACCCGGTCGATACAAGCGGACGGGATGTGCGATGTGATGGGGAGCGACCCGGTCAGAGGCCAACAACAAAAAAGCCGCGCCTTCGCCGGGGATAAAACCGTCGACAACCCCTAGCACGTTGAGGCGGTCTTCGACATCCAGCTTCGCCAGCAGGTAGGGGTCCCAATAGCAGTCAACACCGCCAATAAGCAGGTAGTCGTTGCCGGTTTCGCTAAAATACTGGTGGGCTTTTTCAATGGCGTGGAAACTGCCCGCCCGACCAACCTCGGCGAGCAGGCTGTCAGCCGTATTCAATGGTATACCAGCTTGCAGGACGAGCTGTTCAATGAAGTTACCTCGCAGGGGCGCGGTGTAATTTGGCAAGTGTTCCGGCAAGCTCAGGTAAAGCGGCAGGGCCTCAGCAGGCAGGACATCAGCCAATTGCACCAGGGCGGCGGCGGCCAGGCGCAACAATCGGCGTTGGCGGGGAGCGAGCGTGCTGTCTTTGCATTGTTCATGGATGTCAGGCAGCGCACCGTCTGGCACCTGGGCCATTTTGATGGGCATACGATACTTGTTTCGAATATTGGTTTCCCGGACGCCGCTGACCTCTGCGGCGACCGCAGCAGCGGTCGTCACTGCATCCCCCCCGACGGGGGTGACCATTCCGGTGCCGATGACGTGCATCCAGGCGTGTTCGCTCATTGTAGTTCCTTTGAAAGTGCGCGGGTGTTACTGAGGGGGCATGCAGGTTCACGCAGTGCCCGCTCCAAAGCGGCCGCGTGGCGCTGACGCGGGTAGCCCGAGACAATAATATCATTCAGGTGTGCGGCAGTAACAGGTTGGCCCATGAAACAGCGTTGTCTGGTGTCAACCTCAGTGGTCTGCTGCTGCCATAGCGCGGCGATTTTATCCGCATCCGGCCAGGGCAGTTCGGCGTCTTCCAGTGCGATGCCGATATCGTCCGGGTCTTCATCCAGTGGCGATGGGGGCCGGGTCAGTTGCTGCTGCGTTAAATCAATACCGGTCAGCAGGCTGAAGGCTTCGCCCGCGACGCAGGCCAGTGTTTCATCCTGCATCAGGCTGATCAGGCGTGGTACGGCGTGCATGCGACCGTTTGCGGCGATGGCCTTTATGCCCTGACGCTGTTGGCCGGGGTGGTGCAGCAGGTGATCTATCCATGCGTCTGCCACGTTATCCGGTATGACCCGAAAGGCCAGCTCGATGGCTTTTTGTTGCCAGGGGTTGGTTTGCACTATGTAGGGTTCCAGTGCTCGTGCATCGTCGTGCTCACCCAGTAATACGGATGACCAAATGCCCCAAAAGCGCAGGTCTGCGTCATCTGCCGTGGCGGTTTTTTGACAATCTGCTTTCAGGTCGGCACGTTTTAATTCGCCAGTGAGGCGCAGGCACTCAATAAGCAGCGGGTGTTGCGGGTGTTGCGCGCCACGTTCAAGCAGATGCGCCAGCGGTGCGCCTGGATCATGGGAGAGAAGCCGATACACTGCGATGGCGAGGTGGTTGTCATCAAGGTCATTGCTGGTCAGGCCGGATTGAATCCATTTCAGCCCGCCTTCTTCGGGCAGCCAGCCCAACGCAGAAACCAGGCCTTTGAAGGTTTTGCGATTGACACGGCCCGCCTTGATGACCTCTGCGATTTTTTCGTTGTTTTTGTCGTTTTCGCAGATCGCAAATGCGAGCAGTGCTGCGGTAAATGTTTCCCCCGACTCTTCCATCGCTAATGCTTCTGCACAGATGTCCCAGGCAAATGCCGGTTGCAGTAACAACGCATTCAGGTGACGATTAATGCGTTGTTCAAGCTGTGCCAGTGCTGTGGGCGAATAATGTGGTTGATCAACCACCACAGACCAAAAGGCCCAAAGAAGCCCGGCATCCATTGCATGTTGCTCAACAATGTCCCGATAGGGGTTGTTCATAGGGTGCAGAGTAAATATGGAAACGCTTTTCCGCAGGGAGGCGGGCCGTGTTAACCCATAATATTTTTCTTGTTGTGGAACAAAGGGTCACCCAGACGGCACACATTCTTACCTTCAAATTTGACATCGGCGGAGTACATCATAAATTCACATTCGCCTTTTGTGGTGCCACTGATCACGCCCTTCAGCGCGCCAGCTTCGTCGCCGGTGCTGGTGGTGTATTTGGCCCCTTTGACCATCGGCATTTTACCATCAACTTTCACTGATTTAGGGCCGGCGCTGGTGTCTGAGGCTTTTCCGATGTTGGGGTAGGGAATCGGCACCACGGCAGGGCCTATCGGTGTTTTACAGACATCGGGGAAGACAATACTGATACCGCCACTGCCTTTGTGGACGATGCCACGACCATTGGCGAAGGTGGTTTGTGACATCACGTTTCCTCGTTGGTGTTTTTTTAACCCTTAAACGCAATGAAATCGATTAAGCATTTTTTATAGGGTATAAATACTAAACACTTTCTTCAAAATGTCCATGGTATTTAGTCACTCTCTACATTCCTGAATCAGGAATACCATGTCGCGATACACTGGCCGCGATTGCCTTTTATGTGGTGGTGGATGATCATTCTGTTGTTGCCTGTCTCATGATCGGTGCCTATCATTTTTTAAGCAGGAACGATTTGGGATCACTTTGCCTTTGCCGAATTTGTCGCGGAGGAGATGAGCGTAGACTGGAAAAACGCGGATTAAATATTTGTCCCAAAGAGCCGTTCAGCATTATAACGTGGCAACAAATAATACAATGATATCAAACGGCACCGCATTCATATGATTCAGGCACTAGGCAAACTCATTTATTTCATCATCAACGGTGTAGAACTGGCTGTGTTTACCCTGATCATGAACGGGTTAAGCTATTTGCGCAGACTGCGTGACAGCCATACTTATTTCGCGCTGTTTCGGTTCTGGTGTCGTAGTTTTGTGAGGGCCTTGGGAGTGGGTCTGCGCCTGCATCAAAAAAATGTCTCAGCCCTGCCCGAGCGCTACATTCTGATTGCCAACCATCCTTCGGCACTGGAAGATGTGGGTATTCCCGCACTGTTTCCCGTGCATTCGGTGGCCAAGGTGCAAGTCAAGAGCTGGTGGCTGGTGGGACGCATTACCGAAGCGGCGGGTAATCTGTATGTGGATCGCGACGACCCCGATTCACGCCGGGCCGTGATCGACACGATGATCATGGCGCTAGATAGCGGTAAAAATATCGCCCTGTATCCGGAGGGCGGCTGCACAGGACGGCGCATCACTCGCGATTTCAAGTTAGGCGCCTTCGACGTATCACTGCAAACCGGTATCCCCATTGTGCCAGTGTTCATTCATTACGAATCACAGGAAGATTTCGAGTGGCAGGACCCGGATACGCTGATCGATAAAATGTGGCATTTCATTCGTACCCAAAATCACCGGGCCAACTATTATATGTTTGACGCGATTGACCCGGCTGATTTTGATGACAAATTGGCCTATGCCGAGCATGTACGAAAAATGTATCTGCAATGGCAGGAAAAATACCTGGAATGAATCAAGGCAGGTAGGGTGAACATTATTCGCCCCCACCTACTTCTGGCCAGCACATTATTTTGCGGTACGACTGGCCTTTTTGCGATCACTTTCGTTAAGAACTTTTTTACGTAGACGGATATTGGCTGGCGTCACTTCCACCAACTCATCATCGTCGATAAACTCCAATGCCTGCTCCAGACTCAAATCGATAAACGGAGTAAGCTGAATGTTTTCATCGGTACCGGAGGCGCGCACGTTGGTGAGCTGCTTGCCTTTGAGACAGTTAACCACCAGATCGTTATCACGCGCGTGAATACCAATAATACTGCCTTCGTAAACCTCGGTATTGGCACCAATAAATAATTTTCCGCGCTCTTGCAGATTCCACAGGGAATAGCCCAGTGCTTTACCCTTACCATTGGAGATCAACACGCCATTGAGCCGCTGGCCGTAATTGCCGGGTTTCATGGGGCCGTAATGATCGAACACGCTGTAGATAAGGCCGGTGCCCTGGGTGGCTGTGAGAAACTCTGTGCGAAAGCCGATCAATCCACGCGCGGGCATCATGTAATCCACGCGCACCCGGCCCTGACCATCGGGCACCATATCCTTGAGTTCACCACCGCGTTCGCCGAGTTTTTCCATCACACCGCCCTGATGGTCGCTTTCCACATCTATAGTAACTTGCTCGTAAGGCTCTTCTTTGGTGCCATCTTCCAGTGTGTGAATGATGACTTCGGGACGGGACACACCCAACTCGTAACCTTCACGGCGCATATTTTCGATGAGGATGGACAGGTGTAATTCACCACGACCGGAGATCTTGAATTTGTCCGGATCTTCGGTTTCTTCCACACGCAGGGCAACATTATGCAGCAGCTCACGCTGGAGACGTTCGCGAATCTGCCGCGAAGTAAGAAATTTGCCATCCTGCCCAGCGAAGGGAGAGTTGTTAACGCCAAAAGTCATGCTTACCGTGGGCTCGTCCACGGACAGCGGTGTCATCGCTTCGACATTATTGGGATCACACAAGGTATCGGAGATATTCAGCGGGTCAAGACCGGTGAAGGCGATAATGTCCCCCGCCTGCACCTCGGTTTTTTCAATGCGCTCCAGCCCCAGGAAACCAAATATTTGCAGGATACGGCCACGACGCTCCTTACCCTCGGTATCCACCACAATTACTGAGGTATTGGTCTTGAGCTTGCCACGGGTAACACGGCCAATACCGATAACCCCCGTATAACTGTTGTAATCCAACGCGCTGACCTGCATCTGAAACGGGCCATCCACATCCACATCAGGCGCTTTAACATGTTCGACGATGGTCTCGAACAGAGGGGTCATATCGCCGCCGCTGATATCAGCTTCCAATCCAGCGTAGCCATTGATAGCTGAACAATAAATAATCGGGAAATCCATCTGCTCATCAGTAGCGCCGAGACGGTCAAACAAATCAAAGGTCTGATCCACGGCCCAGTCCGGACGCGCGCCATTGCGGTCAATCTTGTTCACCACCACGATGGGCTTGAGCCCTTGCGCCAACGCCTTCTCCGTGACAAAACGGGTTTGTGGCATCGGGCCTTCGGCAGCATCCACCAGCAGCAACACCGAATCCACCATAGACAACACCCGCTCTACCTCGCCACCAAAATCAGCATGCCCGGGGGTATCCACAATATTGATATGGTAGCCGTTCCAGTCGATAGCGGTGTTTTTGGCAAGAATGGTAATCCCGCGCTCTTTTTCAATATCGTTGGAGTCCATCACCCGCTCTTCGGCATCACCGCGATTGGTGACGCTACCGGACTGCTGCAAGAGTTTATCAACGAGGGTGGTCTTACCATGATCAACATGGGCGATGATGGCGATATTTCTGAGTTTCTGGATCACGAGAATGCGGCTCTACTGGATTGAAAAGGCGCAAATTGTACAGGAAAAATGCCGCCAGCACGCACAAATTTTAGAGACAGCACTCCCATGTACTCTTTGGGTTATCCGGTGCCTTACGACATGATGCTATTCTCAACTTCAAAAACCAGCCGGAGATGGCCCCGGCCAGGGCCTGTACTTGCTTTTGCCCGCTCCAACAATCGACGCCCGGCTACTACAGCTTTTTAAGCTTCAGCTCTTCAGTAGTGGCCTTTAAAAAGCCATAGCTGGCATAAATATTTTGTGCGTCAGCCGACGCCAGATAAGCGAGAAAACGATCTGCATTTTTGAGGTTTTTCGCCTTGTTCAGTTTGCCAATGGCATAACCCACTTTAGATTCTTTGTTGAGTGGCGCCGGAATCGCAACGCCTTCAACCTTGCGGCCTTCGGCCTTGGCATGCGCCACTTCCGTCGTCCACACAATGCCCACATCAGCTTCGCCATTTTCAATACGATGTGGGGTTTCGCGATGGTGACGCACGGTAAACCAAGTCTTGCCCGGTACCGCCCAGCAACCCTTGCAGACCTTGCCACCTGTCACTTTGCTGTATAGCCCCATCTCTTTTAACATTTCAGAACCGTAAAACTTAAAAATGCCTTCGGTGATCGGATTGGGGTGAGACTGAACCAAATCGTCACGTCCCAAGTCTTCAGGCCCTTTGATATTCTTGGGATTACCCTTGGCAACCATCAGCTCCAGCTTGTTGCGCACGTAAATCATACCTTCAGTCATTTTGCTTTCTTTTTTCAACTGTTTAAGGTGAGCAATTTTTACACTGGCAAACAAATCCGGTGTTTGGTTGGTATTCTGACCCTCAATTTGACCTTGTTGAAGGATTTGCTTTTTAAGTATCTGCCCCGGCGGAATGGTCTCCACGTAGACCGTTTTGATATCCTTGTTTTTGGACTGAAAATCTTTAATCAGCTCTTCCATCACCATAAATTGATTGCCGGCCAGATACATCACCAGATCAGAGTTATAAGAATCACCAATTTCACCATAATCAATAGTGCCATCGGTATGAAAGGTACGGTAGTCGTGACCGTGTCCTGCATCTTTCCCGGCGATGGCTGACATGCCAGCAAACATCACTGCTACAAAAACCATAGTCAACACCGCTGGAAGTAATTTGCTTGCGAATGTCATGTAAAATTTCTCCTTAGCTACTACCTTAGTTTTCGATGTCCCGCCACCACGTACTCGTTCTATCGAAATTATCAACTACGCCCCCTACTAACAAACTGTTAGTAACACAACAAGTTCGAATATCTACCTTTTCCTCTTGGATATCAAATGCTATCGTCACGGGAGATATTTTCAATGAACAAGACCATACCGTCTGTGCCTGAAAAAATGTGATGTTCACCCGCTAACATTATATTGCTACACTGGCAATAGAGTGATTTACCGAAATAAACAAAACGGATAATGACACAGACAAGCAGTAATAAAGACGTATGAATCCACACCCGTTGACACTCGGAACTATTCCCCCCCCTTTACGTCATAACCATATGTACAACACCGGCAGAAAATGCAAGCCTGCGTTTAGCTCAGCATCACTCAAACCAGATGATCGACAAATGAAATGAATTAATAGCTAAAAATTTCTTGTCGTAATAAAATGCATGAAGATGCCCACATCCAAAAAGGAGGGTAAATTAACGGAACAGTAAGATGTATATACCTATAAATTGATTTATAGGTATGATGAAAAAATGGGCACAGTACAATGCACTATCCAGTTTTTCCACGGACGATAAAACCGGATATAATCAGCCCAGATTCCGTTCACAACAGCGACTCACGGAGGACACTGCTATCAAACCTGATTTCACACCACACGACCCACTCTCACGTCGAATTTTTCAGGCTGACAGGTCACATAAAGCGTTGCAATCGTTTGACGTGCCGTTTGTCCTGCGCGAAAAATTCAGGACGCTGCAAAAACAAAATGCAACATTGCGACAAACCCTGCGTTTATCCAGCGGCCTTCGCCAGCGTTTTGAAACACTCTTCGACACCTCTCCACTGGGCTTGTTTACTCACGATACCGACGAACGAATAGTAGAAGCCAATCTGACTCTGGCCAATTTACTGCAAGTAAAACGCACACGACTGATTGGCCAACACATCGGGAAATTTATTGCCCCACAAGACCACGCCCGTTTCATCCGGCACCTGACTTGGCTACGCGACCATAATAACAATGGTGCCAGTGCGCATTGCACTATCTCACTAATGACACCACAACAAGCGCAAATTAAAGTGCAAATGAAAAGCACAATACAAACGACTGGCATTATTCATGGTCGTATTTCGCTTGAGGAAAACACCAGCTACCCCCAATGCCTTGCCGAGCTCGCCCAAAGCCATGCCAAACTACAAAAAGAAATCAGCGGACGCGAACTGCTTAAAGAACAATCACGACAACACCAGGAAAAACTCGCCCATGTCGCCCGCCTCAATACTATGGGGGAAATGGCAGCAGGACTGGCACACGAAATCAACCAACCGCTAACTGCCATCAGTAGTTATGTCAGAAGCTCTCTGCGTCTACTGGAAGGCAATGAAAAAAAACGGGCACAAGTTCCCGCCATCCTCGAACAAGCATGCAACCAGGCGCAACGAGCAGCTAATATCATTCGTCACCTACGCGATTTTGTCAGCAAAAGTGCCTCGCACCGTGAAACCACCGAACTCGGCAACGTGATACAGCTGGCGGCAGGTATGATGCGCACCGAATTCCATACAAACAAGATCACACTCAACATTGAAACACTGGCCAACATGCCGTTAGTTACCGCCGATGCCATTCAAATTGAACAAGTAGTGCTCAACCTACTACGCAATGCCAGCGAGGCCATGAGCGACCCACAAAATCGTTGCCGTACCCGCCACCTGAATATTGTCCTGGACCAACCCAGCGCAACACATATACGTATTTCTGTCAGTGATACCGGACCGGGAATCCCGCTTGATAACATGAAAAAAATCCCTACGCCCTTTTTCAGCACCAAAGCAAATGGTATGGGGCTGGGACTGGCTATTAGTCGCACAATTGTGGAAGACCACGGCGGTAAACTCACGCACAAAACCAACCCCGAGGGCGGCGCAACGTTCATGTTCACGCTAGCAATCAACGGGAAAGCAATCACACACCACTAAAATATGAATTAAGAGCTGAATCACTCTGTTAGCATTTTTACTGAGAACATCGTCATTCCCGCATGTTTTTAGCCGGAATCCAGAAGTTTAAACCTCTGGAGGATAAGCACTTCAATACATTTTAAGGAAGGCCATGTGGTCGTGGCACTGACAAGAGGTGTGTTATAAACGCGGAATCGCAGCGTTTCATTTAGTATTTTTCTCTGCAGCCTCTGCATTAAATACTCGGTGATTTTTTAGTCGTGTGTTTTTGGCGCTTAATCCGCGTTTAAGCGTAAGCGCTGTAAGCACCAAAGCACTCCTCCCCGCATCCCATTTAATTGAAATCTTATTTCGCTATGGCAAAGGCATGCCTGGAGCGCAAAGTGCCCGCGGCTATCACGAACCTGAGCAGCACTCACCCCCATCCATCCCGGTGAAGGTCAGAATCCAGCAGTTTCCGACGATTCTTTGCCTTGCCATGAAATAAATATAACGCACATTGCACATCTGAATATCAATTATTACAGGTATATACTACGCTTCTTCCCTGTTCAGACTCGAATAAATCATTCACATCTGGTATAAAGCCGCTGCCCGTAGCGATGCGTACAGCACGTGCGGCCCGATAACACATTCACTATTTCATATTTTTCATGTGGTAATTAAAAAATGACCTTCACCCCTCCTTCTCCCACTGTTTATTTTGGCAGTTTACTCATTGCAATACCCGTCGCCGGTCTGGTTTACTGGATTCTACAAACACAAAACCTGATAGGTAATGGTCTGCTCGTATTAGGAGCAGGGCTGCTCATCGGCCACCTGATTGGCGCTTGCAGCCGAGCATCAACACGGCAACGCACGGCAACGAAGCATGCCGTAAAAACTACCGCTACGGCTCCATCTGGCGACACCATCAGCCTCTACGTCGGCAACCTCGCCTACCGCACAAAACGCGATGAGCTGCACACACTGTTTTCACAGTACGGGCAGGTCAATTCCGTGCGCATCATGACGGATCGCAACACTCATCGGCCTCGGGGTTATGCTTTCGTGGAAATGGAAAGCAACGCCGCACACAAAGCCATCAGCCAACTGGATAACACAGCGTTTTGTGAGCGTAATTTGCGCGTCAGCGAAGCAAAACAGAGACAATAAAACAATACCGCATTCAGTATGCGCATCAATGGTGCCTAGCAACACTGGACGGGGATATTGACCACCACGGTCGATAACGAAAAAACCCGGCGACAAAAACGCAGGTTTCAGCTCAAACAAACCAGCAGAATGCACACACGTTTGATAAAATCGCCCCATGACCAAGAACAATCCCTTCCCGCAAACCCTGAGCGAATTTCTTCAGCAGGCTGGTGCCCAGGTGCAATTTTATGACATGGGCCGCCGCTTGGTGGAAATCCCTGGTGCCGATATGCTGGCCATCGAACACCAGCAGCAAACCTATCCGCAACCATTTTTGCGCAGTGCCGCACTGGGTGTGTTGTTTTCTTACCCGGACAATGACGCTGCCAGCAATGATCAGCAAATCTGGTTTCTGAAATTTCCGCTGGATGAGCAGGGTTTTTTACAGCAAGCCGCACGTGACGACTTTCTACGTCGCATGGTGGAGCAACTGGCTGAACAAACGCTCGCCAAACACGACCCTGAGTCCACACAAAACCCATCCGACATGCCGGAAGACAACCCCCATGGTTTCACCCCGCGCGAAGACCGCATGGCCTGTTTTCACGCCAGAGTTGCCAAACAACTTGGCCAGCCAGCCAGTCAGTTTTACGCTCATGCAGCCGATTATTTCACCGGCAGCAACGGCTTCGAGCAATGGAATTTTGTCGGCCTGCAAGGTATCGCCGATGTCGCCACCCGCCTTGATGAAAATGATAACCTGGCAACGTTGATCAAAGCCATTCCGCATTTGCCAATCACGCCTTTCGCAGCATTGTGCAGTTGTTTGGAAAACGAAACCATCGACCCGGCCTTGAGTGCTGCCTTATCGGCACGCATCACCGCAGCCCTACGGGAAACCGATACCAATATTGCCGCCAACACCATCGCCGCAGCCATTCGTGGTCTGTCATACGGCAGTGACCAACAGGTACTCATCGCCGCCCTTCATTCTGTGTTGGACAGCAACAGTGGACGTAACGTGGAAGTCCTGGCTACTATCGCCGGACGCGCTTGGCAATGCCTCGAACAGACTGATACCCGTCGCAATTTTTTATACAATCTAGCCCTTTGTGATGCGGGCCAGGGGGCTTTTAACAACATCATGGCCGACCTAATGTTCATGCCCGGTCTGCGCCAGCCATTGCTGGATGAATTACGCGACCTGAGGGATGCTGATAACTGCACACCGTCACAGACCGACATCATCAATCATTTCTTTCAGTCACTGCAAACCTGAAAAAACCGGGTCTCCACATGAAAATAGGCACTCCCCTTTCCGATACCGCGCTGCGCGTCATGCTACTAGGCAGCGGTGAACTGGGCAAAGAAGTCATTATTGCGTTTCAACGTCTGGGTGTGGAAATTATCGCCGTGGACCGTTATGACAATGCGCCAGGACAACAGGTGGCACACCGTGCATACACCATTGACATGACCGATGGCATAGCACTGCGCACACTGATTGAGCAGGAAAAACCTCATTTCGTTGTGCCCGAAATCGAGGCCATCGCCACTGACGTGCTGGCGGAAATCGAGGCCGACGGCCTAACGCAGGTAGTACCCACCGCGCGCGCCACACAGTTGACCATGAATCGCGAAGGCATTCGTCGGCTGGCCGCAGAAGAGCTGAAAATACCCACTTCACATTACGCCTTTGCCGATTCATATGATGAATTACAAACAGCTATCACTAACCGCATAGGTTATCCCTGCATCGTCAAGCCAGTAATGTCATCGTCAGGAAAGGGTCAATCCACCATACACGCTTCAGGCGATGTGGCCGCAGCCTGGGACCACGCGATCAGTAGTGGCCGCGTGCCTCAGCCCCGGGTGATCGTGGAAGAAATGATTCGCTTTGATTTTGAAATCACCCAACTCACCGTGCGTGCACTGAATGCACAAGGTAAAGTACAAACCTATTTCTGTGATCCTATTGGTCACCTGCAACAGCAGGGTGACTACGTGGAAAGCTGGCAGCCCCAGATCATGAGCGAAATAGCCCTGGCACGCTCCCGACAAATCGCCAAAGACCTAACCGACAACCTTGGGGGTCGTGGGCTGTTTGGCGTGGAATTATTTATCAAAGGCGACGAAGTCTGGTTCAGTGAAATCAGCCCACGACCGCATGACACTGGCATGGTCACCATGGTAACCCAAGCACAAAATGAATTTGAATTACACGCCCGTGCCATTCTTGGTCTGCCCGTGGACACCCGTCTACGCGAACCTGGGGCCAGCGCGGTTATTTACGGTGGGCATGAACAGACAGGTATCGCCTTTGAAGGCATTGCCGAAGCATTGCGCGTTCAGCAAACCGAACTACGCCTGTTCGGCAAACCCGAAGCCTTTGTACGCCGACGTATGGGCGTGGCTCTGGCTTACGGCGGTGGTGGTGCCACCAACAGTGCCAACGATGCCCGCCAACGCGCCAAACAGGCCGCATCGCTCATCAAACCCGTACCGAAATAAACCACAGCGCCTCTAAACCAAGCCCTGCCATGTCTCGCCTCATCATCCTCAGCGCTGTTGCTCTAGTTGTCTGGTTGTTAATACGCTGGTTTGTACGCACTCCGCCCAAGCAGGTAATCACTACAGCCAAACGCTCTGGACTGATTCTCGTCCTGCTTGCGCTTGCCTTTCTCGCTCTCACCGGTCGCCTCAACTGGATATTTGTGGTCGGTGCAGCAGCCTTGCCCTTCCTGAGGCGGGGTTTTATGTTCCTACGTTTCCTGCCCATGGTGCGAGGCCTGTTGGGTGGGGCAGCCGGTCGGGCAGGGGGCGCCTTCGCTCAGCAACACAGCCCATTCTCCACACTGGAGACCCGTTTCCTGCGAGTCAGTCTAGACACCAGCACCGGCAATCTGGATGGTGAAGTACTGGACGGCGCCTTCGAAGGGCAGTTTCTCAGTAAAATGAAGCTGGATGAACTGCTGCACCTACTACAAGAATGCAATACAGACCCACGCTCCGCCGCCCTGCTCGCCGCTTACCTGGATCGTCACCACAGCGGCTGGCGCGCACAAACCAATAGCGATGGTCCTCACGAAACTCCATCGGAACACGGTATGTCCGCCACCGAGGCCCGTGAAATTTTGGGCGTGGAAGCCAAGGCCAGTAAGGAAGAAATCACCCAGGCCCATCGACGATTGATCCACAAACTCCATCCCGATCGCGGTGGCTCCACTTATTTGGCCACTAAAATCAACCAAGCCAAAGATTACCTGCTCAAACACTGAATTCTCATTCGTGTCCCCCCAAAGGGATACTTGATGAAAACACTAGGTTATATAAAATGACAGACAGAGTTCAATGTCATCAAGTTAAGCCAAATTTCCTGATTGTGGTAAGTTGAGGCTCTCAAGCTCATCACCCAACTTACGATATACCATTATTTATTAACTTAATGACAATTCCCTTTATGTTGCCACCCGGCAACGCAAAACTGTCGGAGTCAATCATGCAAGCAGAAATAAACGGCAAGATCATCGAATTGAGCGAAGCTGGATGGCTGGAAAATTTAAACGAATGGAGTGAAGACCTCGCATACGAAATCGCCAAAAATGAAAAAGTGGAGCTCACCGCCGAGCACTGGGACATCATCAACGAAGCCCGTAATTTTTTCGAAGAAAATAGCAAAGTCTGTGAGCCTCGTGCCTTTTCCAAAATCATGAAAAAGAAATATGGCAAAGACCGTAGCGACAGCAAATACCTCTATTCCCTGTTCCCTTACGGTCTGGTGAAATCGGCCAACAAAATTGCCGGACTGCCACGCCCCAAAGGCTGTAGCTAGCGCCTTGGCCTAGTACACCGCACCTGTCCTGCCGGCACGACCCGGCAGGACTTTTTTACCCGTATATTTCGCCCACCTCAAACCGGCACAGCATTAAGATGAGTCTTACAACCTGCGCTTCGCGACACCGGTACATCCTGTACAATGCGAACCGGTCGCACTAAGTCAGCAATTCTCGACAGCTGCTATTGGTATCAATCACAAAGTTCAGTTCTATAGGCCATTCAACCGCGAACTCTAAAATTAAGGAAGCAACGATGAGTAAAATGATCAACTGCGTCAAATTAGGTAAAGAAGCCGAAGGACTGGATCGCGCACCACTACCGGGTGATATCGGTCAACGTATTTTAGACAATGTTTCAAAAGAAGGCTGGAAGCTATGGATGCAACATCAAACAATTTTAATCAACGAAAACCGTTTATCATTGATAGATCCCAAGGCACGTGAATTCCTGGGAGCCGAAATGGAAAAATTTTTATTTGGTGATGGAAGTGAAATACCCGAAGGATTTACGCCACCAGCAGTCTAAAAGGTGTTAACACTCCATAGCACGTTAATACCACACAATATACCCGCAGTCATTACAGGACAAGCCAGCGCAAAAACCTTAATCGGTCTTTTTGAGACGATAAAACAAATATTCATCATCCTGCCATGCCTTATGATGCAAGGAGTAATAAACCCCTCTTTCGCAATAACAGAACATAAAGGGAATTCAATGGTTGATTGCAAAAATGAATGTGTCGTATTACTTCATGGGCTAGCCAGAAGTAGTCGCTCGTTCGCTGCTATGGAAAATTCATTGATTGACACAGGGTATTATGTCGTCAATATCAATTATCCGTCAAGAAAACAAACCATCGAAAAGCTAGCAGAACGTTATGTAACACAAGCGATAAACGAATGTCAGTCTGCGCGGCTTCAAAAAATACATTTTGTCACTCATTCCATGGGCGGGATTTTGGTTCGCCATTACCTGGCCAATCATTCATTAGATGATTTAGGGCATGTTGTGATGTTGAGTCCGCCAAACCAAGGCAGTGAAGTTGTCGATAAACTGGCTAATTTCCCCGGATTTTATGCCATTAACGGCCCCGCAGGACAACAGTTGGGAACATCGACAAAAAGCCTGCCCAATAAACTGGGACCTGTTGATTATTCCGTTGGCGTTATAACCGGCAATAAAAGCCTCAACCTGATTCTGTCCACTTTTATTCCAGGAGATGATGATGGCAAAGTATCCGTTGAACGAGCCAAGGTCGCGGGCATGACGGATTATTTGATTGTGCCACATACCCATCCGATGATCATGTCAAGTAAGGAAGTCATCCATCAGACGATAAGTTATTTACAAAACGGAAAATTTTATCGGGAAAATGCTGTTCACAAAGAATAGGGATAATCATGAACCGCAATATGAAACTAATGGTATTGCAAGTGCTAACGGCAGTAATACTGATAACCGTATTTTTTGTTAAGCCAATTGCTCAGGACATTAGTTATCATCAATTTGCCGATGTGCATACAAAAATGGGCATTCCCAATGCCTGGAATGTTTTATCAAATATATCTTTTGTCTTGATAGGTATCCTTGGTTTCGTTATTTCCAAAAAATGTCCGGCACTCCCTAAAGCATCGATCCTGATATTTTTTATTGGCTTGATATTGACCGGCCTTGGTTCAGCTTATTACCACCTTTCACCCACTAATGAAACATTGCTGTGGGACCGACTGCCAATGACAATATCGTTCATGGCGCTTTTTTCATTTATTTTATCATTCCATCTCAACCGAAGACTGGGAGCAATAACACTATGGCCACTTTTGCTCATTGGGGTGTCATCTGTGTTTTATTGGTCATATACAGAAACCATGGGATTTGGGGATCTTCGTTTTTATGCCGTTGTGCAATTTTTGCCTATAATACTGATACCATTTATATTGCTCCTCTTTCCGGCAACAAATTATCAGCAAAAATATATTTGGCTGATGCTTATTTTATATATTGCTGCCAAACTGCTGGAAAATTTTGATGTTGATATTTACCATGTCCTTAATGTTAGCGGCCATACGATAAAGCATATCATTGCGGCTTTTTCCGGGCTTGCTTTCCTTTTGGCAGTCTTGAGCATTAACCGCGATGATGACGATACGACAAATAACGCCACAAAATAATATGCATTATTCTTCTGATACCAACACTACAAAAACCGGCATTGTCATTCTGCTGAATTTAGTGCTTCTGCTATTATTTCTTAGCATTGATCAAAAAACAGTACGAGCCAGTCAATTGAATTTTTCTTATATTGATGAACAAATCAAGATGCATGACGGTTTGACCGGTGTGTTAATACTGGATAAAGGCGAAGAATCTCTGTTGGCGCGGGCATGGTTGGCAGATCATGCGCAACAAAGTATCGAAGTCCAGTATTTTATCTGGAGCACCGACAACATTGGCATTTTAGCAACAGAAGCTCTGCTACGTGCCGCAAACCGCGGGGTAAAAGTGCGGGTTATTGTTGATGACTTATTAATCGATGCACCCGACAAAACATTACTTGCCCTTGCTTTACATCCGAACGTCTCGATTAAAATATATAATCCAAAACACTCTGTAGGGACACCGATTCAAAAACGTATTTTGAATGTATTTACTGATTTTCGTGGTGTCAATCAACGCATGCATGACAAAACATTCATTGTCGATGGGAAAGTTGCGATTACGGGTGGACGCAACATGGCCGATGAGTATTTTGATTACAACCACAAATATAACTTTCGTGACCGGGATATATTGGTACTAGGCAATGTTACTGAAAAAATGGTGTGGAGTTTTGAGCAATTTTGGCGTAGTGAGCTAAGTGTTGCGGTTAAAAATTTATTTGATGGCTTGGGAATCTTCCAAAAAAATGTATCCGTTAACGATGCAGAGATTCAACACATTTATCAGGAGCTACACGAATATGCGCAATCACCTGATAACTTTGAGCCTGAAGTGCGAAAGGCGATTAAAAATGTTCCCGAGGCATTTCAGGCACTAACAAAAGAAGTAATATGGACTAATGCCCGGTTTATCAGTGATATACCCGGGAAAAATAATCGGCGATTTTCATTAGGTGGAGGTGGCATTACAACGGCCGAGTTGGCAGCATTGGTTGAACAATCAAAGCATAAAATTGTTATCCAATCACCCTATTTGGTTTTAAGTAAAAAAGCCGAATCGTTATTTCGACGCACCCGAAAACGAGGTGTTTCTATACAAATCAACACTAACTCTCTTGCGTCAACAGATAACATACAAGCATTTAGCGGCTATCGGAATCAGCGCAAAAAACTATTGAATATGGGCTTGCAAATATTTGAGTACAAACCAAATCCAGCGATTCAGGAGCAACTTCTACATCGTTATGACGACATCAAAAAAGAACGTCCAATTTTTGCTCTACATGCCAAAACAATGGTTATCGATTCTGAAACAGTTTATATCGGCACCTATAACCTCGACCCACGCTCTGAAAATCTTAATACAGAAGTAGGCGTAATCATTCATAATAAACAAATAGCGAAAAAGGTAGAACAGCTCATTCAAACCGATATGGGACCAACCAATAGCTGGAATGCTTTGTATGATGACCCAGATTCATTTGCCTCTGCATGGAAACAGTGGCGGGTTTTCTTTTGGCAATTCATGCCAATTAAACCGTTGCTTTAAGTTTTTCTAATCGCATATACCCCTGAATAAGCAAATGTTCTGCCAAACAAAGGATGAATTATCTTGAAATCAATAAAAAATTCATCATCGGAAATGGCCTTTTCAATAATTTCTGCATCACCCAGAATGGCCCAATTAGGAATCGGTATCTCCATTCCAGCAAGTTTCCAGACATAACCAATACTTTTGAAAATAAGAGCGCCATTTTCCACCGACATTTTCATGCGAATACCCATTCCATAACGTACATATTCAATTATCTCATCATCTTTTATATGTTCCATTCGTGATTTAAAGATTGCCGGAGACTTTCCCGGAAATGTCAACGTTCGGTGCCAAAACATAGCTTCATTGTTATCAATTGTCGTCCAATTATGCACTTCGGTCGGTATATTTTTCCCTTTATAGGGCACCAAGGCTCCAAATATCCGCCCCGGCAATATAAACAGCTTGGCAATCGACGAATGATAAACTTCATCCATGATGCCTTTAATGGTCATGTTTGATGATTGTCCTGGTGTAATATCGTAATGGCGTTTAATGACATCCGCGAGCTTATCCCAATTTTCACCCAAGGCTTTTTTGATCACAGGCTGCTGTCTTTCTTTTAACATTCGAAACTCCTTTACAAGGTAACTACAGGCTTAAAAACCATCAGAAAATATACCATCACCATTGATAAGAATGCGGGTACACCCAACCAGAACCAAATTCGCGCATAACGGTGATAGGTCGCATTCAGACAGGTATGCTTTTTCAAAGCCTGCCTGGAAATATTACGCATTTGTATTTGCAGCCACACCACAGGAAGCCAGCAAACCCCTGCAATAAAATAAAACAAGAATGCCGCAACAATCCAAGATTCCTGCAATGAATAACCCGATACATAAACGAGCCAAATGCCTGTAATGGGTTGAATGATTATTGTCGGCGTGGTGAATATCCAATCTGCAATCACCACCATTTTATTGGTATGGGCAATGGCTTGTAGATTCCCGGCTCGGTCAGCACACCATTTATAAAACGCACTGCCTAAACCTGTGCCAAATAAAATTGTGGCACTTAACAAATGAACCCATTTGAGCAATGTGTATTCCATTAGCGTTTCCTTTCCAAGACAATCATTATCAAGGTTGCCATTATCAGCGGGATATTTTTACTGATCGGTCCGAATGGATGTATCCATTGTTCCGGCTGAGAAAATGTGATGATGATGGTGTACAACATCATCACAGAAATCTGAATAAAGCCTGTTAGAGAGATTTGGTAGGCGAACAAAGTGGCTATACCCAAAGCGATATTCATCGCTGCTGCACTATAAAGCATGATGGGTGCCCATATGCCCGAAATGCCAACCTCAGCCAACATGGTATAGCTTTGTGTTACGGGAAAAACAAAAGCCGAAATAACCCCTGTGAATATCCATATAAAAGCGATAGAAACTCTCAACAGTAGTTTCAGGAAAAATAATCCACTATGCCAATAATCGGCTTGTTGTGCTGGAGTCTGCTTTAAGCTTTCTACAAAACCCATAGGCTTAAAGCCAAATTGATTCACAAAAGGTGTAACATCTCCCGTATTTCCCTTTTGTAACATTTGAATGGCCTCTTGATTCATAGGCGTGTTACCTAAAAAACCACCGATACGCCCACCCAGCAACGCCACTGAATAAGGAATAGATACAAACCTGGCTTTACCTATACCAAGCCAACCTCTGAGCTGGCTATAGATCTCTTTCATTGTTATGGGTTGTGGTCCCACCATTTCAATACGCAGTTGGTTACAGGTTTCTGCTTCACTGAGCTGCACAATCGCCTTGCTCAAATCATCAATATGAATGGGCTGAATGGGTTGATTGCCTGAGTCCACCAATGGAACAATGGGTAAAGTCGCAATCGCTTTGAAGAAGGCCATGCTTTTGGCACCTGGCCCATAAACAATGGATGGCATGACGATAGCCCACTCCAGATTCAACGAGGCCAGGTAGTCATCGGCTGCGCGTTTACTCAGATGATATTGACTAAACGCTGTTTTATCTGCGCCCAGTGCGGATATTTGAATCACACGCTTCACACCCGCTTTTTTACAGGCACGAAAAAGGGCGCAAGGTGCTTGCGTATGCAAAGCGGCAAAAGTTTGTTGTCCCGCTTCATGAATAATACCAACCGCATTGATGACAATATCAATGCCAGTAAGGCGTGGTAACCAATCCGATTCATCGTGGTCTTTAGCAAAATCTGCTGGCACCATATGTAGCCCAGGCCAACGTTGTTGTACGGCTTTACTATCACGCCCACAAACAGTCACCGTGTGGCCCGCATTATTCAATGCCTGAACAATATGACTACCGATAAAACCACTCGCCCCCGTTACCAGTATTTGCATTTTATTTGGCCTCTTTGAATATCGATAATTTTCATTAATTTCTGTAAAAACAGAAATTAATGAGCGAAACAATGAACAAAACAACGTTGCTTCAAAGCAAAATTACTTACTGGAGCCCAGAAAACCTTGCACCTTGGCTCCGAGTTTGATGAGTTTCAGCAAGGTTGATTTCGGCAACCCTTTAATCTGGCTGTGCCAAGTATCCAGGCTCTCCATAAACTCCAACACATCTTTAATGCGTTGTTTTACCTCCGCAGGCGTTTTTTTATCATTGTCACTGTCCAGCACACATTCACGCAGTAGCGACATCGTGGGGTCCAGCTCGCGCTGTTTACGCCCCTCCATAATGGTATAAAACAGTTCCCAGGGGTCCTTCATGGTTTTAAAGTGATCACGGCGGTCACCCAGCAAATGTACAGTTTTGATCAGCTTCCATGACTGTAATTCTTTGATGCTGGTACTGACATTCGAGCGCGCCACACCCAATGTCTCAGTAATGTCCTCGGCATTTAAGGGATCAGATGCAAGGAAAAGCAAGGCGTGTATTTGCGCCACCGTGCGATTAACGCCCCAGCGGGTTCCCATTTCCCCCCAGTGCAGAACGTATTTTTCCATAACCGGTGTCAATTGCATTATCACTTCTCTTTCTGTAAATTCTGTTGTTTCCGTTATTACAGAAATTAGTAAAAAAAATCCCATATGTCAAATAATATTGTTTAAAATAAACAACCCTGCAACAAACTGATAAAGTAGTAACGCCTTCACACCACACTGACGTAAGCTTGTATCGATACCTGCGCCATGAAGAGAAAAAACAAAACCCACTTAATCAAAATAAGTTCCGCCCAATAGGCGTGGATTTCAAATTCCTTATTTGCAGACGTTAAAACGAGGACGCTCTAATGATGATATCTAATCTTGAACTGATCCCAGGCAAGCGCATTTCCAAACACCTAGGCTTGGTACAAGGCAGCACCGTCCGCTCCAAGCACGTTGGCCGCGATATTATGGCTGGACTGAAAAATATTTTTGGAGGAGAACTCAAGGGTTATACCGAGTTATTACAGGATGCACGCGAAGAAGCTATCGCCAGAATGGTCGAACAGGCCAGCTCTGTTGGAGCCAATGCAGTACTCAACGTACGCTTCTCAACATCCTCAATAACATCAGGTGCTGCTGAGCTTTTTGCCTACGGTAGCGCAGTCGTCATGGAGTAAATGTCATGCTAGATATTATTACATTTTTCGTCCTGTTAGCCCTTGGCTATGGATTTGGCCAATGGTTTGAACGCCGTCATTACCGTTCTATTCGTACACGTGAACACGAACTTAAAGACCTCTTGATTATACAAACCAAAATCATTCCCTCCCCTTATTTATCAGATCATGAAACCTTTCTGGTCAATGGCAATGTTGTGATCTCCGTGGATTATTTCAAACGGTTCGTCGCTGGGCTACGCAATCTTGTCGGTGGACGTGTCACCCCTTATGAAACATTACTCGACAGAGCGCGCAGAGAAGCCATATTAAGAATGAAAGAGGAAGCCAAAGCATCAGGAGCAGATGCCATCCTCAATGTGAAATATGAAATGTGTTCTATTTACAAAGGACGCCGCAACAGAATTGGCTCCGTGGAAGCTCTTGCTTATGGCACCGCCTTTTTACGCACAAAAACAACCCCCGAGAGGCACTGACTCTGGATATCTCGAACCCACAGCCCGCTGAAGATATCAACACCACCAAAACCCATCCGCTTAAAGAATTTTTTCTTCTAAGCGGAGGAATACTCGCGGTAATCACCGTTATTGTACTTGTCCTCAGCTTCCTTGCAGACACTCTCACCCAGTACATTCCTTTTGATGTAGAACGCTCGCTGGTGCGCACAGTGAATATTGATACGCCAGCAAACAAGACGGGAATAGTACCCGACTACCTGCAATCCCTGGCGGACGACTTGAGTCAGCAAATGGACCTGCCAGAAGGCATGGAAATTACAGTATCCGTGATCAACAGCGATACCGTGAATGCCTTCGCCACACTCGCTGGCAATGTTGTCTTTTTTACTGGCCTGCTGAATGCCATCCCCAGTGAAAACACCTTGGCCATGGTCATGGCGCACGAAATCGCCCACATCAAACTCCGCCATCCTATGAGAGCACTGGGGCGTGGAGTGGTCGTAGGCGTTGCCGTCGCAACAATGGCGGGAGTCGCAGGCAATGATATCGTCGCAAAACTGATAGGCGACACCAGCTTGTTAACCACGCTGAACTTTAGCAGAGACCAGGAAAATGCGGCAGACAAACTCGCAGTGGCCGCATTGGCGAAACACTATGGCCATGCCAATGGATCAATACAATTATTCAAGCTACTCAATAAGCAACAGGGAGAATCTGGCGGTAAAATACCCGAGTTTTTCACAACCCATCCCCTCAATCAAAACCGTATCGCCGGCATACAAGAATATGCCCAACAAAACAATTGGTCGACAGAGGGTGCTACCAATGAAATTCCCAACCCC
>Ga0316204_10004458_pt1 | contig 25060 bp, 15 predicted proteins | sample 6monrhotite_MG_2_FD_205661 | JGI IMG/M metagenome (GOLD analysis project Ga0316204, IMG submission 205661) | Microbial mat bacterial communities from mineral coupon in-situ incubated in ocean water Damariscotta River, Maine, United States -... | ecosystem: Environmental > Aquatic > Marine >... | reverse complement strand
CCTCCGCGCAGAGCGGTGACCTCGACCAGTCGAGCGACGCCTCGAACGCCTGGCTGTACTGCTTCGAGCCGGCGAACGTCTGGCAGCAGCAGGTGCGCGCCGGACTGAGCGGACGGCTCGAAGCCGTGGAGCTCCGCCTGCAGGGACCGGTCGGCGCCCAGGTCGACGTGCGCCTGCGCGCCGGCGACGCCTGGAACGTCGGCCCCGTCGTCTGGTCGATGCTGTGCACCAAGGCGGATCCGGGCCTCGAGATCGTCGTCCTCGACGTCTTGGCCGGCGACCTGCTGCTCTCGGCGGGGGACACCTTCGTGATCGAAGCGCAGGGCAACGACACCGGCGCCGAGATCGTCGGCAACTACCTGCACCCGTCCCTCGGTGCGCCGGGCTACGCGGAGCCGCTCGCGCTCAGTGGCCCGGGTGAGTACGAGGACGGCGGCTGGCGCATGGGCTTCCGGACCTGGATGCAGACCGAGCTCGCGGCGAACTACTGCACGGCGACGCCGAACTCGAGCGGCAGCCCCGCCGCCATGTCGGTGAGCGGGTCCTACTCCGTCGCCGCGAACGACCTCGTTCTGCACGCGGTGTCGTTGCCGGCGGGGCAGCTCGGGATGTTCTTCTACGGTGGGGGCGCCGGGGCCAGCGTGCTCGGCAACGGGCTGCTCTGCGTCGATCAGAACGCAGGCGGCCTCGCGCGGCTGGGCGTGGTCGCGGCCGGTGGCGGAGGTGAACTGTCCGCGCCGCTGGACGTCACGGCGCCGCCGACGCCGGCGGCGCAGATTACGGCTGGGTCGACCTGGTACTTCCAGGCCTGGTTTCGCGACCCGGCGGGGGGCGGCGCCGGTTTCAACCTCTCCGACGGGCTGGAGGTGACCTGGCTGCCGTGAGGCGCCTGGGGTCCCACCAAGTGGGGAGTGCAGCGGGGGTTCAGGCGTCGCGGCGGTGCGGATAGACTCCTCGTCGGACTCTCTCCCCGCGTCGTTCGTCGGCGACCCTCGGCCTCAGACTCCCCCCGTCTCATGAAACGTCTCGGTCCGCTCCTCGCCTTCTCGCTCCTCGTCGCGTCTTGCGCCGCGCCGCCGCCCGGCGGCGGCTACGTGGCTCCGCCGCCCACGAGCCCCGCGTTCGAGGCGCCCGCCGGCGTCGTGGTGCCCGCGGGCACCCGTCTCATGGTGCGCATGCACGACAGCGTGAACACGAAGCAGCACAAGGCGGGGCACCGCTTCTACATGACGCTCGAGGCCGACCTGATGGCCGGGAGCCAGCGGGTCGCGCCGCGCGGCAGCGTGATCTACGGCGTGATCTCCGGCGCGAGCTCCTCCCGTCGCGTGGCCGGCCGCTCCTCGCTGACGCTGCTGCCGACCGACCTGATGATCGGCAGCCGCCTGGTTCCGATCCAGACGACCGCCATCCAGGCCGTCGGGGCGACGGGCGCTGGGGCGAACACCGTCGGGAGGACGGCCCGCGGCGCTGCGATCGGCGGCCTCATGAACGGCTCCGATGGCGCGAAGACGGGAGCGAAGGTCGGCCTCGGTGCGTCGATCCTGTCGGACGACGGCCAGATCCAGGTCGCCAGCGGCACGCTGCTCGAGTTCAACCTCGCGGGCCCGCTGGCCCTCTAAGCGACGCTGGCCTCGGGTTAAGACGGGGTGCTCCCGACCCGTGGGCGGGGCGGGGGCATCGCTTCCTCGGGCTCGCCTGGGCGCTCCTCCAAAAGGCGGATAGACTTCCGCCGGCCGGACCGCTTTCGGCGCGAGGCCTCTCGGAGGCCTGCGCCCGCGGCCGAAGAGGTCCCTGGCCCCGCTCGACCCCGTGAGAATCGTCCTCGTCAATCCGCCCAGCCCGCCCGAGTACCGCGTCAGCCGCGGGCTGATGGGGGGCTTCGGGATGGCCGTGAACCCCGGCCTGCTCTACCCGCCGATCGAGCTGGCGCACGTCGCCTCCGTGCTCGAAGCCGAGGGGCACGAGGTCGTGATCCACGACGGCGACGCGCTCGAGCTGGACCTCGACGGTTCGGCCCAGCGGCTGCTGGAGGAGGGCGCGGACTTCGTCTGCCTCGACTCGTCGAGCACCTCGCTCGACCGCGACCTCGAGCTGGCGCGCCGCGTGCGCACCGGACTCGGCGTGCCGGTCGGGATCCTCGGGTCGCAGGTGACCTACACGCCGGACGAGATCTTCCAGAACGCCAGCGTCGACGTGGTCATTCGCGGCGAGCCGGAGTTCACCGTGCGCGACCTCGCGCGCCGCGTGGCGGCCGGCCAGGGCTTCGCCGGCGTGGCGGGCACGAGCTGGCGCTCGGACGGCGGCGACGTCGTCCACGAACCCGAGCGCGACAAGATCAAGGACCTGGACGAGCTGCCGATCCCGGCGCGGCACCTGCTCGACAACCAGGCCTACCGCTTCCCCGGCATCGAGGGCGCGATCACGACGGTCAAGTCGTCGCGCGGCTGCCCGCTCAACTGCTCCTTCTGCGGCTACACGCTCGCGCAGGGACTGCGCTTCCGCTTCCGCTCGCCCGAGCACGTGCTGGGGGAGCTCGAGGACCTCTACAAGAACCACGGCATCCGTCACGTCGTCTTCCGCGACCCGATCTTCTCCACGCGTCGCGATCGCGTGCTGGACATCTGCAACGGGATGATCGAGCGCGGGCTCGAGATCGAGTGGCAGTGCGAGACGGCGGTGAAGGTGCTCGACCGCGAGCTGCTCGAGGTGATGGCCAAGGCCGGCTGCCGCCACATCTCCCTCGGCGTCGAGTCGGGCAACGATGAAATCCAGCGCAAGCACTGCGGCGCGAAGCTGCTCGATCACGCGCAGGCGAAGGAGGTCTTCGATGCCTGCCGCGACTACGGCATCGAGACGCGCGCGTTCTGCATGATCGGTTTCCCCGAGGAGACCGAGGCGATGGCGGAGGAGACGCTGCGCCTCGTCGAGCACCTCGACCCCGACCAGGTGCAGTTCTGCGCGGTGACCGCCTACCCGGGCACGCCGCTGTACGAGATGCTCTCCGACGGCCGCGACTTCGACTACGCGGTCATGACCGGCTACCGCGCGCTCGAGGGCAACGAGCACATGACGGCCGCGCAGATCGAGGCGAAGATCAAGCAGGCCTACCGCTCGTTCTACCTGCGGCCGAAGCGTCTGGCTCGCGAACTCTCGCACCCGAAGCGACTGCTCGGGAAGTTCACCCGCTACCTGACGCTGTTCAAGGAACGCGCCTGAGCGGACCGCCTCGGGGCGAGGCGGGAGGGGGCGCTGCGGCGTGTCGGGTGGTTGCAGCCCTGGTCGTTCGAATTCGGCGGCCGCAGCTCTCCGCCGGCAGAGGTGGAAGCACAGGGGACGCAGAGTCCGGACCGCTGATCGCTCTCGCGAGGGGGTCGGTCCGGGGGCCGAGGTCAACGGCGGATTGGAGCACCGGGAAGCGGAAGCCTCAGCCGCCGAAGGCGGCTTCGCTCTTGTTCATGGCCGGGCCTCGCCGTTGATCTCGGCCCCCCCGAACTCGACGAGGCGCCGAACCGTTCTGCGGTCTGGCTCTGTGACCTCTGTGGTTCCAACCTCTGCCGGTGGAGAGCTGCAGCCGCCGAGGGCGTTCAGCCACCGCTGCAGCAGATCTCGAGTTCACTACCGTTCTCGAGGGCGCAAGCGAGGTCGGGCGTGGACCCCGTGGCCTCAGCCGCGCGCCGGGCCGTCCGATCCGGTCGGAGGGGTGTCCATGCGCTGGAAGGCCGTCTCGCCGAGGTCGACCCAGCGGGTCTCGCCGGAGTCCGGCAGGAAGACGCGGACCCAGGAGTTCCAGCGCTGGAGGACGAGGGCGGGGCTCTGCGGTGCGGTATCGATGGAGTGCGTCATGGGACCGGGACTCCGCGCGGGGACGGCGAACGGGGGGAGAATTCCAGCCGTTCCGCGTGGGTTCTCCACAGATCGACGCCCCGGCCCACCCTCCGGCCCCGAGATCGGCACCTTTCCACGGGCTGTCCCAAGGGGCGGAATGGCACGACGGGGTTCCCCAGGGGACCCCCGGAGGGGGGTGTCCTCAAAACTCGGCGCAGCCCATGCGGGGATCGGGCGCACTCCGCAGGATAAGGGGGTCGAATCCGAGGCTCCTTCACCAGCACTCCCATGGCTGACCATCGTCGCCTCCTCTTTGCCCTCCTCGTGACCTCCGCGCTCGCCGGATGCAACTCCGGGCTCGCCGCGATCTTCGCGTCCAGCAACAGCGACGACGGCGGAGAGGGCAACGCGCCGAGCTCGATCAGCTCGTTCGCCGTGACCGACGGCGCGACCTCGCCGGCCACGTTGCGCTTCTTCCTCGTCGACCCCGAAGGCGACCCGGCCGAGGTCACGCTGTGGTACCAGGTCGGCGGCGCCGCGCCGCGGCTCGTCACCGAGCTCGACGGCGAGGACAACCCGCAGGTGTTCACGAGTTCGGGCGGGGGCGTCGAGCACGTCCTGACCTGGAACTACTCCGACGAGCCCGATCTGCCGGACGACGGCTCCTACGTCGCGGACGTGACCGTGTGGGCGACCGGCGCCGGTGTCAACACGGTGCAGCCCGGTGTCAACGCGAGTCTGATCGGCCTCGGCAACGATGCACCGGTGTTGCTCGACGTCGAGGCGCCGGAGGACGAGAGCGCCGGTCTCGTCCTCGTCGCGGCGACGCTCGTGGACAGCACGGAGGACCCCGTCGACGTGCGCGTCGAGTACCAGCTCGACGGCGAGGACACCTGGCAGCACGCGCGCCCGGCGGGTGCGGACACGACTCCGGAGTTCGCCTTCGTCGACGTGGCCGCGACGGCGGGCGGCACGGAGATTCAGTTCATCTGGGACACGAACGTGGATCTGCCGTCCCTCGAGGTCGACGCGCGCCTGCGCTTCACGCCCGTCGATCCCTACGCCAAGGGCATGCCGGTCGCCTCCGATGCCTTTCGCGTCGACAACAACACGGCGCCGAACATCGTTCTGGACGAGCTCGCCCTGTCCGACTCGACCGACCGCTTCGGCGGCATTCCGATCCCCGTCGAGGTCTTCGACGAGGAGGGGGATCCCGTCCGGGTTGTCGCGCAGTGGCGTCGCGAGATCGAGGACTTCCCGACGCTCCCGACGGACGTGGCCGAGCTGCAGGCGGCGATCGCGGATCCGGAGCAGCGCGCGGCGCTGCAGATCTGCTCGGGGGGATCTCGCGGCACGCAGGGCCGTCTCTTCGTCGAGGACGCCACGACGGTCCGTCTTCCGCGTCTCGGCAACGAGGCGACGGAGCTGCTCGGCGCCGGCCTCGTCGGCCTGGAGCTCGAGATCCGCCAACCCGCCTACCTCTACGCCGACCTCGTCGAGCGCTTTCCGGAGGTCGCTCTCGGGCCCGTCCACGCCGTCTGGACAGAGCCCACCGGAACGCACCTCGTCGTGCTGGAGTCGGGCGGGGGCTGGACGCTGCGCCGCGTGTCGCTCGCGACCGGGGAGGCGACGACGATCGCCGGAGGCACCGGGGCTCCGATCACCGCGGAGCCGTTCGCCGACCGCTACGTCGTGGCCAGTGACCTCGGCGGCACCTGGTCGATCGAGAGCTTCGAGGCTGGCGGTGCTCCGATCGCGCAGGCCACGGGGCGCGGGGCGCTGCGCGACATCGCGCCCGAGAACGCGCGCCTCGTTCTGGCCACGGTCGACGACTGTCTTCTGCGGGTCGGACTGACCGACGACGGGACGGAGGTCGAGACGGTCCTCGCGGGCCTCAGCGAGCCTTGGGGAGTCGTGCTCGAGCCGACGCGTATGCAGCGCGCCTACGTCGCCGAGTCGGGCGCGGACCGGATCCTCGAGGTGGAGACCTACAGCCGCGTCTGGCACGTCGTGCCCGCCGAGGATCGCGACCTCGGCGCGGCGTTCCCCTCGCCGCGCTTCGTGTGCATGAACCCGAGTGCGACCGAGCTGTACGTGACCTGCGAGCCCTCGATGGGAGCGGGCGAGCTGCGCCTGCTCGCGCGCGGGCGGACGCGCCAGCGTGAGGACGGGACCACCGGGCCGATCGTGGACGCCGTCCTGGACTGCGACCCGCTCGCGCGCGTCGCCTTCCTGCCCGACGCGATGGTCCTCGTCGCCGAGCCCCTGGCCGACCAGGTGCGCGTTCGAGGCGGAGTCGCGCACCGGGCGACCGTCACGACCCAGGACCTCGGCGCGAGGCGGCTGACCGTCGCGCCGCCGTTCCCGCCCGCGCTCGTGGGGAGCACGCGGCTCTACTCGACGTCGTTCGGCAATCGCCCGATCCCCAGCTCACCGACCGGCGCGGCTGGCACGGTCGTCTGGGACACGCGCCAGGACCTCGTCGAGGAGGAGCCTTCGATCCTGCTACGCGTCACGCCCTACGACGAGGACCTCGGCTTCCCGTCGCAGTCCACCTTCCCGATCGCGGTCGAGACGCCGGCTGCGAAGCGCGAGGAGGCCCTGCCCGTAGATGGGGCGCCGGCGGTCGCCGACCTCGACGCGGACGGGGATCTGGATGTGGTCGGGGGCCACGGGGTCGACACGCGCATCGCGTACCAGGAGCGGTCCGGGGAGTTCGTCGAGAACGAGGACCAGGAGGCGATCGCCTTCGAGACCACCGGCTTCGTGTACGTCGCCGGAATTCGCGGCCCCGCGCTGATGAGTGACGTGCACCCCGTGGACCTCGATCGCGACGGGCTGCGGGACCTGGTCTCACAGGGAGAAACGGCGCTTCTGGTGAGCTTCCAGGAGCCGGCGTCCCCGGCCTATCCCGCCGTTCCGACGGCATTCGCGAATCCGCCGGGCGCCGTCAATGGCGCCGCGACGGTCGTCGCGGACGTCGATGGGGACGGGGAGCTCGAGGTGATCTCGACCTTCGTAGGGGACGTGGACGATGGTAGCGAGACGCCCAGCCAGCTCGTCGTCTGGTCGCGCACGGACGTGCGCACCTGGACCGTGAGCTACGCGCTGACTCTGCAGCCGACGATGGACGGCTACCCGCGCATCCGCGCGCTGCAGGTGGTGGACTGGGACGGCGACGACGACCTCGACCTCGTGTTCGGGCACAACACCGCTTGCGATGCGGGCTCCGGGCGCTTCGGCTACACGCACTCGAAACAGTGCGACCTCGGCTGGGTCGAGCAGGTGGCTCCGGGGACGTTCGCCCCGGGCTACAGTGAGCTCCACGTCTTCGACGACCCGGGCCAACCCGGGTCGCGCATGGCGACGATCGAGCACCTCGACCTCGACGAGGACGGTCGCCTGGACCTCGTGACCGGGCACGAGGGGTCCGGGGACCTCGGTGGCTTTCTAGTCCATGGCATGAGCTACCTACACCGCCGCGGCGCAGCCGGGACCGTGGAGTGGGGGGCGCAGGAGTTGAGCCACTTGGGGGGCTTCTCGCGATTCGTGCGTCACCTGTTCGTCGACGTGGACCGTGACCGGCGCTACGACCTGATCGTGGACGACATCGCTCGACCCTCGAAGCTGCGGGACGGGGTCGAGGCCTTCTCGGGCGAGGACGGCCCGAACTTCGGTAGCACGCTGGGACAGGGGCGCTTCCCGGCCCTCCCGATGGACCTGGACGCGGACGGAGACCTCGACCTCGTCCATGGCGACCGGCAGTTCAGCCCGCAGACGATCCTCCCGGTCCAGTCCCTCACGAGCACGCGGCAGGACCGGGACGTGGACGCGGTCCCCGTCGCGCCGGCGATCATCGGGACTCCGCAGTCCCAGGACGCCTTCGACGTCCAGGTGCGTGATCTCGACGGGGACGGCGACCTGGACCTGCTCTACCCCCTCGGCAATGAGCAGATCACGTTCAGTTTCCCGGGTGGGAAGTCCGCGACGGACGCCTACGTGGTCGTCCTCTTGCAGGAGGGTCCGCGCAAGTTCTTCGCCTCGCAGAATCTGTTGGTCCATCCGGAGGGCGACGCGGTGGACGTGCAGACGGGCGACATGGATGGAGACGGTGACCTCGACCTCGTGGTCTCGAGCTGGAACTCCTGGCCTGCCTGGGATCCGGACAACGGGACTCTGCCGGCGACGGATGCCGGGCTCGTCCAGATCTATGCACAGATCGGCGACGGCATCTTCGAGGAGACGCCGAGCCTGGTCCTCGAGGGTTTCGGAATCCCAGCGGCCGTGCGCATCGCCGACCTCGAGCTCGACGGCGACCTCGACCTCGCGATCTCGATTCGCGGCGGCATCACGACCTTCGTGCAGGACGGGCTCTGGGACTTCCGCCGCGTTCATGTGGGCGGGGGCAACGACGAGCGGCGCGACTGCGGCTTGGCGGTCGGCGACCTGAACGGCGACGGCCTGCCCGATCTCGTCTCGGCGCCGCATGTGGGAGCCGGCGAGCCGATGGCGCCGTACCCGTTGACGATCTCCTACCAGACCGGGCCGGAGGCCTATGCCGCCGTTCCGCTCACGCAGTTCACGACGACGCCGCCGAGCACGGTCGAGATCCTGGACGTCGACGGCAACGGGCTCGCGGACATCGTCTGGGGCGAGCTCGGCGGCGACGGGCTCGCGACCGAGGGGCGCGGGGACTCCTTGCGCTTCGCTCTCCAGACCGCTCCCGGTACGTTCGAGGTGCGGCGTCTCCAGTTCCCGTTCTCTCTGTACGGCTTCCCGGGCTTCAACAGCTTGACGTTCACCGACCTCGACGAGGACGGTGACCTCGACCTGTTCAGCGGCAGCCTGTTCGGCGCGCGCCAGTGGTTGCAGACCACCCCGGGGCGCTTCGACCTCGAGTGGGGCAGCGAGTGGTCCAGCGGCAGCGACGAGAGCGGCGGGGTCCTGATCGACCTCGACGGGGACGGCCAGCTCGACCGCGTCACGGTCGGCTTCTCGGCCTCGGGCCCGCTCAGCAACCTCCACTGGGGCATCTACTGGGGCGGCGACGCCGACTGACGCCGCAACCCGGCGCGCTCAACGCGCCAGCGCGCCCTCGAGGAAGGCCTCGAGGTCCTCGTGCAGGGCGACCAGCGAGGGGGGGTGCACGTACATCATGTGGCCCGCCTCGAAGTCGCCCATCGTGACGTTGTCGCGCAGGTGCGGCTCGAGGCCCAGGTGGTCGAAGGTGTAGCGCGTCGCGTAGTAGGGCGTCGCCAGGTCGAAGAAGCCGTTCGCGACGTAGACCTTCAGGTGGGGGTTCTTGGTCATCGCCTCGCGCAGGGTCTCGCCGACGTTGACGTAGCGGTTCTCGTGGTTGCCGTAGCTCCACGGCCAGACCCGACCCGTGAGGATCTCATAGGGGAGGTCCGACTCGTAGCCGAGCTCCTCGCGCAGGTACGGGTTCAGCGTGCCCGTGTACGGCCCGGAGATCGCGTTCATGCTCGGGTCGAAGTCGTAGCCCTCGCCGGCTGCGTCGCGGTCGTGGCCGATGAAGCGCGAGTCGAGGCGGCCGACGGTGAGGCGCTCGCCGCGGCGCAGCTGCTTGCAGAAGCGGCCGATGCGGATGCGCAGGTTGGTCGCCTCGACGTAGGCCGTCGAGAGGCCCGTGTAGCGCGCGAGCTTGGCCGTGACCGCGGCGCGCTCTGCGTCCGGTAGCGCGTCGCCCTTCATCAGCGCCGTCGCGTACTCGCCGCTCGCGAAGGCCTCGACCTCGGCGAGCGTCGCCTTCAAGTCCTTCGAGAGCTCCGCGTCGAGCTTGCCGTGATAGAAGGCCGTCGCGGTGTAGGTCGGAAGGAACAGCACGTAGGGCAGGTCGTTGCCGACGTCGAAGCGCGCCGTCTGGAAGTTCAGGATCGCCGAGACGAGGATCAGCCCGTTCAGGTACATGCCGTGGCGGTTCTGCAACTCACCCGCGAGGCCGCAAGCGCGCGTCGTGCCGTAGCTCTCACCGGCGAGGAACTTCGGCGAGCCCCAGCGGTGGTTCTGGGTCGTCCACAGTCGGATGAACTCCGCGACCCAGCGGATGTCGCCCTCGAGACCGTGGAACTGCGACTTGTCCTGACCCTCGGCGGCGCGGCTGTAGCCCGTCGTCACCGGGTCGATGAACACGAGGTCCGTCGTGTCCAGGATCGAGTAGGCGTTGTCCGTGAGCTGGTAGGGCGGGGGCGTGAGCTCCTGGCCCGCGTCGTTCATGACGACGCGCTGCGGGCCGAGGGTCCCGAGGTGCAGCCAGACCGAGGACGACCCCGGGCCGCCGTTGAAGCAGAAGGTCACCGGGCGCGGCGCGTCCGTGGGCGCGTTCGTGCGCAGGTAGGCGACGTGGAAGATGCGGGCCTTCTCGGTCCCGTCCTCGCTCTTCAGGGTCAGGTCGCCGGCGTGCGCGTCGTAGGCGATCTCCTCACCGCGGATCGTGACCGTGTGGCTCGTCGTGACGAGCTGGTCGCCGTCGTCGTCGGCCTCCGCTGCGGCGGCGGGCTCCGCCTCCTGCGTGGACGATGCGGCGGCCGGGCCCGCCAGGGCGAGGGCCAGCCCGAGGGCGAGCAGCGCGGGGAGCAGCGGGCGGGAGCTGCGGGGCAGGTGGAGGTGTCGCATGGTGCAGGCGGCGTCGGTGGGGAGCGGGATCAGCGGTGCGGAACGCGGGGACCATCCTATGCGGGGGCCGCCCCATCGCGCCAATCCACGCGGCGCGGCGCCGCGTGGCTCGCGCAGCCCCATCCGCTACACTCCCGGTCCGGCCCGCGCCCGCGCGCACCGGTTCCCCTGGCTCCCGCACCCGCCGACCATGTCCGAGTCCGAGATCGAGAGCGTCCTGCACGAGACCCGCGTCTTTCCGCCGTCCGAAGAGTTCCGCGAGGGAGCACGGCTCGCCTCCGTCGACGACTACGAGCGGATGTACCGCCAGTCGATCGACGACCCCGACACCTTCTGGGCCGGAGTCGCGCGTGAGCTGCCGTGGATGGAGGACTTCCACACGGTCCTCGACTGGTCGAACAAGCCGTTCGTGAAGTGGTTCGTCGGGGGCAAGCTCAACGCCTCCGCGGTCTGCCTCGACCAGCACCTCGAGACGCGCGCGGACAAGCCCGCGATCGTCTGGGAGGGCGAGCCCGGCGATACGGTCACGCTGACCTACGCCGAACTGCACGCCGCGGTCTGCAAGTTCGCGAACGCCCTGAAGGCGCGCGGCGTGAAGAAGGGCGATCGCGTCGCGATCTACATGCCGATGATCCCCGAGCTGGCGATGGCCGTCCTCGCCTGCGCGCGCATCGGCGCGGCGCACTCGGTCGTCTTCGGCGGCTTCAGCGCCCAGGCGCTGCGCGACCGCATCACCGACGGCGAGTGCTCCGCGGTCATCACCGCCGACGGCGCTTGGCGCCGCGGCAAGGTGCTCGAGCTCAAGAAGGAGGTCGACGCGGGCATCGAGGGCCTGTCCTTCGTGCACACCGTGATGGTCGTGCGCCGCACCGAGAACGAGGTCCAGTGGGACGAGGCGCGCGACGTCTGGTACCACGAGGCCGTCGCCAAGGCCGAAGCCGAGTGCGCGCCGGAGCCGATGGACGCGGAGGACCTGCTGTTCCTGCTCTACACCTCGGGCTCGACCGGCAAGCCGAAGGGCATCAAGCACACGACCGGCGGCTACATGGTCGGGGCCTATCTGAGCACGCGGTACGTGTTCGACCTGCGCGAGGACGACGTCTACTGGTGCACGGCCGACATCGGCTGGATCACCGGGCACAGCTACATCGTGTACGGGCCGATGGCGAACGGGGCGACCTGCGTCATGTACGAGGGCGCGCCGACCACACCGCACCCCGGGCGCTTCTGGGAGCTGTGCGAGAAGCACGGCGTCACGGTCTTCTACACCGCGCCGACGGCCATCCGCACCTTCATGCGCCTCGGCGAGGAGCTGCCCGCCAAGCACGACCTCTCGAAGCTGCGCCTGCTGGGGACCGTCGGCGAGGCGATCAACCCCGAGGCCTGGATGTGGTACCGCCGCGTGATCGGCGGCGACCGCTGCCCGATCGTCGACACCTGGTGGCAGACCGAGACGGGCGGGATCATGCTCACCCCGCTGCCCGGCGTCACGTCGACGAAGCCGGGCTCCGCGACCACGCCGTTCTTCGGCGTCGACGCTGCCATCCTGGACGAGAAGGGCAAGGAGCTGCCCGCCGACCACGGCGGCCTCCTGTGCATCCGCAAGCCGTGGCCGTCGATGCTGCGCGGCATCTGGGGCGACGACAAGCGCTTCATCGAGACCTACTGGTCGACCGTCGACGGCTGCTACTTCGCCGGGGACGGCGCGCGCCGTGACGAGGACGGCTTCTTCTGGATCATGGGGCGCGTCGACGACGTCATCAACGTCAGCGGCCACCGGCTGTCCACGATGGAGGTCGAGAGCGCGCTCGTCAGCCACGGGCGAGTCTGCGAGGCGGCCGTCGTCGCGCGGCCGGACGAGGTCACCGGCGACGCGATCGTCGCGTTCGTGACCTGCGACGCCTCCGCGGAGGTGGGCGACGCGCTGCGCGCGGAGCTGACCGAGCACGTCGCGACCGAGATCGGCAAGCTGGCGCGGCCGAGGGAGATCCGCTTCACCGACGCCCTGCCGAAGACGCGCAGCGGCAAGATCATGCGGCGCCTTCTGCGCGACATCGCCGCCGGGATCGAGACGGTGGGCGACACGAGCACGATCGAGGACTACGGGGTGCTCGCGAAGCTCCGCGGGGACCAGGAGTAGTCGCGATGCTACGACTCCTCGGCCTGTTCGCCCTGAGCGCTGCCCTCGCGCCCGTGCTGGGCTGCTCGACCACCGAGCCCATGGACAAGGGCAGCCCCGTCACGATCGGGCCGAGCCTGGAGCTCTTGCACCTCGGTGACGAGCTCTTCAAGAAGGGCAAGTACGACGAGGCGAAGGACATGTACGCCCGCGCGGTGAACGCCAACGGACCGAACCACGCGTACGTCGAGGCCTGCGCGCAGGTCGCGCGGATGGAGTCGCTGACCGGTTCACTGGCGGACGGCGAACCCTGGCTGCAGCTGGCGATACGGCGGGCGACCCGTGACGAGCCGCTCGGCTGGTCCCGCCTCCAGCAGGTGCTGGGCATCTTCGAGCGCGAGAGCGGCAGCCGCGCGTCGGCGGTGAAGCGCTTCAAGGCGCTGTACGACTACTGCCTGGAGGAGAAGCTCTACGAGCGCGCCATCGACGCGGCGCACCACGTCGTCCTGGCCTCCGACGATCCGGCGGAGCAGATGGCCTGGTCCCAGAAAGGCATCGAGGCGGCGGAGGCCGGCGGGTTGCAGGGGTGGCTCGCGGTGCTCTGGAACAACAAGGGGGGCGCGCTCGAGGAGCAAGGCCGCTGGGATGACGCTCTGATCGCCTACCGCACCGCGAAGTCCTACCACTACGAGACGGGCAACAAGCAGCGCATGCTCATCGCGGACTGGGCCGTCGCGCGCGCGCTACGCATGACGGGCAAGCTGGACGAGGCGCGCGAACTGTCCGAGGACACTCACGACTGGGCGCTGCGTCGCTATCGCGACGAGCCGAGCGCCGCGAACGCGGAGTGGGTCGGCTACACGACATGGGAGCTGGCCGAGCTGGCCGCGCTCGGCGGCGACACGGACGGCGGTCTCGCCGGGCTGCGCGCGGCGCGCGTGAGCCTCCTGGAGGCCGGGATCGAGACGTGGGGTGAGTTCGGCGCGAAGGAGCTTGCGAGACTCGACGCGCGGATTGCGGCGCTCGCGGGCGGAGCGGGTTGAGTACCGGGGTGGAGAGCGAACGACCGATCGAGCTCGCGCGGGCCGGAGGGCCGCTGTGAAGCGCACGCTGCTCCTGCTCCTCGCCGCGCTGCTGGTGGTCCTCGGCGTCGCGCTGTCGCGCGCGCTGCTGCTGGAGCCGCAGCCGCAGGGGATTCGCCAGGCGCCCGCCCTCGAGGTCGACCAGCGGCGCGTGCTCGAACGCCTCGGCGCCGCGCTGAGGATTCGCTCGATCGCCACCCGCGAGGAGGACGCCGTCGCCGAGGCGCGACTGCGCGCGATGATGGACTTCGTCGAGGAGCGCTTCCGGTCGTTGCAGGCTCACTGCGCGTTCGAGCGCCACCGGCGCAGCCTCGTCATCCGCTGGACGGGGAGCGACGCGACCCTCGATCCGCTCCTGCTCCTCGCGCATCTCGACGTCGTGCCGGTCGATCCCGCGACCGCAGCGGACTGGCGCTTCCCGCCCTTCGATGGCGAGGTCTCGGCCGGCTACGTCTGGGGGCGCGGCGCGCTCGACGACAAGAGCTCCGCGCTCGCGATGCTTGAGGCGATCGAGCACCTCGCGCTCGCGGGCTTCCGCCCGACCCGAGGAGTCGTGGTCGCGCTCGGCTGCGACGAGGAGATCGGTGGCGAGGGCGGAGCCGCGGCGCAGGCGCGGCGCTTCGAGGCGGCGGGCCTGACTCCGTTCCTCGTTCTGGACGAGGGCTACGGCGTGCTCGAGGGGATCGTCGACGTCGTGCCCGCCCCGATCGCGGGCGTCGGCGTGGCGGAGAAGGGCTACCTCACCGTCGAGCTGCGCGTCGCTGCCGCGGGCGGGCACGCCTCGATGCCGGAGCCGCAGTCGGCGCTCGGCGTCCTCGCGGCGGCGCTGGCCGCGCTCGAGGCAGAGCCGCTGCCCGCGCGGCTCGACGGGGCCTCGGCGGCCTTCTTCGACGCGCTCGCGGCAGAGATGCCGTTCGGGCCGAAGGTCCTGTTCGCGAACCGCTGGCTGACCGAGCCGGTGCTCCGCGGTCTGCTCGAAGCCGAGCCGAGCACCGCGGCGCTGCTGCGCACGACGACGGCGGTCACTCAGGCGAACGCCGGGGTCGCCGAGAACGTGTTGCCGCAGAGCGCGACGGCCACCGTGAACTTCCGCGTCCACCCGCGCGACTCGGTCGCGGACGTCGTGGCCCACGTCGTGCGCGTCATCGACGACGAACGTGTCGAGGTGCGGCAGCTGGACGGCGCGCGTGAGCCGACGCCGACCTCGCCGAGCGAAGGGGAGGCCTGGGACCTCTTGGCCGACACGATCCGTGAGTGCTACGAAGGCGTCGTGGTGGCTCCAGCGCTGGTCCTCGGCGGGACCGATGCACGCCACTACCAGGACCTCTCGGCGAACGTCTACCGCTTCAACGGAGTGCGCCTCGGTCCGGAGGATCTCGCGCGCATCCATGGCGCGAACGAGCGCATCGCGACCAAGAACTACATCGAGATGATCCGCTTCTACGCGCGGCTCATCGAGAACGCGTCCCGCCTGTAGCGGGCGGCTCCGTCAGGAGGCGGAGCGAGCGAGAGGGCAGGCGCGCGCTACTCGCGCCACCAGTCGCCCTCGGCGACCTGGCGAATGCCTTCGGTGTAGGGCCTGGGCTGCCAGCCGAGCTCGTCGACGGCGTTCGAGATGTCGTGCTCGTGGTGCAGCGTGAAGTACGCCGACGCGCGCCGATCCTCGGTGACGTCCGTGAACAGGCCCTTCAGGAAGATCAGGCGGTCGGCCCACTTCTTGGACATGTTGCGTCGCACGACCTTTCCGCCGGCGGCAGAGATCGTGATGTCGACGAACTCGTTGTAGGTGAGTCCTTCGGGCCCGGCGAGCTCGTAGCAGCAGTCGACGCCGCGGTCGTACTGCTCGAAGCGCAGGATCGCGTCGACGACGTCGTCGACGTGTACGGGGTTGATCCTCGAGAGGCCGTCGTGGGGGATGAGGAACTTGCCGCTCTGCGCCGCGCACTTGCGCAGGAGCGTCGCGGTGTGACGGTAGTCACCCACGCCGTAGACGAGGGTGGGTCGGAACGAAGTCCAATTTATCCCCGAGCCGCGGATGATCTTCTCCTGGATGCGCTTCGTGTCGCGGTAGTAGCTGTAGACCGGCGCACCGATCACGGCCGACGAGACGATCCAGATCTCGAACTCCTCGCGCTTGTTGAGCCCTTGGCGAACGGCGTCCTCCAGCAGTCCCTCGGTCCCGCCGACGGTGATGGCGCGCATCTCGTCGTCCGGAATGTGGTCGTGAGCGGCGGCCAGGTGGATCAGACGATCCGCGTCCTTCAGGAAGCCTTCGAGCGACGACGAATTCGTCAGGTCGCCCGTGTGGACCTCGACCGTGCCGGTGCCCTCGAGCTTGGGGAGCGCGTCTTCGCGTCCCTCGCGCGCGAGCATGCGCAAGTCGTGACCCTCGGCCGCGAGGGCCTTGGCGAGGTAGCTACCGATGAAGCCGGTAGCGCCGGTGAGCGCGATCCGCATGTCTGAGAGGTTCCTTCGAGGCCGGTGGAGCGGCAGAAGTCTACTCGATGGACGCGAAGGGGTCGCGCTCCTCTCCAGTCCCGGGGGGCTCGAGCTCGAGTACCGGCGCCGAGATCGCCAGTGGCCTGGAAGGGGCGGGCGCGGCGCTCTCGCGTGCGTCCTCGAGCGCCACCAGGAGCGCAGCGGTGCGGCGCTGGATCTCGGGGGCGTCGCCGACGTGCGGGTCGGCGTCGGCGGGGCGCAGCGCCTCGCGCAGTCCGGCGTATTCGACGCCGATCCACTGGGCGACGGCGGCGAACAGCGGGCGCAGCGTTCCCTCGCCCGGCCCGAGCCGGACCTGCCAGCCCCGGTTCTTGGTGCCGTAGCGCCCGGTCTCCCAGCGCCGCCGGGCGAGCCGGCGCAGCCGCGCGTAGACGCCTCCGCGCAGCGAGCGCTGCCAGAGCGTGTGCCACGACACGACGGACAGCTGGTGCGGATCGGCAGCGACGCGGGCGATCTCCTGGGACTGCACGCTGCGGCGCAGCGCGAAGGCGACGGTCAGCAGCGCGGCGTCTCCCGCCAGCTCGAGCGACGTCGTGCAGAGCGCCTCGGCGTCGGCGGTGTCGTGCTGGCGCTCGCGCAGGTTGTGGCGCCCGAGGCGCTCGACGACCTGGGCTTCGCTCGCCACGCCGGAGAGGTCGTCCGCGATCACGTCGACGGCGTTCCACGCCGTGCGCGCGAGGGCGTCGAGCGAGCTTCCGAACAGGGACTGGGGCGTCAGCGCCGCGTCGCCGACGAGGAACCATCCGCGGTCGCAGCGGCGCGAGACGGTGCGGTCCTCGTGGCGCGACGCGTGGAAGCTGTCGGGGTCGATCCTCGCCGTGCGGAGGAGGTCGCGGAGGCCGGGGGCGTCGCGCACGAAGCGGGAGTAGGCTTCGAGCGCGCCGCGCTCACCGGCGACCTCGCGCCACAGGGATTGTTCGATGAGCAGCTCGACGCTCGCGCCGCCGCCCGCGTGCGGGCAGAGGCGGACGCGCCAGCGGGGGCCGACGAAGTGCTGGGTCGCGAGCTCGCGGGAGCGGGGGAAGGGCGCGGGGCTCGGCACGTCGTCCTCGCCGTCGCCGTCGATCGAGGCGAGGGCCGTCCAGTTCGCGCCCGCGAGGTGCGCGGCGGGCGCGCCGAGCGGCTGGAGCAGCCCGATGGCATGGGCGAGGAGAGCCTCGCCGCCGCTCGCGTCCACCACCCAGCGCGCGTGCAGCTCCCGCGGACCCTCCGGCGTCTCGACGGAGACTCGACTCGCGGGCCAGTCGACGTGCGTCGAGGTGACGCGCGCTCCGAGCTGCAGCTCGACGCCCTCGGCCTCCGCGCGCTCCGCCAGCTCGTGCGCGAGCCGAGCCGTGTCCACGTGGTGGGCTGGACAGGTCGCGAACTCGTCGGCCGCCACCTCACTCAGCTCGGCGAGCGAGGCCCGCGGCGATGGGGAGAACCAGAAGTGCTCGCCGTACCGCGGCAGGTGCTCGCGCGCGAGCAGCTCGGCGGCGTGCAGGACGAGCGAGAAGAAGACCGAGCCGACGCCGGTCAGCGGCACGCTCGAGCCCGAGGAGGGCAGCTCGGAGCGCTGGTCGATGACGAGGATGCGCGCCTCGGGATGACGCCTGCGCAACAGCAGCGCGGTGCTGATCCCTGCGAGGCCGGCGCCGAGAACGAGGACGTCGGGGCGCTTCGGGGCGGCGGCGGAGGGTTCGGGGGGACGCATGCTCGGAGTCGTCTGCGGGCTGGATCTGGAGGCCTGCGCGTTACCGGACGGGCGGCAGGGAGAGGAGCGCCTCGCCGTAGCGGCGAGCGGCGATCGACAGGCCCTCGTGTTGTTCGGAGAGGAAGCGTTCGAGCGCCGCGCGCACCTCGCGGGCGCGCGGACGCGCAGCGGGGGGGAGCTCCTCGACGTACGGCGCTCGCCCGGCCCAGGCGAGCACTTCGTTGGCGTAACCGCCGAGGAACGAGAACGGCGCGCGGAACTCGAGCACCGGCTTGTCGTCGGACATCGGCGCGACGCCCTCGGCGTAGGCGCGCAGCTCGGCGTCCCCAGCGACGGCGAGCGCGACGAGCTCGACCGGCGAGTGCACGCCGGCCTCCGCGAGGTGCGCAGCGACGTCCGGGGGGAAGGGCTTCGACGCGAGGTCCTCGAGGCCGGCGAGCGGCTCGTTCGAGCCGACCAGCGCGAGGTCGTAGGCGGTCAGCCAGGCCGAGACGTGCGGGAACGCGGCGCACCAGGTCGCGATGACCGTGCGCACGTCCTCCGTGGAGAGCTGGTACAGCGGCAGCCACTGCGAAGCGACGCCGCCGGGGGTGAGGTGCGCCGCCATGGTTTCGAAGTGCTGCAGCGCGTAGAGGTCGCTCGACCCGCGCGTCCACGGGTGGATCGGATCGGAGGTGATCAGGTCCCAGCGACGCTCGCTCGTGGCCAGCGCGTGACGCCCGTCGGCCGTGCGCACCGTCGTTCGCGGGTCGTCGACGACGCCGCCGTTCCAGTCGGCGAAGTGCCGCGCGCCGTCGGGGACGGCGGCGGAGATCTCGAACACGTCGAGGGTCTTCAGCGTCGGCAGATCGAGCAGCGACCCGGCCGTCATTCCGGTCCCGAGGCCGATCACGAGGGCGCTCTCGATCTCCCCGTGGGCCAGCGCGGGCACGTGGCCGAGCAGCCTCTGCAGCCGCAGATCGACGGGCGCCGTGGTCGCGACGACCTTGCCGTTGACGCGCAGGGACCGGATGGCCTCGGACTCCGGCGCGAGGAGCTCCTCGACTCCCACGGTCGCGTGGGCGTCGTGGGCGAGGTACAGCACGCGCCGATCCCCCTGCTCGGAGGGCGGCGCCGGATGCAGCAGCAGCGCGAGCACGCCGGTTGCGATGAGAGAACCCACGACGCGCTTTCTGGGCCAGGGGCGCACGAGGAGCCCGGCGGCGAGCGCGCCGAGCACGAGCGGGAGCAGCGCCAGCTCCGGACCGAGGCGGGGGAGCAGCACGAAGCCGGCGACCAGCGTGCCGACGAGCGCGCCGGCGGTGTTGAACGCGTAGACCTTGGCCAGCGCGCGCTCGCGCTCGGCCTCGGGGGCGCGCTCGGCGAAGGCGGCGGCCGCCGAGGGCAGCGCGGCGCCGAGCGCGATCGCGGGCGGCAGGAGGGCGAGCCCAGCGAACAGCGCGTGCGAGAGCCACAGGCGGGTCACGCCGGCGCCCGCCGGCATGCGGTTCGAGAGCGCGCCGAAGACGTTCTCGCCGCCGAGTTGCCACTGCAGCGCGAACAGCCCCCCGAGCGTCAGGACCGGCAGCGCGATGGCGCACAGCTGGAACGTCTTCGCGCCGGCCGGCCAGCGCCCGGGCTCCTCGCCGCGGCGCACGAGCTGGCGGCTGCCGAGCCCGATGCCCAGGAGGAACACGGCCAGGACGATCGCGTAGGCGTAGACGGAGGCGCCCGTGACGGTGACGAGCACGCGCGAGAGCACGACCTCGAGGCCGAGGCCGCAGGCGCCGACCAGGAAGGTGCCGATGAGGATCGGATCGAGCGCGGGGAGCCGCATCGCGCCTCCCTGCCGCTCGCGAGGCGCACCGGCGGTCAGCCAGAGGAACGCCAGTCCCGCGGCGAGCACGTCGAGGCCCGCGGCGAGCACGAGGGTGAGCGAGAGGCCGACCGCGGGCATCAGGACGAGGGGTCCGAGCAGGGCCCCGGCGGCGGCGCCGAGCGTGTTCGCGCCGTAGAAGGCCGACGTCTCCGAGCCGGTCTCCGCCGCGCTCTTGATCGTCAGCCGCGCCATGACGGGGAAGGTCGCGCCCATCGCGAGCGTCGGCGGGACGAGGAACAGCGCGGCCAGGCCGAGGCGCAGCCCAGCGCCGGCGACGGGGTCGACGGCGGCGAAGAACAGCGGTGAGGCGGCGGCCCACAGGCCGAGGGCCAGCTCGAGGCCGGCGAACAGGTGCACGGGACGCGTCGTGCGTCGCGCGTACGAGCCGCAGAGCCAGGCGCCGATCGCCATGCCGCCCATGTAGGTGGCGAGCACGATCGCCATGCCGCCTGCGTCGCTGCCGAACAGGCGCGCGAGCAGCCGGATCCAAACCGTCTGGTAGACCAGCGCCGCGGCGCCGGTCAGGAAGAACAGAGTGTCGCTTTTTCGCATGGCCTAACGCGGAGCGGCGCCACAATAGCCCGCCATGGGCGAGGTGGTACACGCAGGCGGTCAGGAAAGCCCGGTCACCGCCGTGCTGTGCGCCCTGCCGGAGGAGCTCGGCGCGCTCCGCGAGCGGGCGGTGTCGACGCACCCTCGTCACGGCCTCGAGCTGCTCGAACTCGAGCTCGACGAGGGGCCGGCGCTCGCCTGCGTCGGTGGGGTCGGCAAGGTGCGCGCGGCGCACGCCGCGGCGCTGCTCCTCGCCGAGGGGGCCGGTCGGCTGCTCGTCGTCGGGACCTGCGGAGGCCTGCGGAAGCACCTTGGCCCCGGCGCCCTGGTCCACTGCGAGCGCGCGGCGCAGACCGATCTCGCCGTGCGGGAGGGCCGCGAGGCGGCGCCGGACCCGCAGCTCGCCGCCGCCTGGCGCGAGGAGGTCCCCGGCCACCTGGGCTGGTTCCTGACCGCCGATCGGCCCGTGATCAGCGCCTGGCGCCGTCTGCGGCTGGCGCGGGCCTTCTCCGGGGACTGCGTCGCCGACATGGAGACGGCGGCCGCGGCCGCCGTGGCGGTGACCGCGGGGGTGCCCTGGGCGGCCCTGAGGGCGGTGACCGATCGCGCCAGCCACCTGACCGCTGCCTCCTTCCGGCATCACTATCCAGTTCAGGCGGGTCGTGCTGCCGATACGATCCCTGGTCTGCTCCGCCGCCTCACCGAGCTATCGCGGGGCGACGCGAGGCGCTAGGCTCCCCGTCCGCTGGGCGCGGGCCGCTCCCCAGTTCTCCCTTCCCCTGGTCCGCACGACGTCCCCCCGGTCCTGGCCTCACGCCGGTGACCGCCCATGCAGTCCCTCGGCAACTTCCTCCGGCGCAACTTCGAGCCGCTGATTCTGTCCGCACAGGTCTTCGTCGACCTGGGCGTGCTGCTGCTCGCGTGCTGGCTGGGCTACCTCATCGGCGATCGCCTGGGGATGACCGGGGACGAGGCCAACCTGGACGTCTACCGCCAGGTGTGGGCCCTGATGAGCGCGGTCTGCCTGGTCAGCTTCCACGCTTTCGGGATGTACAGCCCGGTGAAGAGCCTCCTCAACATGGAGGAGTTCAAGGCGATCGCGAAGGCCACCATCGTCAGCTACTTCGTCTTCTGGACGCTGCTGATCCTGCTCAGCAAGGCGAACCCGGCGAACGACGACACCATCCTGCAGCCGCTGGTCTGGCTGCACCGGATGTTCGACCTCGACTTCGATCCGATCAACCGGACGTTCTCGCGGGTCACGGTGACGCTCTCGTTCGTCCTCATCCTCGTGCTGATGACGGCGAGCCGCTTCGCCTCGTTCAAGTACATCCAGACGCTGCACCAGCGCGGAATCGGAAACCGTAACGTGCTGATCTACGGCGCGGAGGCCTGGGGTCGCAAGCTGCGCAACAAGTTCATGCTCGTGCCGACCCTCGGGCTGAACCTCATCGGCTTCATCGACGAGGACGAGGGCCGCGTCGGGCAGGTGGTCGACAGGCTGCCCGTCCTGGGCGGCTTCGACGACCTCGAGCGGGTCGTCGGCGAGAACAAGGTCAGCGAGGTCTTCGTCGCGCAGCCGGACCAGGACGAGGACCGGGTGATGGAGATCCTCTCGGAGTGCGAGCGCATCGGCGTCACCTACCACGTGGTGCCGCGCTTCTACCACCTGCTCTCGTACAAGATCCGGATCCAGAACATCGACTCGATCCCGCTCATCACGCGGGCCGATCGTCGACGCTCGGTCTCCAGCCAGGTCGCGAAGCGCCTCCTGGACATCCTCGTCTCGGCGCTCGTCATGCTGCTCGGGGCGCCGCTGTTCCTCCTGGCGTCGTTCCTGATCCGTCGCGAGTCGGCGGGCCCTGCGCTCTACATCCACGAGCGCGTCGGCCGGGACGGGAAGTCGTTCCGGATGTACAAGTTCCGGACGATGCACGAGAACATGGGCGGCGACGCGCCGACCCCCGACTCGCCGTTCGATCCGCGGATCACGAAGATCGGCCGCTACCTGCGCCGGTACAGCCTCGACGAGCTCCCGCAGTTCCTCAACGTGCTGAAGGGCGACATGAGCCTGGTCGGGCCCCGGCCGGAGATGAAGTTCATCGTCGACGACTACAGCTCGCTCGACAAGGAGCGCCTGCGCGTCAAGCCCGGCATCACCGGGCTGTGGCAGATCTCCTACGCGCGCCAGCACCAGATCCACGACAACATCGACTACGACCTCTACTACATCGAGCACCAGTCGCTGCTCCTGGACCTCGTCATCCTCGCGCTGACGAGCGTCGCGGTCGTGAAGGGGACGGGCGCCTACTAGGCGGCGGATGGCCCAGGCGAAGGACCTGCGTGTGCTCCAGGTCATGGAGTGCACGATCGGTGGCGCGCGGCGGCACCTGACGGACGTCGCGCGCGGGCTCGCGGCGCGCGGGCACGACATTCACCTCGCTGTCGCGGCGGAGCGCCAACCGGACTTCCGCGAGACGCTCGCGGAGCTCGCCGAGGCGGGCTGCACCGTCCACGAGATCCCGCTGCGGCGCGAGATCTCCCCGCGCATGGATGCGCGCCACCTGGTCCAGCTCAAAGGATTGATGCGCGAGCTGGCTCCCGACGTCGTGCACACGCACTCCTCGAAGGCCGGCGTACTCGGCCGCCTGGCCTCGATCGGCGCGGGCGTCGGCAAGCGCGTGCACACGCCGCACACGATGGCGTTCCTCTTCCGCGAGATGTTCGGGCCGCTCAAGCGCGCGGTCTTCTTCCGCATCGAGCGCAGCCTCGCCAGGTCGACCGACGCCGTCGTCGCCGTCAGCGAGAGCGAGGCGCGGACCTTCGCCGAGTCCGGCGTCGTCGCGCCCGAGAAGGTCCGCGTGGTGCCGAACGGCATCGACCCCACGCCGTTCCAGGGCGCCGCACCGGTGGACCTCGCGGCGCTCGGGCTGGATCCCGATCGCCCGACGGCCGCCGTGGTCGGGCTCCTGAACGTCGCCAAGGGCCAGGACTTCGCCATCGAGGCCATCTGCGGCCACCCGGACCTGCAGCTGCTCCTGGCGGGCAGCGGCGAGACCGAGGCGGAGCTGCGCGCGCTTGCCGAGCGCCTCGGCGTCGCCGATCGGGTGGCGTTCGCCGGCTTCCGCCGCGACGTCCCCGAGCTGCTGGCCGCCGCCGATCTGCTCCTCCTGCCGTCGCGCTGGGAGGGGATGCCGTACATCGTCCTCGAGGCCATGGCCGCGGGGCTGCCCGTCGCCGCGACGCCGGTGGACGGCGCCCGCGACCTCGTGCTCCACGGCGAGACCGGTTGGCTGGCCGAGGCCTCCAGCGCCGCGGCGATCGCCGCGCTGCTCGGCGAGGCGCTCTCGGCCACTCCCGAGGAGCGCGCCACGCTCGGCGCGGCCGGGCGCGAGCGCGTCCTCGCCGACTACACGGCCGATGCGATGGTCGAGCGCCTCGTCGCGCTCTACGCTGAGCTCTGCAGCGGATCGCTCCCTGCCGCCTGAGACCCGCCCCGACGAATCGATGAAGATCCTGCACGTCATCACGACGCTCGACGTCGGTGGGGCCGAGAAGCACCTGGTCAGCCAGGTGCGCGGCCAGAGCTCGCGCGGTCATGAGGTGCACGTCGCGTACCTGAAGGGCGAGGGGACCCTCACCGACGAGTTCCGCGCCGCGGGCGCCAGTGAGATCGTCCACGTGCCGCTCGGCCCCGGGATCTCGCGTCTCGTGCCGCAGCTGCGCTGGGCCGACATCGTCCACTCGCACCTCCTGAAGGCGGACATGCTGACCGCGCTGCTGGCGACCCTCGCCGGCCGCCGCTCGCGGCTCGTCTCCGGCAAGCACAACGACGAGCAGGTGCTCATGCGCCCGCTCGTCTCGTTCGTCCACGGGATCCTGGGCAACCTGCCGAAGCGCACGATCGCGCTCTCCGACCACGTCGCGCGCTTCGTCGCGCGCTACGGCAAGGTGAAGCCCGCGGCGCTGCGGCGCGTCTACTACGGCATCGACCGGACTCCGTTCGAACAGGCCGCGCTGCTGCCGCAGGCGGAGCGCGACGAGCTGCGCGCCGAGTTCGGCTTCGCTCCGGACGACGTCGTGTTCCTCTGCGTCGCGCGCTTCGCCGAGCAGAAGGCCCACGACGTCCTGCTGCAGGCGCTCGCGCGCGCCCTGGCGGACAGCCCCGAGGGCGCGCCGCGGATCCGGCTCCTGCTCGTCGGCGGCGACCCGTTCGGCGACGGCGTGCAGAAGGCCGAGCGCTGGGCGAAGGACCTGTCCCTCGGCGACGCCTGCGTCTTCGCGGGGATCCGTCACGACGTCCCGCGCCTGATGGCGGCCTCGGACGTGTTCACCATGAGCTCGCTCTGGGAGGGCCTCGGCCTCGTCTTCCTCGAAGCCATGGCGACGCGCCTGCCGGTGCTCGCCACGCGCGTCTCCGCCGTTCCGGAGGTCGTGATCGAGGGGGAGACCGGGCGGATGGTGCCGCCCGCGCTCGTCGAACCCCTCGCCGAGGCCATGCTCGCGCTGGCGGCGGATCCCGAGGGGCGCGCCTCGCTCGGCGAGGCGGGCCACGCCCGTGTCGTCGAGCACTTCGGGCTGGATCGCATGGTCGACCAGACCCTCGGTGTCTACCGCGAGCTCACGGAGAACGCCGCAACCGACCCCGACGTGCGGGTCGATGTCTCCGGCGCCTGACATGGCGGCCGGCGCAGACGATTCGCCGGCCTGGGCCCCGGGGCTGCGCTTCCTGACCGAGGACGAGCCGCCGATCCCGCTGCTCCTGCGCGAGCGGCTCGAGGACTTCGTCGTCGAGGAGC
>Ga0316204_10004457_pt1 | contig 25062 bp, 22 predicted proteins | sample 6monrhotite_MG_2_FD_205661 | JGI IMG/M metagenome (GOLD analysis project Ga0316204, IMG submission 205661) | Microbial mat bacterial communities from mineral coupon in-situ incubated in ocean water Damariscotta River, Maine, United States -... | ecosystem: Environmental > Aquatic > Marine >... | reverse complement strand
CGTGTTTCTTTGTCCATGCGAATTTTGATTTTTATGAGTTCGTGTAGTTCTAGGCAAACTTCAATTTCCATCATGACATTTTCGGTTAGTCCTTTATCAGCAATCATTACCACAGGTTTTAAATCGTGGCTTAGTCCTCTTAAAAATTTTATAGCGTGTTTATTCATTGGTTATATTTATAATCTTAATTTAATGTGTTAATGTTGCATTTTAACAGTCTGTGGTTCGATGGCAAGAAGTAAGAGTTCAAATAGCTGGTTACGTGAACATTTTGATGATCATTGGGTGAAACTGTCCCAAGAAAAAGGCTACCGTGCACGATCGGCATTTAAATTGGAAGAATTACACGAAAAAGACGGTCTTTTAAATAATGTTAGTAATATTGTAGACTTAGGTTGTGCCCCTGGTGGGTGGTGCCAAGTGGCCAGAAGAAAAACGGCCAAAAATGTTAGAATCATTGGCATGGATATTTTACCAATGGAACCAATAGAAGGTGTTGAATTTATACAAGGAGATTTTAGAGAAGAATCGGTACTAAATGAATTGTTAAATTTAGTAGGAGATGAAAAAATAGACCTTGTGTTATCCGACATAGCCCCCAATTTAAGTGGTACATTCGCCGTAGATCAGCCGCGTATTATGTATTTGGCTGAATTGGCGTTAGATTTTTGTCATCAATGTTTAAAACAAAATGGCAATTATGCTGTCAAAATATTTCAAGGTGAAGGCTTTGATGCCTATTTGGCAGAGTTAAGAAATAATTTTAAGAAAGTGGTGATGCGAAAACCAAAATCATCGCGACAAAGAAGCAGAGAAGTCTATGCTGTAGGCATTGGCTTTAAAGGTTAATCATTTAAAAATAGTATTAGGAATTAAATTTTGAATAATGTGACAAAAAATATAATTTTATGGGTTGTGGTATTAATGGTGCTGTTATCAGTATTCAATTCTGTCGTACAACAAAATGCCAGTTCATCTGAAGTCGATTATACTGAATTTTATCAAATGCTTGAAAAAGACGAGATTAGATCAGTGGTTGTCAATAGCACTACCAGTGTTCATAAAATCATCCAAGCAGAAACTACCACAGGCAGACAAATTATTGTCAATGCACCGAATGACGAAAAATTGGTTGATGAGTTAATTGCCCGCAATGTGCAGGCTAAATTTATGCCAGTTAAAGAAGAAAGTGTCTTGTTCCGTATATTTGAGACTATTTTCCCTATCATATTATTGGTTGGCTTGTGGTTTTTCATCATGCGTCAAATGCAAGGTGGCGGTGGTAAAGGCGGAGCCATGAGTTTTGGTAAGTCCAAAGCTAAACTATTAACTGAAGACCAAATTAAAGTCACATTTGCTGATGTTGCTGGTATTGAAGAAGCCAAAGAAGAAGTGGGTGAAATAGTTGATTTCTTAAGAGATCCAAGCCGTTTCCAAAAATTAGGCGGTCACATTCCACGTGGTGTATTGATGGTTGGTTCACCAGGAACAGGTAAAACATTATTGGCCAAAGCCATTGCTGGTGAAGCCAAAGTACCATTCTTTACCATTTCAGGCTCTGATTTTGTTGAAATGTTTGTTGGTGTAGGTGCATCGCGTGTTCGTGATATGTTTGAACAAGCCAAAAAGAACTCTCCTTGTATTATCTTTATTGATGAAATTGATGCTGTTGGTCGACAACGTGGCGCTGGAATGGGTGGTGGACACGATGAACGTGAACAAACACTCAACCAATTGTTAGTAGAAATGGATGGTTTTGAAGGCAATGAAGGCGTCATTGTTATTGCTGCAACAAATAGACCAGATGTCTTAGATTCTGCATTATTAAGACCAGGCCGTTTTGATAGACAAGTGGTCGTTCCTTTACCAGATATAAAAGGACGTGAAGCCATATTAAAAGTACACATGAAAAAAGTACCATTAGCTGATGATGTAAAACCGCGTAACCTTGCTCGAGGAACCCCAGGTTTTTCAGGAGCTGATTTAGCCAACTTGGTCAATGAAGCTGCTTTATTTGCAGCAAGAAAAAGCGCAAAACTGGTAGACATGGATTGTTTTGAAGAAGCGAAAGATAAAATCATGATGGGTGCTGAACGCAAGTCCATGGTAATGGATGATAAGGAAAAGCTAAATACGGCTTATCATGAAGCTGGCCATGCTATCGTGGGCAGATTGGTACCAGAACATGATCCAGTTTATAAAGTCACAATTATTCCCCGTGGCCGTGCTCTGGGTGTGACTATGTTTTTACCAGAACAAGACAGGTATTCACAATCTAAAAACTTGTTAGAGTCTCAAATATCTACTCTATATGGCGGAAGAATTGCAGAAGAACTCATTGGCGGTAAAGACGCTATCACTACAGGTGCCTCTAACGATATTTCTGTAGCAACAGATATCGCACGAAACATGGTGACTAAGTGGGGATTTGGAGAAGGCCTTGGCCCAATGTTATATTCTGAAGATGAAGGTGAAGTGTTCTTAGGACGTCAAGTGACACAACATAAAAATTTATCTGATGCGACAGCCAAACTCATTGATGAAGCCATTAAGAAAATCATTGATATCAACTATGATCGGGCCTATAAGCTATTAACTGAAAATATGGATATACTACATGCCATGTCAGATGCCTTAATGAAATACGAAACCATTGATAAAAAACAAATCGATGAATTAATGGCAAGAAAAGATGTTTCAGCTCCAGAAGATTGGGTTGATGACGATGATACACCGGTTAAACCTTCTGCTCCAAAAACAGAAGATAAAGGCGACAGCAATATTGGTGAAGAAGCACCTTCAGTATAATTGATGTCAATTAGCTACAAGATAATGGGGGTCATTAATGTGACCCCTGATTCGTTTTCAGATGGTGGAAAGTTCTTGTCACATGATAATGCTGTCAATCAAGCCTTAGATTTAATTCAACAAGGTGCTGACATTATCGATATTGGTGGCGAATCGACCCGACCAGGTGCAGATAAAGTATCAATAAAAGAAGAAATTAACCGCACAGTACCAGTTATATCCGCAATCAGAAAGCTACACCCTTCGGTTACAATATCCATTGACACATCCAAATCACAGGTCATGCAAGCAGCCATTCGAGCTGGAGCAAATTTTATTAATGATGTCAATGCTTTACAGTCTGATGGATGTATTGAAATTGTGGCCGAATCGCAGTTACCAGTTTGCCTTATGCATAAAAAAGGCCAGCCCAAATCTATGCAAAATAATCCAGAATATGGCGATGTCTTGACTGAAGTCAAAGACTTTTTTAAAGCCAGGTTGGATAATTGCTTGTCTGCTGGGATTAAACCCGAAAACATCGTCTTGGATCCAGGTATTGGCTTTGGTAAAACATTAGCACACAATCTGGCTTTACTTAAGAACATAAAACAATTAAAATCATTGGGTTATCCAATTCTTATAGGTGTTTCGCGTAAGTCTATGATTGGAGAAATCTTAAATGAAGATGTCAATAACAGGCTATATGGCAGTTTAGCGATTGCTCAATTTGCCTATGAACAAGGAGCAGAATACCTGCGTGTTCACGATGTTAAAGCCACATCTGATGTACTGAAAGTAACAAAAGCATTAATAGAGTCGTAGGGTGGGCTTGCCCACCAAAAGTTTTAAGTTAACTCAATAAAAAGAATGGTGGGCAAGCCCACCCTATAATCAATATAATTATGACAGAAAAAAAATATTTTGGTACAGATGGCATCAGAGGTGAAGTTGGCGGTAAAGTGATGACTGCAGAATTTGCACTCAGGCTTGGTCGCGCAGCGGGGGTGGTTCTTGGCAAGCTTTCACCATCAAATAACATACTCATTGGCAAAGACACACGGATTTCTGGTTATATGTTGGAATCTGCTTTAGAAGCTGGTTTAGCTTCAGCTGGTACAAATTGTCAATTATTGGGACCAATGCCTACTCCCGCTGTGGCCTGGATGACCAGTTCTATGCATGCCAGTGCCGGAATAGTCATCAGTGCTTCACACAATCCTTTCTATGACAACGGTATTAAGTTTTTTGACAATAACGGAGAAAAACTCTCTGATGAAATGGAATTGGCAATAGAAAAAGAATTGGAAAGAGAATTCATCACAGTTAGTAGTGAATTATTGGGCAAAGCAAGCCGTATTGATGATGCAGCCGGGCGTTACATTGAATTTTGTAAGAGCACGTTTCCTAGACAACAAAGTTTAGCCGGATTAAAAATAGTAGTCGATTGTGCCAATGGTGCGACTTATCACATTGCGCCTCAAGTGTTTTCAGAATTGGGTGCCGATGTTACCGTTGTGGCCAATAAGCCAGATGGCTTAAATATAAATCAAGACTGTGGTTCAACTGAGCCACAAATTCTACAAGAAAAAGTATTAGAAACAGGTGCTGACTTAGGCATTGCACTGGATGGTGATGGCGATCGTGTATTAATGATTGATCATTATGGGAAGGTGATAGATGGAGATCAGTTGATTTTTATTGTTGCTAAACATTTACATAAAAACAAAAAACTCAATGGCGGGGTGGTAGGCACACTCATGAGCAATCAAGCCATGCAGGTTGGATTAGAATCTTTGGGCATAGAATTCAAACGTGCAGATGTTGGGGACAGATATGTTCACCAATTATTAAAAAAACACGATTGGCATTTAGGTGGAGAATCATCTGGGCATATCTTAAATCTTGATTTAGCAACAACTGGAGATGGCATAGTCAGCGCGCTAATGGTTCTGGTTGTTATGAAAAATGAAGGCAAAAGCCTCAAAGATTTGGCTGAAGAATTGCCTTTGTACCCGCAGGTATTAATAAATATCACAATAGAAAATGCAAAATCGTTGGCACGACACCCAGAGCTTGTAAATCATGCTTTAGAAATAGATAAAAAACTGGCAAACAAAGGGCGCACACTTATTCGTGCTTCAGGTACACAACCCATGTTACGGGTAATGGTTGAAGCACAAGATGAAAAATTGGCGATGAATTATGCCAAAGAATTAGAAAATACAGTAAAAAACCTTTAGGAAATTAAATGAAATATATAACCATTTTGAGTCTATTGGTACTCTCTGCATGTTCTGAAAATAAGCAGAAAAATCAAATCTTAGAAGCACCTAAGCCTCCAGCCATGTCTGAAAATGTAAAACAGGGGAAGACTGAGCCAAGAGTTGAGTTATTAAGTGATATCAATCAGTTAACATTTGCAGGTAAGAGGTCTGGTGAAAGCTATTTTTCAGCTGATGGTACACAGTTGATATTCCAAAGTGAAAGATTAGATGATAATCCTTATTATCAAATATTTAAAATGGATTTAGAAATGGGAGATGTGGAAATGGTCTCAAATGGCATAGGTAAAACCACTTGTGCTTGGATTCATCCTGATGGTGAGCAAATGTTATATTCTTCAACCCACCTTGATGCAAATGCTAAGAAAAAACAACAAGAAGAACTGGATTTTCGTGCTTCAGGAAAAGAGCGCCGTTATTCATGGGATTATGATGAATACTACGATATTTTTATTAAAGGCAAATCTGGGATCCGTCAAGTAACCAGCGAATTAGGTTATGATGCTGAAGGCAGTTTTTCTTCAGATGGAAAGTGGATAGCTTTTGCTTCAAACCGCAATGGTTTTAATGACCAAGCTAAAAATATGAGTGAAGAAGACAAAAAAACATTCGCCATGGATCCATCTTATATGATGGATATCTACATCATGAAAGCAGATGGTTCAGAAGTGAAACAATTAACAACTCATCTTGGATATGATGGGGGACCATTTTTCTCACCAGACAATAAAAAAATTGTTTGGCGCAGATTTGCTGCCAATGGTGCCACTGCAGAAATATACACGATGAATATCGATGGCACAGATAAAAAACAACTAACCAATACCAATAACATGTCATGGGCGCCTTATTATCATCCGAGTCAAAAATACATAATATACACAACCAACATCAATGGCTTTGCAAATTTTGAATTGTACATTGTCGATGTGGCTGGCAAACAAGATCCATTAAGGGTCACTGATATGACGGGTTTTGATGGATTGCCTGTCTTTACACCAGAAGGTGATGAATTGTATTGGACCCGTAAAAAAGACAACAACAATGTTTCGCAAATTTTCCGCGCCAAATGGAACCACCAAGCAGCACTAGATGCTTTAAAACTTAATTGAGTTAATACTTATGAAAATGATACTTTTATTAATTTTAGCCTTTCAAATTGTTGGGGTTAATGCAAAATCGATCCCCGTAATTAATGCAGAATTGGCCAAGAAACATTTGTTGGAATTAACTACAGCAGGTGGCAGACTCACAGGCAGTGAAAGTGAGGCAAAAGCAGCTAAATATTTAGCTAAACAACTCAAGTCAATGGGTTTGGAGCCGTGGCAGTCACAATCTTTTCACCATAACTTCGAATTTAATGCTGGCACGAACCTAGGAAAGAACAACAGACTCATTGTTAACGGTACAGACATGGTTGTTGATAAAGACTTTCGTCCATTGGTGTTTTCAGGATTAGGTGAATTTTCTCAAGCCCCTGTAGTCTTTGCAGGTTATGGTATCACTGAGCCAGAAGGTGAAAAAGCAGGTGATAATTATGATTCGTATATTCACTTGGATGTCACTGACAAGTGGGTTTTAGTGATGCGTTTTATGCCCGAAGACATAGATGCTGATCAACGTGTCAAAATAAACCGTTTTTCAAGTGACAGAAATAAAGTACTCAATGCCAGAAAACATGGTGCCAAAGGTGTTATTTTTGTTCACGGCCCAAATACCATTATAAAATCAGAATTGGTACCATTGAGTTTTGATGTTTCCACTGCCAAAGGCAGTATGCCTGTTATATCGATTAGCACTGATTTAGCGAATAATTGGTTAAAAAACATGGATAAAGATTGGAATGCCATACAAAAAAAACTAGATGCTGGAAAATTTTTGATGGGGTTCGATATTGATGGTGTTGAGGTTTCAGCCCACGTCGATTTAATTCAAGATAAAAAAACAGGGCAGAATGTCATTGGTGTCCTAAAAGGCAGTTCTGAATTGCCTGCAGTTATTTTGGGAGCACATTATGATCACTTGGGTCATGGAGAGACATCCACTTCATTGGCAAGAGATGAAGAAGCTGGAAAGGTTCATGTTGGTGCTGATGATAATGCGTCAGGTGTTTCTGGATTGCTTTTAATTACAGAATATTTGGTCCATTTAAAAAAACAAGACAAATTTTCACCCAAGCGTGACATTATAGTTGCCTTTTGGAGCGGCGAGGAATTGGGTTTATTAGGATCAAATGATTTTGTAAAGAAAATAGGCAAAGATAAACTTTCAGAAAAGATCATGGCCAACATTAATCTCGATATGATTGGTCGATTAAAAGACGCAGCCATTATTCAAGGCACGGGATCAAGTAAGCAGTGGAATGATATAGTCGAACAACGCAATGCCCCAGTGGGTTTAAATATTGTTGTACAAGAAGATGCCTACTTACCCACGGATGCCATGAGCTTTTACTTATACAATGTGCCAGTTTTATCGGCTTTTACAGGATCACATACTGAATACCATAGCCCAAGAGACACCGCAGATCTTATTAATTATGAAGGCATTGCTAAGATCTCAAAGTTAGTGGCATTAATTGTACGTGGTTTGGCCTTAGATGAAAAACCTTTAGATTACCAAAAACAAAAGCCAAAGAAAAACAAGGACCTGCGAGGAGGGATTCGAGCTTATATCGGTACCATTCCTGATTATGCCAATGATGTTACAGGTGTGTTACTATCAGGAACCACTAAGGATTCACCAGCTGATAAAGCAGGCATTAAAAGTGGCGATATTCTGATTGAATTGGCTGGTACAAAAATTGAGAATCTCTATGACTTTACTTATATATTAGAAGCTTTAAAAATTGGCAAAACAGTCAAAGCAAAAGTATTGCGAGACGGCAAAGAAATTGAGTTGGATGTGACGCCAGGGTCGAGACAATAACCTAAAATAATCTTAGATCTGCCATCGTGACAAGCTTCTGATATTGGTGGTGTGTTTTTTTATTTCAACATCCGAAATTTTAACAATTCTTGCCTAAATATTTATATTTCATATATATTGCAATAATCAGAAATTGTTGTATGATAATTCACTAATTATTATTGCCATCCTTCACTGTGCAGGTTGGTATTAACCATATCAGGATATAATAAATGACAAGAGTTACTAATATTTTAAAACTATCGGCAATTGCAACTGTGCTATTTTCGTTATCAGCCTGCGCCACAACGAAGGAGAAACCAACAATGGTAAAACACACAGATGGCGTTAATATAACCAATGAAGATATCTTTAAAAAATGGGAATACAATCCTAAACGCCCCGGAGTTGTCCGTTGGGGTGAAAAAGGCGCTAGTTTTACCGCACTAGAAACAGCCAAAGGTTTTGAAGATGCTGAGCTTGAAAAAGATAGATATGGTGATGACATTAAGTTGTATGAAGAGATTGTAAGCTACGATCCTGCCACTTTAGAACGTACTATATTGATCACATTGGCACAACTGACTCCAAAAGGCACAGACAAAGCTTTGCCTATAGATGACTACAAATGGTCCAAGGACAGATCATTGGTGCTCATATATACCAATGCCGAATATGTATGGCGAGACAAAACCCGAGGTGAATATTGGGTATTGAATTTAGCCAATGATGATTTGTGGAAATTAGGTGATAAAAAATCTGAACCATCACAAATGATGTTTGGTAAATTTTCACCAGATGGATCTCAATTTGCTTACGTGACGCATAACAATATATATGTTCAAGATTTAAAAAGCCGTAAAATTACTGCACTGACTACCGATGCATCAGACACCATTATCAACGGTCTGTTTGATTGGGCATATGAAGAAGAATTTAGCATTCAAGATGGTTTCCGTTGGAGCCCAGACAGTAAACGTATTGCTTATTGGCAGTTAGATACACATGCAGCTAAGGATTTCCTAATTATTAATAATACCGATACGCTTTATCCCAAAGTAACTGCCATTCCTTATCCAAAAGTGGGTGAAGAGAATTCAGGAGCACGCATTGGCATAGTGCCTATTGATAAGCCTGAAACCATTTGGGTCACATTGCCGGGGGTACCAAAGGACATGTATGTCCCTCGCATGGCTTGGGCTGATAATGCAGAGCAAATCCTCATACAACAGATGAACCGTAAACAAGACACCAATACTGTATTTTATGCAGATGCAATGACGGGTGAAATATCTCCAGTTTTTGTAGAAAAAGAAGAGACTTTTCTAGATACATTGGAAGACCCTAACTGGTTGAAAGATTCACAATCGTTTTTATGGAAAAGTGAAAGAGATGGTTGGAAACACATTTACCGAATTTCTCGTGATGGCAAAAGTGTCACAGATTTGACTCCAGGTGAATTTGATGTCACTGAATTTGTCTCTGTTGATGAAGAAAATAATTGGCTTTATTTTATGGCATCACCTGATAATGTTGCACAACGTTATCTCCACCGCAGTCGTTTAGATGGCAGTGGTCAAATGGAACAGGTGACACCAGCTGAAAATCAAGGAACCAACAGTTACAAAATTTCGGCTGACTCTACATGGGCGATTCATACGGTATCCAGTTTCTTAAAGCCACCAGTGTCATCATTGATATCATTACCAGATCATAAAGTACACCATGTATTAGAAGACAACAAAGAGCTAGCAGATAAAATAGCCAATTTGTCTATGGGAGATTTAGAGTTTTATAGCGTAGAAGCCCAAGATGGATTACGGTTGGATGGATACATGATGAGACCTCCTAATTTTGATTCTAAAAAGAAATACCCCATCATTCATTTTGTCTATGGAGATCCTGTTGGACAAACGGTCAGAGATGTTTATTCAATGAGAAATGTTTGGAGCATAATGATGTCTCAAAAAGGTTTTCTAATCTCCTCGGTTGATAATCGTGGTACAGCTGCACCACGTGGCCGTGATTGGAGACGAACAATCTACGGTAATGTTGGCCCTTTGGGAGCTCGAGATCAGTCAGATGCATTAAAAGCCATGTGTCAACGCTGGGATTATATTGATTGCGATAGAGTAGGAGTCTGGGGACACTCTGGTGGTGGTACATTAACACTAAATGTTATGTTTAGATACCCTGAACAATTCCATGTTGGAGTTTCACGAGCACCGGTACCTGACCTGCGCCTTTATGATTCAATCTATCAAGAAAGGTATTCAGGTTTGCTCACTGAGTTTGAAGACAATTACATAGAAAGCTCTGCCATAACCCATGCTAAAAATCTGACTGGTAAGTTGTTACTTGTACATGGCACAGGTGATGATAATGTCCATTATCAAGGAACCGAACGCTTACAAAATGAATTGATAAAACACAACCGTCAATTTGATTTTATGGCCTACCCTAATAGACGCCATGGTCTAGTTGAAGGTGAGGGTTCATCATTGCACTTGCATACCATGCAAAGTAATTACTTTATTGAACACTTAGGTAAAAAATAATGAACTCACCTCAATATCAATGATGAGCACATTAATGAATTGTTATATGAATAAATGAAAATACGATATTCTACAGATGGTGAACTATCTATTGAAGGTAACCAAAAAGAGATGGAAAGTTTTTCGAAAGAGATATATGTATTTCTTGAATCAGGAAACACATCTCATAACTTTGAACTAGATGCTGAATATGACCCATTTCCATATGAACAAGTAATAAAGCAAATGAAATTCTCAAAAGCTAAAGAAAACAATATTGTGATTAATGGATATTTGTTAACTTTCGCAGGGGAAAATATTTTTTTTGAAAGTATCGCTGATAACATTCCATATGATGTAGAAGAAACTCCTTACCATAATCATTACGACTCAATTAGTTTCCCACAGTTTATAAAACCAGAGGCGCCTGAAATAGTTTTTGAAGTCATATAGTAAATAACTCTTTTTCACGTCCGGATACTGTGAAATATAATAAATATTAAAACCACAGAGGACACAGAGTTCACAGAGAAAGAGATAATAAAAAAACTAAAAATAAGTTAAAATTTTGAGTGGTTAAAGTGATTTTCTCAAAAAAAACGCTTTTTTACCTCTGTGTTCTCTGTGCCCTCTGTGGTAAATTAGTTCTTTTTTTTTATTTTACAAAGCCAGAGTCTGTGAACGAGTAAAACGATATACATGACTTGTTTTTTAAACATGAACTTATTTAATAAATTTTATTAACAATTAAAGGTATAATATGAAATATTTACACGCCATGATTCGTGTGTCTGACATTGAAAAATCTCTGCATTTTTATCAAAATTTGCTAGGATTAACCTTAATCAGACACAAAGATTATGAAGCAGGACGTTTTTCCTTATATTATCTTGCAACTGCTGAGGGCGAATCAGAAATAGAATTAACCCATAATTGGGATGATGGTGAATATGTTTCTGGCAATGCTTTTGGTCATTTGGCATTTTCTGTCGAAAATATTTATGATATTTGTCAAAAGCTAGAAGATTCTGGAGTGGCTATATTAAGGCCACCCAGAGATGGACACATGGCATTTGTCAAAGACCCAAGTGGAATCTCAATTGAATTACTTCAAGAAGGCGGTAGCCTACCATCTCATGACAAGTGGTCAAAAATGGAAAGTACGGGTAGTTGGTAAAAGCAGTCTCAAATCTGAATCGACTTATCCAGTTTATGTTGATGAAGTAGAGTCAGTCACATCATCATTTCGACCGCGGTATTCTTATGAATTTCTATTCACAAATAGATTATCACGTAGCTGAGATGCTCTCAATAGCTGAATTTTAGAGATCAAATGTCGGCATTTAATGCCATTCCTTGGTATTTAATCACAAAATAAAGAATGTAAAATTCTCATCAGAGTACATTTATCATGATTAAGTCGTTTTTTAATGTGATATTATATCTCTATGCAATCAAAAACCAGTGATATATAATAAATTGTAATTGGGAGTTGGTTGGATTGAGTCTAGCTATACTTGGTACAACAGAAGTTTAATAAGGTTCTATGCAAAAATTACTACAATACATTCTTCCGTTTGAGTTGCCTCATCGATTTCCAGATGAATTGTCATATCAATTATATAAAAAATGGGATAAACCAGCCAGACAAATTCAAATTGCTGCCATTACATTTCTAACAGCACTTCTCTATATTGTTTTTAGTTTTTTGGACAAGTCCTGGGCGTCAGAGCCGGTACAAACGGTGATGATTCAAAATCACATGTTTTTTGTTGTACCACTTTTGTTTTCGATAAGTTTTTTGGCTTATAAAAAAAGATTTTATAGTTTGGTGATAAAGCTTCTGATGTTTTTTCCAGTCGCATCTATTATAGGACATGTGTATATTTTAAGTCGGCTAGAAAACTATTCCCCATTTATCACCGAGGGTTATTTGGCAGTTTTTTGGATTTTTATTGTGTCAGGTTTATCTTTTAGGAATGCATTGGTTTGTGCCCTACTTACTTCTTTAATTCTAATAGGTTCTGGTTTTTTTATATTAAATGATAAAGATATCTATGTAATGCATGTGTTTTGGATACTTTGTAGTTTTTCTTTTGGATTTTTAGGCGCTTTTATTTTTGACAGATCAAGGCGGGCAGTTTTTATGAGCCAACAGAGACTTCATCATTTGGCCATAACAGATGAGCTAACAGGCACCTATAATCGAAATCATTTGAATAGTGTTTTCCAGAAAGAGCTAGATAAGGCTGTTGCTACTGATAAAAGATTCGCAATAATGATGGTGGATTTGGATCACTTTAAAAACATAAATGATACATTTGGTCATGCCAAGGGTGATGAGGTGTTACAAAAAGTGGCAGAAGTGTTATTGGAATCAATTAGTTATTATGATACTTTGGTTAGGTGGGGAGGTGAGGAGTTTGTGATAATTGTTATAGATGTGGATGAAAAAGGAATGATTAAGTATTGTGAAAAAATTAATAAAACAGTTGAAGAAAATAACAGTGAAGAAGATTTATCTGTGACAGTCAGTATTGGTGCTACATTATTTAAAAAACAAGACACGCAAGACTCAATGATTTCTCGCGCTGATAAAGCCCTATATCAAGCAAAAGAAAAAGGACGGAACAGTTATATTATTGCCAATTAACTCCATACACACTACAGATTTAATATTTCAATGATATATAAACCTAAAACTCAACGCAAAAAAAAGGCCCATGATTAAAACCATGGGCCTTTTGACTTTAGAGTTTAACTTATATCTTATTCAGACTCGGTAGTTCCTGCATCTGGGTTCATCTTAGTGGAATCACCCGCTTTGATGACTGAGATTTTATCACGTTTCCAATATTTTTTTACAGCCATATTAACTTGTAATATGGTTAAATCTGTAATGGCTTGTTCATAATCTTTGTCCCATTGCATGCTTCTGTTTAAATCGATGTTTCCAGCCAGTCTTCTGACCAAACGGCCATCTTTAGCACGGTCAATTTTATTGTTTTGAAGAACGCCTTTTCTTGCATCATCTAACTCTTGCTGAGTAAAACCGTCTTTAAGTACACGGTCAAACTCTTCAAAATAACCTCTTTCGACATTTTCTAAATTCTCTGGAGCACAAATAGCATAAGCACCAAAAGTGGCATCTTCATCATATGAGCTAGCATTAAAGAATGATCCTGCACCATAACTCCAACCTTCTTTACGGCGTAACCTATCAGCCAAACGGCTAGATAAGAAACCACCACCAAACATTTGATTGGCCATTTCTAAGGCAGGATAATCAGGATGCGAATCATCCATTTCAAATTTCATCATGGCACCAAATGCTGCGCCAGATTTATCAGGAGTGTCAACAAATTTATTAATACCATCAACATTAGCAACGGATGTTTTAATTCTTTCATAATTTGATTTACTGTCCCAATCTCCGATGATTTGGTTTAATTTATTTTGTACTGATGCCTGATCAAAATCTCCAATCACTCCAATATCTGCATCTTGTGCACCCATGAAAGATACATGGAAATCTTTTAAATCATCTGATGATATTTTCTTAATGGCAGCAATTTCATCGTCAATGTTCATTTGATAAAGTGGATGACCTGGCTCATAAGGATTTAGGTATTGACCTAACTGTCTGAATACCTGTGAAGTTGGTTGTTGTTTTTGCTGTTCAAGAGAGACGATTCTTTCTTGTTTTAATACTTCTAATTCTTTGGCATCAAAACTAGGATTTTTGAAAACTTCTTCTACCAAATCTAAAACAGCGATTAAATTATCTTTAGTCGTTCGTACAGATACTCCCGCGCCTGATGCAGAACCAAACACATTAACATTGGCTTTGAGTTTATCAAACTCAGCTTGTAGTTCTTCGCGGTTGTATTTATTAGTACCACGATTTAACATGGACCCTGTTAGGCCACCGATGGTGCCTTTGTTATACAATGCATCAACATTGCCAAAATCAAGACTAATGGTCATTGATACTGACTCACCGCGTGTTTTTTTGTTTAAGTAAACTACTTTAGCGCCATTTTTTAATGAATCGTGATTGGTGCGGCTATCAATATTTTCATGAGATGGATCAAAGTTTTCACCTGCTGCCACTGCTTCACGGCCTTCATAACCTTTTAACATTTCTGAGATATCAGCTTGAGACAGTCTTACTATTGAATCTGCTCTGTCTGGGTTTTTTTCAGGTAAAAATAGTCCCAGTGTTCTGTTATCGTTGACTAAGTATTCCTCAGCCGCTTTTTGTACATCAGCAAGAGAGACTTTTTCCATGCGGTCTCTGTTTAAAAACATGAGACGCCAGTCGCCCATACCAACCCATTCACTTAATCCTTTTGCAATATTTTCTGATGAATTAAATCCTAACTCGAATTGTTTAATGGTTTTGGCCTTTGCTCTATCTACTTCAGCTTGGGTAATTTTGTTGCTTTTAACGTCTTCTAAAGTCGCTAATAAAGCATCTTTAGTTTTATTAATGTCTTTTTCTTTTGATACTTGACCCATAAAAGTCACAATGCCTGGTTCTCCCCATTGAAAAGGAAATCCAAAAGTATTGGCAGCGAGTTTTTTCTTAACCACGCTTTTTTGTAATCTGCCTGATTTTGGATCAGCCAAAATTTGAGTAAGTATTTCAACAGCTGGATAATCGGCATGTGCGCCAGATGGAATGTGATACATAGCAGCAACCACTTGAACATCTCCAGGACGTCTAACTGTCACTTGTCTCTCACCATCTTTAATCGGTTCAGCAGTATATAAAGGCTTGATCTTACGGTTAGGTTTTTCTATCTTTCCAAAATAATTATTGACCAATTCTAACACTTTGGCTTCATCGATTTTTCCTGCTACAACTAAGGTTGCATTATCAGGTTGGTAATATTTTTTATAAAAATCTTTTAAATTTTGGATGTCAACATTTTCTAAATCTGAACGTGAACCAATGGTAGATTTGCCATAATTATGCCAATCATAACTAACAGATGTCATGCGTTCAATTAAAACACCGATTGGATTGTTAGCGCCATTCTCAAGTTCGTTTCTGACCACAGTCATTTCACTGTCTAAATCTTTTTTAGCAATGAATGAATTAATCATTCTGTCAGATTCTAAATCCAAAGCCCAATTGAGGTGTTCGTCAGTTGCGGCAAAAGTTTCAAAGTAATTGGTTCTATCTGTCCAAGTAGTACCATTTGGCTCAGCGCCATGATCTGTCAATTCTTTTGGAATATCTGGGTGATTGGGTGTGCCTTTAAAGACCAAATGTTCCAACAAATGTGCCATGCCCGTTTCACCATAATTTTCATGTTTTGATCCGACATGATAAGTGATGTTTACTGTAATGGTTTCTTGAGATGGATCAGGAAACATTAAGACTTGTAATCCGTTGTCTAGTTTGTATTCAGTTATGCCTTCAACTGATGTGATTTTTTGAACACCACTGGGTAAACTTGCCATTGTCATTGATGTTGCCATCACCAACGAGCAAATCAATGTGGTTTTCTTTAACTTGTTTAACATTTATTTGTCCTCTATATGAACTTAGGAGAGTGTTTAAACTCTATTTTGAATGATAGGTCTGTATTAACTGACAACTGAAATTGTCTACAGTTTCACTTGGTTCAGAATTGTACTAAAATATGAAAAATAACACACTAGTCCATAAGTCATGAATTTAATGAACATAGAATGACAAAGGCCCTAATAAAAGGGCCATTGTTATGTACTGCTTGAAAATCTTAGAAGTGTTACGTGGAAATCAGGTAAACGATACTCTTTTAATAATGGCTCCCAATTGATTGAGTTTTTCTTCGATGACTTCATAGCCTCTATCAATATAATGTATGTCAAATATTTCGGTTTCACCTTCAGCCACTAATCCAGCAATAACTAAACTAGCCGATGCACGTAGATCTGTAGCAGTTGTCGGTGCACCATTGAGATGTTTGACTCCATTGATAATGGCTTGATTGCCAGCTACTGTAATGTCAGCACCCATACGAATTAATTCGTTAATGTGCATGAACCTGTTTTCGAATAAATTTTCTGTCACTATTGAATAACCATTAGCAATGGCATTTAATGTACAAAACTGGGCTTGCATGTCAGTTGGGAAGGCTGGATGTGGTGCCGTATTGATGTTAACTGGTTTTGGCCTTTTGCCGTGCATATTTAAACTAATCGTATCTTCAGTTGTATTAATTTCAGCCCCTGCTTCTCTCAGTTTTATTATCACTGATTCTAAATCTTCAGGTTTACTGTTATTAATGGTGATAGAACCACCAGTTGCAGCAGCAGCCACTAAAAATGTACCGACTTCTATTCTATCGGGAATGATATGGTGTTCACAGCCGTGTAACACTTCGACCCCTTCAATCTTTATAATGGATGAGCCAATGCCTTCTATTTTTGCACCCATCTTACTCAAATAATTGGCCAAATCTACCACTTCTGGTTCTGTTGCACAATTTTCTAACACTGTAGTGCCTTCTGCCAAAGTAGCAGCAATAAGCAGGTTCTCTGTACCAGTAACAGTGACTTTGTCCATATAGAATTGACAGCCTTTTAGCCTATCAGCTTTTGCAATGATATAACCATTTTCAACTTTTATTTTTGCACCCATTGCTTCAAGTCCTTTTAGATGGATATCTACAGGTCTGGCACCAATGGCACAACCGCCGGGCAAAGAAACTTCGGCTTTGCCATATTTAGTTAACAACGGTCCCAAGGCAAGAATTGATGCGCGCATGGTTTTTACTGTTTCATATGGAGCGCGAGGGTTATTAATATGATCAGCGCAAATTTCAACATTTGTGGTTTCATCAACAGTCAACTGCACACCCATTTGAATCAAAAGCTCATTCATGGTTGTGACATCATCTAAATGAGGCACATTTCTAATCATTGATGTTCCTGTCCCAACAATACTGGCTGCGATTATTGGCAATACAGCATTTTTTGCACCTGAGGCTCTGATTTCACCACTTAAGGCTTTTCCACCTTTAATTACTATTTTTTCCATTATTTTAAATTCTGATATTCTTCATTAGTGTAGGATTGAAAGCTAAATGCATGAATGTCACTTTTCATGTGATCTCCCAATGCGGCATAAACCAGACGGTGTCGATTTAATTTTGACTGACCAATAAAATCATCTGAGACTATGATTGCCGTAAAATGTGTTAAATCATCACTTTCAACTTGAGCAAGTTGACAATTGATGTGATTCTTAATCAATTCTTCTATAGATTTTGGTTGCATTTGATTTTTCTACTGATTCTTGTTTAAAAGTGAACCCATTATATTTTATAATAACAGGTTGGAATAGTTATAATTGAGTTTTTATGGTGTGTTTTAATGTTTGAAGCAGTTGCTTATTTAATAGTGGGTTTAGCATTGTTGGTTTATTCAGCAGATAAATTTGTACTGGGAGCTGCTGCAACTGCCAGTTACTTGGGTGTATCGACGATGGTTGTCGGCCTAATAATCATTGGATTTGGTACATCTGCCCCAGAAATGGTAGTCAGTGCCATTGCTGCCATGAAAGGCAATCCAGGATTGGCATTAGGTAATGCTATTGGATCAAATATTACCAACATTGGATTGGTTTTAGGTGTGGGCATAATGGTGTCTCCATTACTGATTAGTTCAAATACTGTTAAAAGAGAATTGCCCATACTGCTCTTGATCACTTTATTTGTCTTGTTATTAATGTGGGATGGTGTGCAATCACAATTGGATGGTGCCGTATTAATTGCTTCAATGTTTTCATTAACGCTATGGATGGCATGGGTTGGATTAAAACAATCTAAAAATGACATACTGAAAGATGAAATTGAAGCAGAAATGAATCATGATATCTCTAAGAAAGCCGCATGGATGTGGTTGTTGTTTGGCATGATTATGTTGCCTGTTGCCTCCCACATCATGGTCCATGGAGCCACTACTATTGCAAAAATGATGGGCATGTCAGATGTCATCATAGGACTAACAATCGTTGCATTAGGAACGTCTTTGCCGGAATTGTCAGCAACAATAGCTTGTATGAAAAAGAAAGAACATGACTTGGCTTTGGGTAACATAGTTGGATCAAATATGTTTAACTTATTGGGTGTATTGGGCATTAGTGCATCAATTAAATCATATGAGATACCAAAAGATTTTATCTCAACAGATTATCTATTCATGCTAGATCTAACCCTGGCATTATTAATTTTTTCATTGGTTTATGTTGTTCGCAAAAAGCCCATACCTCGAATTGTGGGTTTGTTGTTAGTTATTAGTTATTTTGTGTATATGATATGGTTGTTTATATGAGGATAGATATATAAATGAAGGCTTCACATTCAGAGATCTTAAACCTAGCTAAACAAGTTGTGGGAGTGGAAAAAAATGCACTCGACAAACTTCAAGAGCAAATTGGCGATGAATTTATTCATGCCATTGATTTAATTATGGCATGTAAAGGTCATGTTATTGTTATTGGCATGGGGAAATCTGGTCACATAGGCAATAAAATCTCAGCCACATTGGCATCAACGGGCACTCCTGCATTTTCGGTGCATCCTGGAGAAGCCAGCCATGGTGATCTGGGTATGATTACAAATAATGATGTGACAATTTGTGTATCAAATTCAGGTGAGACGGAAGAAGTTTTAAATATCATTCCTATCATCAAACGAATGGGCATCAAAACTATTGCCATTACAGGAAATGCAAAATCATCGATGGCAAAAATTGCTGATGTTCACCTATCTATCGCTGTTGGTGAAGAAGCCTGTCCATTGGGGTTAGCGCCGACAACAAGTACCACAACTACCTTGGTATTGGGCGATGCATTGGCCGTAACATTACTAAAATTGCGTGGTTTTACTGAAGAAGATTTTGCACGATCACATCCGGCAGGTTCATTGGGTAAAAGATTGTTATTGCATATCGAAGACCTGATGCGAACTGGATCTGATATACCCAATGTTAAAATGGGCACCAATATTGAACAAGCCTTATTTGAAATTACCCAAAAAAGATTGGGAATGACTGCCATTACCGATGAAGATAATTGTGTTAAAGGCATTTTTACCGACGGTGATTTACGTCGGGCTTTTGATGCCAATATCGATTTAAAAAAAACAGTGATAGAAAAAGTAGCTACATTGAATCCAGTTACCATTCAGTCCAATAAATTGGCCGTTTCTGCAGCACAGCTTATGGAACAGTATAATGTACATGGTCTATTGGTTGTTGATGAAGATAACCATTTGGTAGGTGCACTAAATATTCATGATTTATTAAAAGCAGGAGTAGTTTGATGTATTCAGAAAAAGAACTAATAAAAGTCGCAAAAGGCATTAAATTGGCCATATTTGACGTCGATGGTGTCCTGACTGATGGAGGGATATTATTTACAGATGATGGCAGGGAAATCAAAAAATTTAATGTAAAAGATGGATTAGGGTTAACCTGGTTAACACAAACTGACATAACAGTCGCAATTATTACCGGTAGAAATTCACCCATTGTTGCCGAACGCATGAAAGCATTGAAAATCAACCATGTCTATCAAGGCCGTATGAATAAATTAGAAACTTACCATAATTTACTTAATGCATTGAATTTAGACCATTCACAAGTGGCTTATGTAGGGGATGACGCGATTGATTTGGCTATTATGAAACAATGCATATTACCTATTGCTGTTGCTGATGCACATGATTGTGCAAAATCTGTTGCCAAATGGATTACACAAAACAAAGGAGGATATGGAGCAGGAAGAGAAGTGTGTGATCTGTTGTTAAATTCTCAAAATAAAATGGTAGATATTCTTAAATCTCACCAATGAATATAAGTAAACAAGCCCAACAACTTATTATTTTCGGCGTACTCGCATTGTTAACCTATGGCATATGGAATTATTATTTCAACCATGAAATTAAAGAAGTAACAAAACCATTTACAAAAGGTTATTCAGTAAAAAATATAGAATTAAAAATCACAGACGACAGTGGAATGATGACTGCATTATTTAAATCCCCTGAACTTATCAGGTATACAGATAGTCCTATTATTCATATAACAAATCCTTTATTTTGGACGTATGAGAAAGGAAAACAACATTGGACTTTTAAGTCTGATAAGGCAGAGTATAATCCTGAAGCACAACAAGTTGGTTTATATGATAATCTCATTGCCAAAACTGTAGATGAAAATTCACAAATGATGTTTAGCGCAAAAAATTTATCAGTAGACTTAAATACAAAAAAGGCCATAACATCAGATGGCATTTTAATGCAGCAAAAAAAATACAAAATGACGGGTCAAATAGCAAAGTTTGACTTACAAAATGAAATTTTAGAGGTTAATAATAATGTTAAAGCAAGCTATAAAGCAAAAAATTAAATCATCAAATTATCTTTTAATTATGGTATTGATGACATTTAGCACAGGAATATTGGCATTAGATTCTGATAAAGAAGCTGAATTTTCATTAGAAGGTGATAACTTCAAGAATTCTCCAGCAATTGAAGGAGGCTTGACTCAGATTAAGTATTGGGGAAATGTTTCAATAAATCAAGGCACATTAAAAATCAATTCTGATGATGCAATTGTATTTAATGATTCAGATGGTGTATCAAAAGTTTTATTAACTGGAAAACCAGTTACCATGGAACAAATTGTTGATGTTGAATTTGGTAAAATAGACATTGTAGCCAATGAAATAGATTTCAGAGTTGCAGAAGACATGTTGTATATGTCTGGTAGTGTATTAATTAAAAGTAAAATACAAGGTGAAATGAGTGGCGAAAAAATCACCATGAATTTAAAAACTAAGGAAATAAAAGGTGAAAAATCTGATAATCAGCGTGTTAAACTCATTATCAAACCTAAATCAAAATAAAGGCATTACTTAACCATGATAGTTGTCAATAAATTAGAAAAATCTTATAAAAAACGTAGCATAATCAAAGATGTTTCTATGACTGTTAATCGTGGAGAAGTGGTGGGCTTACTTGGTCCAAATGGTGCAGGCAAAACCACTTGTTTTTATATGATTGTAGGGTTAGTTACTGCGGATTCTGGCGAAATTCTTATTGATGACATCGATGCTTCTCAATTGGGTATACATCTGCGTGCTGATCTGGGCTTGGGTTATTTGCCTCAAGAAGCTTCAATATTTAGAAATTTAACAGTAAGACAAAATATTTTGGCAATACTAGAATTGAGAAAAGACCTAAATAAACAACAAAGGAATGCTCAGGTTGATGCTTTGATGGAAGAGTTAAATGTTGACCATGTCCATGATCAATTGGGAGTCAGTTTGTCCGGTGGTGAAAGACGTCGTGTTGAAATTGCCAGAGCTTTGGCATTGGATTTAAAATATATCTTGTTGGATGAACCATTTGCAGGTGTAGACCCCATATCAGTTATCGATATTCAAAAAATCGTGACACACCTTAAGAATAGAGGTTTAGGTGTATTGGTTACAGACCATAATGTTAGAGAAACATTAGGCATCTGTGATCGGGCTTATATATTGAATGATGGTGGCATGATTGCAGAAGGCACACCAGAACAAATAATCAGCAACAAAGAAGTAAGAAATGTTTATTTAGGAAAAAACTTTCGCATGTAATATTAACCCTACGGCATAATACCGTAATTCAGGATTTCTTGAAGTCCGTGATTGATTTAATTATGGCTGGTCAAAGCCTATTCGCTTATAGACTGCGTTATCAGTATTTGATATAGAGCGACTAAACCTTTATCTTGATACCTTGCTACAAACAAATAGGCTTTGACTGAATTTACGGTATTATTCCACAGGGTTAATAATGGTTGCAATTAAAGTAAAAATTGTGTATTGTTAATACATCAATACTAACAAAAGAGTTTGGATACAAATCACTTGAATTTTCATAATTCATACCAAAATTTTCTTTTAGAGGCAGGTATAAATAATATTAAACCTGACTTCAATCTCGGCGGGCATTTAAAAACCATTTCTACAGAAATCGTTGATTTAATTAATTGCCCCAATCATTACTTTAATATCAAACGAGGAAATTACTATGCAAATAGATATCACTGGTCACCAACTAGACGTCACATCTTCAATGAGAGATTATTTCAATAACAAATTCGCAAGAATTAAACGTCATTTCGATCAGGTTATCAACGTTCATGCAATACTTAGCGTTGAGAAAATCCACCACAAAGCAGAAGCAACAATGCACATTAATGGTAAAACATTGTTTGCGGAATCAACACAAGAAGATTTATACGCAGCGATTGATTTATTAATCGATAAATTAGACAAACAAGTCAGAAGACACAAAGATAAAATTACAAACAAACACAGGGGTGAAGCCTTAAAGTATAATATGTAACAGCATATAAGAGAGCTTTAAATAACTAGTGAGTTGAATAAAAGTTGATTAAATCTAGCAACTTTTCAACAAACTTATTGGCAATAGCTCCAGATTAAATTAAATATAAATTGTAAGAGCTTATTCTAATTATCAAGGTATATGGTTTCATTTACCTGATTAGTATGGGCTCTTTTTGATAGATTAATAAAGAATTAAATTAAACCATATTGGCATTCTAGTACAAAATAAAAATATTTAATCACTTGAAATTATCGTTGGTATAGGAAAAATCATATTTTTCACAGCGATTTTTTTAAGAACCAACAGTTTACATAAGCTATGTCGTATAATACTAAATCTCAAAGTAGAGAATCCGATGCTAGTACAAGCCCTTAATGCACATAAAAAATTCTCAAAAAGCCTTATCAGCAATAAGCACAAGAGCATAAATATAAAAAACAGATGAAACTAATCGATTATATAGAACCTCAAGAAATTGACCTGAATTTTCCATTCCGTAGTAAAAAAAGGCTGTTTGAAAAATTAGCAACTAAGATTGGAGATAACGATAAACAAATCAGATCCATTTATGATTGTTTGGTTAAAAGAGAAAAAATTGGAGTCACCTCGTTAGGTAATGGTGTGGCCATGCCACATGGAAAATGCCTTGAAGAAAAAGAAGTAAAGATTCATATAATGGTTTTAAATAAACCTGTTAATTATGAAAGTGTAGATGGATCTAAAGTGCAATTAATTATTGCCGTTATTTTTCCAAACAAAACGGATAAATCACATGATTCATTACTAAAACAAATTGGCAGTATTTTTAAGAAACACAGGGTGTTTCGAGAAATCATTAGTGCCAAGTCTCAACAAGAAATTTACGAAATAATATTAAAAGAGTCTAAATAATGCAAGAACTAATTATTATATCAGGCATGTCAGGTTCAGGTAAAACCATCGCATTGCGTACCTTAGAAGATTTGGATTTTTATTGTGTCGATAATTTACCGATAGAGATGTTAGTACAATTTGTAAAGCACATTTGTAACAACAAAGAGGATTACAGTCGAGTTTCTGTTGGAATTGACATACGCAATTCAGAAAAATCATTGATGGAATTGCCTCAAATTATTAAAGACATTGATTCATCTGAAATACAAACAAAAGTCATATTTCTTAATTCTAATGATAAATCATTATTAAAACGTTATTCTGAAACCAGAAGAGCACATCCTTTATCTAGCAGTAAACACAATTATTCATTGTCACAAGCGATAATACAAGAACGTAAATTATTAAAGGCCCTGGCTGATTCAGCGGATTTATTGATTGATACAAGTGAAACTTCAGCACCCCAGTTAAGAGATAAAATTTGGCGACAAGTTAGCCAAAACAGCGATGGTAAGTTATCATTGTTACTGCAGTCATTTGCCTTTAAACGTGGTGTACCATTCGATGCTGATTTTGTTTTTGATGCCAGGTGCTTGCCCAATCCATTTTGGCAAAAATCATTGCGAGAATTTTGTGGTAAAGACACACCCATTAAAGATTTTTTGGACAGCAAAGAAGTGGCGCAAGATTTTTACAGTGACATTTCAACATTGGTAAAAAAATGGATCCCATCATTTGAAGAACATGACCGCAGTTATTTAACCATTGCTATTGGTTGTACAGGTGGCAAACACAGGTCTGTTTACCTTACTGAAAAATTATTTTCTGAGCTAAAAGAAGGCAGAAAAAATATTTTAGTTCAGCACAGAGAACTTGATTAATTAACCTGGTTGAGTTCCGAAATGACTGTGTGATTCGGGAATATTTCAGCAGCTTTGATAATCAATTGTTTTGCTTCTTGGTTTTTATCTAGCTTTAATAAAGTCTTGTATAAGTGAATATACAATTCTGGGTCATGAATGTCTGTTTTAATGGCTTTTTGAAAGTTGATTTCAGCCTCTTCATAATTTCCAAGTTTGTATAAAACCCACCCCAAAGAATCTATTATGGCCGGATTGTTTGGTGCAAGATTAATGGCTCTTTTAATGTATTCGTAGGCTTCATCGAGTTTTAAATCGTGATCAGCAAGTGAATAACCCAATGCATTAAGTGCCTCAAAATTATTGGGATCATCTTTAATTACTTGTAATAAATCTTGTTCTACTTGATCCA
>Ga0316204_10004455_pt1 | contig 25072 bp, 21 predicted proteins | sample 6monrhotite_MG_2_FD_205661 | JGI IMG/M metagenome (GOLD analysis project Ga0316204, IMG submission 205661) | Microbial mat bacterial communities from mineral coupon in-situ incubated in ocean water Damariscotta River, Maine, United States -... | ecosystem: Environmental > Aquatic > Marine >... | reverse complement strand
GTTTCTACCTGCGTATGAAGTACATCAGCAATGATACCTTGGCTATCATTATAGATAGCTACACCCGTTTCATCACATGAAGTTTCAATGCCCAGAATATTCGTCATTTGCTCGCCAATAGTAATCTCTGTTAATAAGAAGGTTTTCGCCAAAGCGTTAAGCCTTTGAATTTAGGCTCGCAGAATAACTGAATTAGCACTAAAACGCATCAGATTTTGCATTTCCCACTCCCACTAATTATACGCACATCACCCTGTAGGTCGGTCTGTAGGTCGGTCTTTAGGCCGACAAAATTTAGCACCGCGTCACCCTAAAGGGTGACCTACAGAAAACAAATGTAGGTCGGTCTTTAGGCCGACAACCAACTTGCCACTGCCACCCTATAAGGCGCCTACATTATATATCCGCAATTTCATCTCTACATTAACGAATGAATTACCGCTGTCGGCCTAAAGACCGACCTACAGGGTGACGCGGTACTAGATTTTGTCGGCCTAAAGACCGACCTACAGACCGACGTGAAATTTTTCATGGTGGTGTGATCTTTGATTGATCTATTTGGTGGTAGAGGGCAAAATGCCGCCCGCGCACTATTAAGTAGCACTCATCGATCAAAATAGTCTAAAAATAATTGGCAATTGATCTTTGCATTTGCTTATGAAAAAGAGTAGAATTGCGCCCTCGAAAAGAACGTTACAGAAATGTAACAATAAACTATTGATTTTAAAGGGTTTTTTAAATGCCTGCAGTGAAAGTGAAAGAAAACGAGCCTTTTGACGTAGCACTACGTCGTTTCAAGCGTTCATGTGAAAAAGCCGGTGTACTTGCTGAAGTACGTCGTCGTGAGTTCTACGAAAAGCCAACCAGTGTTCGCAAGCGCAAGAAAGCTGCTGCTGTGAAGCGTGCTCTGAAGAAAGTTTCTAGAGAAAACGCATCGCGCGTTCGCCTATACTAAATTCTTTAATGGTCGTGTTTATCGCGACCATTTCTAATTTCTTTAAATAGACATTCCAATGCTACACGACCGCATCAAAGATGATATGAAAATCGCTATGCGTGAGCGCGCTAAAGAGCGCCTCATGACTATTCGATTGATATTGGCTGCCACCAAGCAGTACGAAGTTGATAATCGTGCAGAAGTCACCGATGCTGTTGTGCTTACTATCTTAGATAAGATGGTAAAACAACGTAAAGACAGTATTGAGCAATTTACTAAAGCTGGACGTGATGAGCTTGCGGCTAAAGAAATTGCTGAAATTGAAGTAATTAAAGTCTACCTACCGCAACAACTAACAGAACAAGAAATTCAAACAGCGATTGCTGAAGCAATTTCAGAAACTGGTGCGGAATCCATGCGTGACATGGGCAAAGTAATGGGCATGCTAAAGCCTAAATTACAAGGGCGTGCTGACATGGGTAAAGTCAGCGGCCTAATAAAATCACAACTTAGCTAAATCAATCACTAGGGTTCAATCTGTACCCGGGAGGCAGCGATCGCTTTAAAAGGAAGAATACCTCAAGCCTTTATTGATGATGTGCTTGCTCGTACCGACCTTGTCGAGTTGATTGATAGCCGTGTACCACTTAAAAAAACAGGTCATAACCATTCTGCCTGTTGTCCATTTCACCAAGAAAAAACACCTTCATTTAGCGTCAACGGCAATAAGCAGTTTTTCCATTGCTTTGGTTGTGGTGTCAGTGGCAATGCCATTAGTTTCTTGATGGAATATGACCGCCTCGATTTCCTTGATGCCGTCGATGAGCTGGCCTCAAGACTCGGTATTGAGGTACCAAGAGAGGCCTCAAATACACCATCAATAAGCCCTAGTCTTTATGAATTGATGCTCAAAGCCAGTGATTTTTATTTTGGTCACCTAAGTAGAAATAGCAAAGCTAAAAACTATGTTGCAGAACGTGGTCTGTCACAAGAAGTAGTCGAACAGTTCAAACTCGGCTATGCAACCGAAGCCTGGGATGGCTTATTAAGCAATCTGTCACAGAATTCCGAAACCACCAAGCAGCTTATTGAAGTCGGCATGGTGATTAAAAATGACAATGGTAAAACCTACGACCGATTTCGTGATCGATTGATGTTTCCTATCCGCGATAAGCGCGGCAAGGTGATTGCATTCGGTGGACGAATTATCGGTGATGGCAAACCCAAGTATTTAAACTCACCCGAGACACCTATTTTCCATAAAGGCAAAGAACTCTACGGCCTGTATGAAGCCAAGCAGCAAAACCGTCAGCTCAGTCGACTCATCATTGTGGAAGGCTATATGGATGTCGTGGCTTTGGCTCAGTTTGGTGTTACCAATGCTGTTGCTACCCTTGGGACTGCAACGACCGACTTTCATCTTCAGCAGTTATTCAAAACGGTTAATGAAATCATCTTCTGTTTTGATGGCGACAAAGCCGGTCAGGCTGCCGCTTGGAAAGCATTAGAAATTGCCCTGCCATTAATTCGTGGCGATCGTATCGTGCGCTTTATGTTTCTACCAGAAGGCGAAGATCCAGATACATTGATAAGAGCACAGGGCAAAGAAGGTTTTGAACAACAGCAGGAAATCAGCCTGCCGCTTTCAGAATATCTACTGAATGAGCTGTCTAAGGATATGAATTTAGACATAGCTGACGAGAAAAGTCGCTTCCTCGGTCGATTGAAGCCCTATTTAGAAAAAATTACAGATTTGATATTCAAAGAAATGCTTATTGACGCGGCGGGTAAACGACTCGGCATGAACCCCAATCAATTAGCCGTTAGCCTTGGCATGACAACCAAACGTGAATCATTTAAACCACGTCAAACAACCTCCTCGGCTAAAACGATTACACCGATGCGTATGCTAGTTGCATTGTTGGTCCAAAACCCAGAATTGGCCAAGGAAATTACCAATACCGATTGGCTGCTAACGGTACAGCAAAATGGCAGTATATTATTGAAGTCCCTCCTTGATTTATTGCATTCTAGCCCCCACCTTACAACAGGTGCCTTACTAGAACATTGGCGAGGAAATGATGAACACGGGTTGTTGCTAAAATTAGCGACTTGGGAACATCTCATTGAAGAATCTGAAACTCGGGTTGAAGTATTCCGAGATTCGATAGCTAAAATATTTAAAGAACTGGCCCAAACTAGGCGTGATGAGCTAATTGCAAAACACAAAAGCCAGAGCTTAAATTCGGAAGAAACCGACGAGTTGAGGCGACTTTTGTCCTCAAACTCATGAAATAGCTCCATCAACTGAAAAAATAATGCCTAAATGGCCTTTCAAGTTTTAGTTTTTGAGCTAAATTGTATATAATGCCCGGCTCGCCTAAAGTCGGGTAAATCACTGAAATTGATGCGAAGTTTATTCTATGGATAAGTCAAAAAAGCGTTCCCAGTTAAAAGAGTTGATCACAAAAGGTAAGGAACAGGGTTACCTGACCTACGCCGAAGTTAATGATCATCTTCCAGCAGATGTTATCGATTCTGATCAAATCGAAGACATAATCCGCATGATCAACGACATGGGGATCACGGTTCACGAAACTGCACCGGATGCCGATGAATTGTTGATGGCCGATGAAACTCAGGTTGAAGACGAAGACGCTGCTGAAGCAGCCGCTGCCGCGCTTGCCAGTGTTGAAGCTGATTTTGGTCGTACTACAGACCCCGTTCGCATGTATATGCGTGAAATGGGTACTGTTGAACTACTCAGCCGTGAAGGCGAAATCGAAATTGCTATTCGTATTGAAGAAGGTGTGCGACAGGTTCTGTCTGCGCTCTCTGAATACCCTGGCACGATTGAGCGCGTTCTAGACCAATACGATCGTTATGAAGCGGCTGAAATTAAAATCACTGACTTCATTACCGGTTTTGCTTCCGAAGACGATGAGACTCATAACGCCGGTGCAACACACCTAGGTTCTGAGCTGCAGGCAAAAAATATTGCCGAAGCCAATAAGGCTAAAGCAAATAAAGCCAATGATGAAGATGAAGATGACGAAGATGAAGATGAAATCAATAAGATGCCATCTGAAGAAGAGATTCGCGATTACTTCACTGGACTTCGAAAGCAATTTGATAAAACTGTTGCCTCCATTGAAAAATATGGCAAGACGCATAAAAGTGCACTAAAGCAAATCGAAGCACTGAGTACCTTATTCCTAGACATTAAGCTAATACCCAAACAGTTTGATGCGCTTGTGAATCATATGCGTGACATGATGAAGACCTTACGTACTCAAGAGCGTTTGATCATGAAGCTCTGTTGTGAACGTGCAAAGATGCCGCGTAAGCGATTCATCGCTAGCTTCCCGAGCAATGAAACTGACATTAACTGGATCAATGAGCAAATTGACTCTGGTGAAGATTGGTCATCAAGCTTAGAGGAACATGTAGAAGACATTATCCGCGCCCAGCGTAAGATGATTCACCTACAGAAGGTTGCTAACCTTAATATTATCGAAATTAAAGAAGCCAATAGAAAAATGTCTATTGGTGAAGCCAAAGCACGCCGCGCCAAGAAGGAAATGGTTGAAGCGAACTTGCGTTTGGTAATCTCTATCGCCAAGAAATACACCAACCGTGGCCTACAGTTCCTTGATTTAATTCAGGAAGGTAACATCGGTTTGATGAAGGCTGTAGATAAATTTGAATACCGTCGTGGTTACAAGTTCTCAACCTATGCGACATGGTGGATTAGACAGGCCATTACACGCTCTATTGCGGATCAGGCACGTACTATTCGTATTCCAGTACACATGATTGAGACTATCAATAAGCTAAACCGTATCAGCCGTCAAATGCTTCAGGAAATGGGCCGCGAGCCACAGCCAGAAGAATTGGCAGTACGTATGGATATGCCGGAAGATAAAATCCGCAAGGTGCTTAAGATTGCTAAAGAGCCAATCTCTATGGAAACACCCATTGGTGATGATGAAGATTCATCCCTCGGTGATTTCATTGAAGACGCCAACATGGACTCACCTGTTGATGACGCGACCACCGAGTCACTTCAAGAAACAGTCCGTGAAATCCTCGGCAGCTTAACGGCTCGTGAAGCCAAAGTTCTACGCATGCGTTTCGGTATTGATATGAACACCGATCACACGCTAGAGGAAGTAGGAAAGCAGTTTGACGTAACCCGTGAACGTATTCGTCAGATTGAGGCAAAAGCCCTTAGAAAGCTTCGCCACCCTACCCGTTCAGAGCGCGTCAGAAGTTTCTTAGACGACAAGTAAAACACTGTTGCACAACCAGGGAGTTTTCAGTAAACTCCCTGTCGTTGTCATACCCGTCAAGGCGGGTATCTACAAGTTATGGCCCCTTAGCTCAGTTGGTTAGAGCATCCGACTCATAATCGGCAGGTCCCCTGTTCGAGTCAGGGAGGGGCCACCATCATTTCTTCATACGGTTCATGCCACAATAGCATCTAAACTCAAATCCAGCACAGATTTGCGAGACTTTGTCGTGGGTTGCGTTCGGGGAAAGTGTCACCTATGTATTCAGAATGTTCATTAATTCAATCCGTTCTCACAACGACTGGGAATCTTTCGCGTAAATAGTTAACAAATACAGTCACCACCGGAAGAACACCTTTTCTAGAAGGCATGAGCAAACTTATTTCAGCATCTCCGGCTGTCCAATCTGGAAGTACTCTAATTAGTCTATTAACTCGAACATCTTCTCTACATATGTAAAGTGGTAAACCAACAACACCTAAACCAGTTGCGGCTGCATGTTTTAATGTAACCATGTCATCACTACATAATTGTGGCTGAAAAGGTACTGAAAAATTAGAGCCATCATTACCTGTTAGAGTCCAGTTGCCAACTTCTGGTTGCCAACCTAATTTTAAACCTTTATGGGCATCTAGATCTTCTGGTTTCAATGGTATTCCAGCTTCTTTCAAATAAGAAGGTGAAGCGAAAAGTCCCCATACTGCTGGTGCCAGTCGACGTTGTATCAGTGAAGAATCCGGAAGCGGTCCTGTATGAGCTCGAATTGCCAAATCAACCCCCGTCGAGACCAGATCTATTGTTTCATTGGTTACTTGCTGAATAATTTCTACATTGGGGTGTAGATTAAGAAATTCAGCAACCAAATCAGACAATACAAATTGTGCCATACCCACTGAACAGGACATTCTGATTTTGCCTGTCAAATCTTTTTTATGATGCTCTATTACTGCATTAGCATTATCAATTTCGTCAACGGCGTGTCGGGCATGTTGGTAAAACAATTCCCCTAAATCGGTTACATTAAATTGACGCGACGTTCGCTGAATTAGCGTGACGCCTAGTTGTTCTTCAAGATTCTTAACATGCCTGCTAAGTCGTGATTTAGGTATCCCCAGTGCTTTGCCAGCCTGAGTAAATCCTTTTTTTTCATACACATGAACAAAATAGTAATAATCATTTAAATCCATAATTTATTCTCAAAGCACCTTAATTGTTCTAATTATAGAACATTTATTTGCATTTTCACTACTTTTCAACACTTTCGTCCTATTCTAATATCTATTCATCAGTTACATGAGCGAGAAAATATAATGAACCACCAAAATATAGTTACATCAATATCGGATAAACCACATATAAGTGAACCTGTATCAGGCAACCCCTTATCTATTGGTTCTGGCTTTAATGCTAAGAGCTTTAAGTACAATCAATTTGATAATCTGTTGGATCCGATTGTCATGGTTGATCACTACAGGATGACCAGCCCAACTTTTGGCGAGCACCCTCATGCCGGAATGTCTGCTGTCTCTGTATTATTTGAAGATAGTACTGGTATTTTCAACAATAAAGACTCTCTGGGTAATGATATTGACCTGAAACCAGGAGACGCCTATTGGTTGAAAGCTGGGAGTGGTGCTATTCATGACGAGAAGCCAACGCCAGGCTCCAAAACACATGGGCTACAGCTCTTTGTGAACTTACCAAGAAACAAAAAATTTGATACGCCAGATTCACTTCACGTGAAACAGAAAGATATGCCAATCATCATCGGGAAAAACGCACGCACTCGAATTGTGTTTGGCCAAAGTAATGGTGTCAAGGGTGCTTCGTCGCCTGCTCTACCTTTAACTATCTTAGATACATACTTTAAAGATAATGGCTCATTCCAACACGATATTGAAGCTGATCAGTCGTGTTTTATTTATGCCGTGGATGGTGATGTTTTAGTGAATCTTGGTGGAGAAAAATTTCAGTTAAATCACCAACAATCGATAGTTATACAAACTAACTTAATGGAAAAAGTCCTGACCTTATCCAGCCAGACTCAATCTCACGTTGTGATTATTCAAGGTAAACCATTGCGAGAACGCTTTGTTCAAAAAGGGCCATTCGTGATGAGCACGAGTGATGAATTAGATGCCGTTTCTAAAGCCTATGAGTCAGGGTTATTTAATCCAATTACACACGATGTTGCATAGCAGACATCATTTTTTACTTATCTAACAGAGAGGAAATACTAATGAATAAATTAACTATTAATCCAGAACCACTAACTAAAGAGAACGCAGCATTAATTCTCGTTGATCATCAGGTCGGCTTAATGACTGGCATCAGAGATTATTCTATTGCTGAGCTAAAGCACAATGTTGTTGGCCTTGCGAAGGCTGCTCAAGCTTTGAATATACCGATCATCACAACTACAACCTCTGCCGACACACTATGGGGACCAGCATTTCCTGAATTAGTTCAAGCCTTGCCAGATAACGACTTTATCGACAGGACAACTGTTAATGCCTGGGACGATCCGAGAGTTGAGGACGCTATAAAAGCGACTGGACGAAGCAAGTTAATCTTTGCAGGAGTATCACTAGAAGTGTGTGCAGCATTTCCTGCAATGCGGTCTGCAAGAGAGGGATATGAGGCTTATGTTGCAATAGATGCCAGTGGTACCTTTAATGAAACAAAGAGAATTACCGGCCTACAAAGACTTATCCAAAGTGGCGTAGTTGTTGCCGACGGCGCCAGTTTTATGGTCGAAATACTCGCTGATAATGCCGCCCCAGAAGCCATGGATGTCTATAGTGCTTTAAACATGGATTGGGCATTGCTTGTGAATCAGGTAAGAACCAGCGCAGTAGCCTAACCTTTTATTTTAGCCAATGTCTCCATAGGTCATTATGACTATGGAGACATTGATGAATTTGTATAAGGAGAGAAGAGATGAAGTATATAAATGCCCAGAATTTAATTCATACATTTTTAATGTCCTTAGTCTTATCAGCTGCTATGTCAATTATCATGTTTATTCCCGATTTTGACTCGTTGAAAAGTATATTGAAGGAATGGCCTGCTAGATGGCTATACTCGATGCTGATCGCTTTTACCCTCAGCCTATTATTTTCACCACTAGCAAAGAGAATTAGCACAAAACTTACGCGCTGAAACTTACAGCACTTTAGTACGGGAGGAATCGTGGAAATTGATCGTTTTGGAATTATCTTAAATGTCGAGAATTTTGATGACTGTGTGTCGTTTTACAAATCACTTTTCGGCTTAAAAGAAATGTTTATAAAGAGGAATGGTGACTTTAGGTTAACCTGTTTGGAGTATGGCTCAGCCTACTTGATGATTGAAACAGGTGGCATTGCATCTGAAACTGAAAAAACTATTTTACAAAGCTCGGCGGTGCTCCGGTTCCATGTAGAGGATACACAAGTCATTATGGATTTAGTGCTACAACATGACAAGACATCCAGAAGAATTGAAACTGATTGGGGATACATTATTCGATGCAACGATCCTGATGGTAATCCAATCAGCATTCGTGAATCTGTTGGCTTTGAAGGTTAATTTTTATAAGGTTTTATTATGATTAATGTCACATAAATAGGACACCCAAAACTTAATAGCACAATACCATTTATTAGATAGTATTCATGACGTAGCTTAATAAATTGTGTATAAATTTAATAGCTCGTAAGAGATTGTCTAATTGGCGTGTAATTTTGCCAAATGATAAACGCAGTTAATCCAAGCGCTTTTGCCAAGAAGAAATGATAATAACTATTTTTTGGTTTCAGGTATTTTTATTGGTACTATTTAATCATAACCAAACTGACTAGCCTTACCCTGTCCCGATAACCAATGTCTACTGACTCTTGTTGCTAATGATTTAATTCGTCTTGTTGTTCCAACAGCTAAATAATAACGTTTCCCAAATCCTTGTTGAGACTTAAGCCAATCATTCTGATTTAGTTCAAGTCGTTTAAGTATCGGTGTTAGGCTGGTTGATATAGAGCCTCGTTTGTTCTGTAACTGCACCCTACCAGTCCAATCCACTAGTTCCAGATAATTATCCAAGTCAAGTGGTATACCTGTAGCCTCATTCGATTGTCCATCCAAAGATGCTAACCAATTTTGTGGTTTCTTTGTGTCTTGTTCAGAATGAAGCAACTGCCTAATACGCTCCTGTATCGACGTATAATCAGATGCTTCTGGTGTATCTGCCATCCTAGCTCGAATAGGGTTTAAATCCACATAAACCATACAAGACACAAGAGCAGCTTCATCGAGTAAGGCTTGTGACTTAAACCGTCCCTCCCAGAATCGCCCAGTACATTCATCCTCAGCATTACAACGTCTCGCTATGTTTTCATTCAAGCAACGCATAAACCAACTAATATTCATGAGCCGTTCACGCCAAATAGGTACCTTGGTACTGAGGTAGTCTTCGTTGTGTTCAGATAAGTCATCATCAGACAGGTAAGCTCTAGTATGCTCATTGCCTGAGAATAACTTCTCCCATCGTTCAATAATATCTCTATCAGTCCAGTCATTAGCTGACACAGGGTTGAGCTTTAGGACCACATGATAATGGTTGGACATCACCGCATAGCTACAGACATCGATGGCAAAGCTGTTAGACAGATACTTTAATCTATCAACCACCCATTGGCGTCTATGCTCGTAGTTCTTTCCGCTAAACTCATCGGTGCCACACAGAAAGGCTCTACGTACACAGCGACCGATGCAGTGATAGTAGGGCGTATCCTCTAGGGATATTAATCGTTCCCTCGGTTGTGTCATCACTTCCTCCTTGAAGTTAATTCACATAGGTTGAGAGATTAGGATAGCAGAATCAGGAAAAGGGGAAATATCTCAGCAAGGTGTGGGTGTCCCCCTGTTTCCCTGTTTCCTGTTTTCCCCTGTTTTCTTCACGAACATCTCATCGATGTAGAATGTATCACCGAATCCGTTGCGTTTCTTCTTCAAGCGCTTGGAGTATTCAGGACCGAATTTATTACACCACAGTCTGATAGCTTCATAACTGACTTCAATACCACGTTCATGGAGTAAGTCTTCAATATCTCGATGGCTGAGATTGAATCGGTGATAAAGCCCCACAGCGTGTTGGATAATTTCAGATGGAAATCTGTGACGTTTGTATATATTCACCCTTGAACTATGGGTTTTGGGACGTTAACTTGTCAATACCATCGACAGGTATATGGGTTATAAAATACCTATCGATTTTATTGATGTTGTAATGAACTAAACCAATTCTACCGCCGAGCCGGAAACAGTAATACCTCCTTTGGTTGGAATAATTAATTTGAGCTCACTAGGTCTGCCCATAATTTCCCCTTGCAAGATATCTATTTTCGTTGGTGTCTCTACAAGCCTTGCTTCTCTCAAATAACCTCCCAGAGCAACGGCTGCAGCACCTGTTGCTGAATCTTCGACTACACCACCCACAGGAAAAGGATTTCTAGAATGGATGAAATGATCATTTTCCCTCCAGATAAGTTGTAGTGTCGTAAGCCCATCATCTAACATAATGGTTCTGAGTTCATCAAAATCATAATGCAAATCATCAAGACGGTTTTTCGATTTTACCGCTAGTACCAGATGCCAATTACCTGCAAAAGCTCGCGCTGGTGGTATTTTCGGATCAAGCTCACTTTCATTCCAACCTAGCGCTGAAAGCACGTCAGTTAATAGTAATTCTGATGCACACTCATAATGAGGTTCGACGGATGTTAAAGAAGCATTTATGATGCCATTAATATTACTGACAACTACTGGAATATCCCCAATAGTTGTTTCAAATATATAGGTTCCACCACCCGACTCTTCACACAATGCTACACCAGAGGCGACTGTTGCGTGCCCACAAAACGGTACTTCCGCTTCCGGACTGAAGTAGCGAACAGTACGATGTTTTCCGCTCCTTGGAGCCACAAAAGCTGTTTCTGAAAAACCGACGTCAGCAGCAATTGTTTGCATTTCATCATGTTCAGGTAGTTTATTTCCTATCCACACACCAGCTGGATTTCCTCCCTCCTTGTTGTTGGTAAAGGCCGCATAATGTATTAAGGAACTTGATTTCATTGTATTTTTTCCATGATGTCTGTAAGTTACTCAGATTATAATCTGTTTAAAATTTGGTGTAAATGAGCTAAAATAGGCATCAGATGTGCAAAAATGCACACAAGTATATGCTTTTAACTTAGAGGGACAGGATGGTGAATTGGAACGACCTGAAATATTTTTTAGCGTTGTCCAGAGAGGGCTCTGTGAGTGGTGCGGGCAGATCGCTCGGAGTAAAACACACAACGGTTGCCCGTCGCATTATGTCATTAGAGAAAAGTTTGGGTACACGACTATTTGATAGAACAAACAGTGGTTATGCAATGACTCAAGCTGCTGAAAATTTATATGACACAGTTGTATCGATGGAAGAAAATGCTCGAAATATTGACCGACAAGCTACTCATCAGGATTCTGCGTTAGCCGGACCATTGAAGTTAACCATTGCGTTTGAGCTGGCTAATCGGCTAATCATTCCTGAAATTGATAAGTTTTGTCAGCGTTACCCCAATATTGATATGCAGTTGTTAATGACCAAAGGGCTTGTTGACTTATCTGCAATGAAAGCTGATCTAGCGGTCAGAATGACGCCAAATCCACCTGACTATTTAGTGGGGCGAGAAATTATGAAATTGCGACATGGAATTTACGCTTCTAAGAAAATGCTAGAACAACCTTCCAGTACAAATAAAGTCATTCTCTTTCTAAGTGAAAAATCGCCGCCAGATTGGGTCAAACAACATTTTAAGAATGCTATCGTTTCCATTCGAGTAGATGATGTTGGCTCGATGGCTGTAGCGGTGTCAAATGGAATGGGAGTTGCAAAGTTACCTTGTTTTATTGGAGATACGGAACCTGGGTTAGTCCGGTTAGATTATGAAATGGAAAAATCTAATTGGGGTATTTGGGTATTGAATCACGTGGATTTAAGAGCTACTACGCGGGTAAGAGTATGTAAGGAATTCTTGATTGATTTACTGGAAAGCAAGCGATCAGTTATTAGTGGTGAGTTATCTGCTTCAAGTAATCAGACGTAATAATGGGAAGCAAAAGCAAAGATCGAAGAGGGTTGAAGTCATAAGTAAAACGATCGTGCTCAGAGCCAGCCCCCTACTTCCTGGCTACCTAAAATCGCCATTATTTCAATCTTGGAATTATTAATTCGGTAATAAATGCTATCAGTATGGTAAGGACACCTTCGATAGCCTGGTCTAATTTCATCAATAGATTGATACAGGTATGGGCTTTTAGCTATCTCAGCAAACGTATCATATAATCCCAGAAAATATTTATCGGCCTTTTCTTCACCAAATTCAACTAGCCCATACACATAAATACGTTTCAAGTCGTCTTTTGCATCTGCTGATACTATATATTCAGGCATAAGAAGCTATTTTAATTCTGCCTTAAACTCAGCAAGTAGTTCTGCTGCACTTTGAGTAATAAAACCACTTTGTTCAGCTTGTTCAAGCTTCTTATTGATAGCTTCAGCTCTTCGCGCACGACGAATAAGATCATTGACTATCTCACTCTTACTAGAATAATCCTGTACCTCTTCCACATGACATTTCAACCAGCTATCATTTTGTTTTGTCAATGTAATACTTTGTCTTGGCATAATCTTAACCTCTATATAGGTGCATAATGGATGTAATCATACACCAGTAAATCTTACTAAAACAACTTATTTTGTACCCGACTCATAATCGGTAGATCCCCTGTTCGATTCCGGGAGGGCCTCCATCATTTCTTCAGGCAGCACATGCTGATATGACATCTGAACTCAACTCCGGCGCAGGTTTGCGAGAATTTGTCGTGGGTGATGTTTGGAGTAAATAGGACACCCAAAACTTAATAGCACAATACCATTTATTAGATAGTATTCATGACGTAGCTTAATAAATTGTGTATAAATTTAATAGCTCGTAAGAGATTGTCTAATTGGCGTGTAATTTTGCCATATGATAAACGCAGTTAATCCAAGCGCTTTTGCCAAGAAGAAATGATAATAACTATTTTTTTGGTTTCAGGTATTTTTATTGGTACTATTTAATCATAACCAAACTGACTAGCCTTACCCTGTCCCGATAACCAATGTCTACTGACTCTTGTGGCTAAACTCATCGGTGCCACACAGAAAGGGTTATGTCAACTTATCTAAATTGCCCCTTGGTTTCTATTATTGAATTCAATTAAGTTGTGCTGTAAATTAACTATCAATACTCTGTATATGAAAGGAATTAGGGCATGTTATTAAGGAAATTATACATCGCGTTACTTGCCACTTTCCTAGCTTGGATAGCTCCTCAAATCCAAGCAGCTGCCTCTCCCCCCAAATTAACTGCTTATACTGAAATCTTCTTTCCAATCAGTTATAAAGATGAAAATACTCAAAAGTTTACTGGTCATGCCACCAATATTTTACGTCAGGTTATGGATGATGCCGGCTTTGACTATACAATAAAGCTACACTCATGGGCCCGATCTTACAAATCAACATTAAATTCTCCCGGGACATTACTCTATTCAGTGGCACGTACTCCTGGACGTGAAAGTAAATTCATATGGCTTCAGAAAATCACGCAATTAGACTATGGTTTGTATACCACACAGATAGAAGATACTGAATTATCATTAGAAAAAGCAAAAACTGCCCGGATCGCTGTGACTAGAGGTGGAATATCACATCAGACATTGCTGGATAATGGCTTCAAAAACTTTATTTTTATAGATGACTACAGCCGTATCAGCCAACTAGTCACTAGAGAGCGTGTATCAATTATTTTCGCCAGTTCCTTTTGGTATAAATATAATAAAGGTAACCTTTCTAAACCTTTGTATAAACTTAAGAATATTAACCTATCAGTTTCTGACATCGATCTTTATTTTGTGATAAATAAAGAAACCGAACCCGATATAGTCAACAAACTTAAAAAATCATTTAAGAAAATATTAAATGGCAAAGCCATTGATTTTAATCATACCTTAACTCCTGAAAACTGAAAGGTTCTACTTCTCAGCAATCAATAATTACTCTTTTATTAGTCTTTTCCCCCAAATAGGCTAGAATTAAAGTGTGATTACGAATGTATTTCACCTAAAGCAACAATCGCGTTGATGCTTTCTGTATTCGCCCTATTTCACAAGGGGGGTTATAGTAGTGAACGAGAGTAAACATAAACTGAGTCCCCTTTGGTCTATTAGCAAAGGTGAGGGACCTTTGTTTGCCACAGCATTGCATTCAGGCCATGAAATTAGCCATCAAATCCAGCAAATTATGCTTCTTGATGAATCTAGCCGCTTAAGAGAAGAAGATCCTTTTACTAATCAACTAGCCCTGATAAGCCAAAATAGAATTATTCCTGTTCACTCTCGCTTTGAAGTCGATCTTAATCGGGCAAGAAACGAAGCGGTTTATCTTAAACCAGCCGATGCTTGGGGCTTGAATATCTGGAAACAAAAACCCAGCATCGAAATAATTGACCATTCACTAAAAGAATATGACCAGTTTTATGAGCAGACTACCCAATTTTTAAGGGATTTAGAAAGTCGTTATGGACACTTTGTGGTCTTTGATCTGCATAGCTACAATTACCGTCGGCCAACTCCAAACTCTCCTCCTGCAGATCCATTACAAAACCCCGATGTAAATATTGGTACAGGAACCATGGTGCGTCATAGATGGGCAAATCTGGTTGACCGTTTCATTGCCGATCTTAAAGCCTACAACTATGAAGGTGGACACTTGGATGTTCGTGAAAACATAAAGTTCAAAGGTCGACAGCTTGCCTCTTGGGTACATAGTAATTTTCCTGAGTCTGGCTGTGTTCTTTCTATCGAAATAAAAAAAATATTTATGGATGAATGGACCGGTATTCTTAATAAACATAAATTTAGAGCACTGTACTACGCTTTAAAGTCTACTTTGCCGGGTATTTCTGAGGAGCTACAAAAACTATGATCACAAGCACCTCCATATTCAACCACACATTTAATCAACGGGTGTGCAACTCACTTGAAAAAGATCAGTTAGTGCGTCATAAATTTCCAGTGTGGGGCACTTTACACATTGACAGACGTTTGCCCTTTCTTTGTATATACAGGCAACCCCATAATCGTGACGATGCAGGCACTGAACAATTATTGTTAGGACAAGCATCATATATTTTAATTCGTGAACAAGATGCTGATTGTGAAGGGTTTCTGTCATTGATTGCTGAAATTATGAAGGTGCTATCAAAGCATTATTCAAATGCTTTACTTTTTGAATTATGGTCTGAAGATGTAATCGATTATCAACTAGATAATATTGAACAGCAACCCATAGTCATATCCATAAAAACTACTAAACACCATGCACCTTTGCATATGCTTGAGCATCTAGAAAGTGCTCTCCTTGAAGTTCCTATCAAATTTGAAAACATATCTATAAAGCTAAACTATAGCGATAAATGCCAGCCACCCAATATGATGTCACTAGGCAATAATAGCCAGTTTAACCCTGTGGAAGCTTCTAACAATACTTACTTTTGGGTTGGTTTAGGGCTCAATTCTGTATACAGAAATTCAACTGAGCTATTCCCCTATATCCTACGTGATGTACAACGTTGGATTACCCAAGTGTTACGACGTAGTTTTTTTATATTTACCGATCATTATACCCAGCACAAACCAGCTCATCATCATCAGTTAGGTAGACGCTCATTAACCAATGCAGTTAAAGTGGTCGACAAAAGCTTATCCGATATAAAGCAACAATTTGAACTGTTATTCCATGTAACACCTGTCAATAGCGATGAAGCTTGGAAAGAATTTAAAGAGAGTCAGTTTTCTAACCCGCCTTCTTTCAACTACAGACCTCGCCCTATTGAGCCTGATTTGTTAAAACGCCGACTTTACAATATTCCAATTGAAAATATTGAGGATCCGACGCTTTCGTTTATCTTTCATTCACAGCGGGATGAGGTGGATAGACAACTGACAATGATCAGTGATAGAAATAAACCTAATTTCCTTTATGAAAGCATACAGGTTTATGGTTCAGTGGAACCTTGGCTATTGAATATAGCTCATGAGGTATTGTCTGAATTAGAACCAGAAAACATGGCCGAATCTGTAAAGTCAATTTCAGCAACAGAATTTACCCGGCGGGCTGAGAAACTCTATGCGCTTTATCAAAAACAAGCACCTGATATGACAAATCAGATCATCATAAGAGATGACATTCCTGGTATTTTGGTATCAAAAGGAAACTTAATGATTGGTCGTCATAGTCGTTTCCTTGAGTCCAGAGTGGCCGGAACACTTGCTCATGAAGTAGGCACACACGTTTTAACGCATATTAATGGCAAATCTCAACCTTTCAATTTGCTTCATTCAGGTATGGCTAATTATGAACCTCTTCAAGAAGGTCTCGCGATACTTGCTGAGTATCTAGTGGGAGAACTAAGCTCCGAGCGACTGCGGCGATTAGCAGCCAGAGTATTAGCTGTTGATAGCCTTATCAAAGGCGCTGAATTTATTGATGTGTTCAGATTACTTCATTCTGAACACCACTTTTCCTCATATCAGGCCTACTACATTACCATGCGAGTATTTCGTGGCGGAGGCTTTACCAAAGATATGATTTACCTAAAAGGATTCTCGCAACTACTCGATTACCTTATTGATGGCGGTGAATTAGATATTCTTTACCTCGGAAAAATAGCTCAGCATGACATACCGTTTGTTGACGAATTGAGGTGGCGTAAGGTTCTAAAGGATGGTCCATTACAACCACATTTTTTAACAACACAAAAAAGCAAACAGCTGATGAAAACAATCCGCAATGGTTTGTCTATTAAAGAACTTATACAGGAATTAAAGTCATGAAACTTGGTCTTGTAGTAAATAATATTGAAACAGAATCTGAGCTTTATACAACAACTCAGGTTGCCGTTACAGCGACCAACATGGGGCATGAAGTTTGGTATATTAGTCTGAAAAATATGGCATATGGTCTAGACGGAATGGTGTATGCAAAAGCCAGAAGAGTACCGGATCAAAAATACCTATCTCATACAGTCTATCTACGAAAGTTAAAAGGCAGTAAGGCAATAGAAGAAAAACTGATAATTGATAAACTGGATATTCTTTGGTTGAGAAATGATCCTGCTGAAGATGGGGTCAATCGCCCTTGGGCCAAATTTGCAGGCATTGACTTTGGACGTATTGCAATGCGTCATGGAGTACTTGTTCTGAATGACCCTGATGGGCTATGCGGTGCGGACAACAAATTGTACCTTCAATATTTCCCTGAAAAAGTACGTCCGCGAACAATTATTAGCCAAGATCCATCCGACATTAAAGCCTTTATTCATCAGGAAGGCGGTCGAGCAGTACTTAAACCGCTTTCTGGTTCTGGTGGTCATAATGTTTTTCTTATCGAAAATGAAAGTAAGGCAAATATAAACCAGATTATTGAAGCTATCGCCACGGAAGGTTATGTCATTGCTCAAGAATATCTTCCAAAAGCAGTTTTTGGTGATACCAGAATGTTTTTACTCAATGGAGTGCCATTAGTCAGTAAAAATAAGTATGCTATTATGCAACGATACCGTGAAACAGGTGATGAAGATATACGTAGTAACATGTCTGCTGGAGCAGGTGCAAAACAAGCCGAGCTTACAGAGGATATGTTAGAGATTGCAGAAACAATCCGCCCCAAACTAATGCGCGATGGCATGTTTTTTGTTGGCCTTGATATAGTTGGCAATAAGTTAATGGAGATAAATGTCTTTAGTCCCGGAGGACTCCACGAATGCGATCAATTCGAAAAATGTAAATTTTGCCCTGAAATCATCTATGCCCTGGAAAGAAAATTAGAATACATTAAAAATTATAAACGAAAGTTTAACAATGCTGAAATGGCTGTGTTGTAGATAGCTATGTCATATATTTGTAATTACATGAGAAGGAAATTTCTGTGCTAAAAGTACTTAAGTGGGCGCTGGCTTTTATAATGCTCAGTCTGTCAATTTATATTTTAAATACTCAGCCTACTTCTATTGATCATCAGCAATTTATCGATGCAGCTCAAAACTACAAAGCTCGAATAATCAGGGATGATTTTGGTGTTCCTCATGTTTATGGTGAGAGAGACATGGATGTGGCATTCGGCTTGGCCTATGCTCATTCAGAGGATGACTTTAGCACCATTCAAGATATTATTTTGGTCGTTAGGGGTATGATGTCGGCCAAGAATGGGATGGACTCAGCGGTTACCGATTACCTTATCCAATGGATGAATGTTTGGGGACAAGTTGATTCGCAATATCTTGAGATGATACCAAAAGAAACCCGAGATGTTATCGATGCTTATGCAGCCGGAGTAAACCTTTATGCCGCTGAGCATCCTGATGAAATAGACCCATGGTTACTCCCTGTTCATGGTAAAGATGTGGTCGCTGGTTTTGTTTTTAAGACGCCCCTCTTTTATGGTTTAGATAGCACGATTGCGGCCTTAGCAGACGGGCAACTCGGTACGGGTCTGGATAAATCAAAACACTTAGAAGTAACCACCAAAGTTCAACCAGAAATCGGCAGCCAAGGTATTGCAATTAATCGAAACAGAAGTTCAGACAATGCTGTGCGATTACTAGTTAACTCTCATCAACCGTTAACTGGGCCTGTGGCTTGGTATGAGGCTCGTTTAAAGTCTAATGAAGGCATTGATATGGTGGGTGGCACTTTTCCTGGCTCACCCTTTATTTTAAATGGTTCTGGCCCCGCACTTGGTTGGTCAAGTACTGTAAACAAACCCGATCTGATCGATATTTACCGCCTAAAGATAAATCCTGATAACGAAAACCAATATTGGTTGGATGGGAAATGGTTTGAATTGGAACAGAAAAGCGCTGCAATAAAGATTAAGTTATTTGGGCCTTTATATTGGACTGTAAATGAACCCATCTTTTATTCTGCCCATGGGCCAGTGATGAAGTTTGACCACGGCGTCTACGCGCTTCGATGGGCCGGGATGAATGAAATCCGACAAACTAGTTTCTTCCATAAACTTAATCGAGCAAAAACTATCGATGCATTTAAACGTGCGCTAGCAATGAATGCAATGCCTAGCATTAATTATGTGTATGCAGACAGTGATGGCAATATTGCCCACTTTTACAATGCCATGATGCCTGATCGAAGTGCAGAACCCAATATAGATTGGCAATCCATTCTACCCGGTGATAATTCAGCATTAATCTGGGATAGTTATGTCAAAGCAGTTGAACTGCCACGTACAGTAAATCCTTTATCAGGTGCTGTTTTTAACGCCAATAACACCCCTTTTGTTTCATCTGATGGTGATGGTGCTCCCATTAGTAATAACTTCCCGCAATGGATGGGTGTAGAGCTGCAAATGACCAACCGTGCTCATCAGATACTTTCTCACCTTAAACGTTTTGGTGAAATTGATGCAACCACCTTCCATGATATAAAAATGAATTTGGATTATGATCCTCAGTCATTACCTATTATCGAGTTGAACTCATTCCTCTCAGCTGGTTTACCTTCTGAACTAAGTCAAAATGAAGATTATCAACGGGCGTATCAACATTTAAAATCTTGGGACTTACGTACAAATATTGACAATAAACATGCTGCACTTGGCGTGCTAACGCTCTACCCTTTGATCAACCACCATACATTTGGCTTTGCAACTATGGATATGGTAGATAGTTTTAAATTAGCCGTTGATTCATTGCTCCAGCATCATGGCAAAATAGATGTAACCTGGGGCATGGTAAATCGGTTAGTTAGAGGCCAGCAAAGTTGGCCGATGAGCGGTGGGCCCGATATATTGCGAGCCGTATACGGCTGGCCTTTATCAAATGAAGGAACGCTCGAAGCAAATACAGGTGACTCATATATCCAATTTTCTACATGGCCTGAAAATGATAGCTATCAAGTGTCTTCCATCAATACCTATGGGGCAGCAATGACACGTCCTGAATCAAAACACTATGCCGATCAATCGCCCCTCTTTGCAGCGGGAAAGGAACGTATTGTAGCAATGGAGCTTGTGAAGCTATTAGAGATAGCGACTTCTGATATAACGATTGGCAAAGTTACAAAACAATAAGTTAATAAAACAAACCAATAATAAACCGACCAACCTACAGACACTATCTTTTCTAATATTTATACTCGTTTTTGCCGCTACGCTCGTTGGGATCTATTACCCTTCTGAACCTAAAAGTGGCAAAGACCGAATCATTGTTCTACCAACCATTAATCTCATAGAAAGTTCGGAGTTCGAATGGGTATGAGCTTACTAGAGAAGTAGGCTCATACCCTGGTTACAATCTACTGGCTATCAGCTGTCATCATTCTCCAACTCAACTTCTTCTGCATCTAAAAGACCTTCAGTACAATAGGCATCGCCTTCAAAGCTCTCAGCCTCTACTTCCATACCTACTTGCAGTTGATTGAAAAAATAAGTTCGACCAATTGTTATCTCATCCCCACTTCTGAAATGACTATCCAGAGTACGAGATGTACTGACAAGAACACCTCCAATATACATACCAAAGTCAGTCTCGTCACCAGTAATTTCGGTGACATAACCGCTCAACTCGCAGCTGCTATTTAAGGCATCTTCTGCTAGCTCAATACGCTCTACTTTCGTCCATGAGTATGAACCATCACTATTTTCAACTGCATGTGCTTTTAGCATGTCACCAATGGCTAACTGTGCCAAAAATTCATCCACTGAGAGGTTATCATCAGAGTCAGTAGCATCATCCTCTATTCGACTTGCACCGGTTAATGAAATCACCAAGCCTAGGCGAGTGGTTATTGCTTTATTCTCTGTGTCTATTGCAATAATCGCATCCTCTGTCTCTAAAGACTCTTCTACCTCAACTTCTATTTCAGAGATAATAAGAACATCATTTTCATTGAATGATCCTTCAACTTCAACTTTCTGACCAATCAAGCCTTCTAACGAACTCACATCATTAACTAGAATAACAAGACCATTTATAGTGATGCTTGGAATATCTGAACTGGTATCAATTGCCTGCAGAATCCCTTCTATTTCAAACTCACGTTCATAATCGTCGTCACTCAGGTTATCTTCCCGCTCAATCTCTGTCAGGATGTATTCACCATTAACAATATCAGCTTCAACCTCTACGTAGGCACCAACTAAGTTCTGATCAATAATTAAGTTATCTTCAACTACCGTAGTATCCGCCATGAAGAACGTAATACCATTAACCACTATACTGGTAAAATCATCAGCAACTGAGTCAACATACCCCTTTAATTCAATCTCGTCATTTTCGATCTCAGGATTTCCAAACTCTTTATCGTTACCATTATTATCAAGTGAACGATCAATTCTGGTAGCGAGTAAACCTGTGTCAGTAGGATAACCACTGACCTCAATTGACATACCTACCTGCAGATCTCGAAAATCTATGCCCGGGTTTGCATCATTATTCCCAACATCACTATCAAAAGCTGTAAATTCGTCAATAATCACTGTTTGACCTAATACGGTGATAGTACCTGTCAAAGGATTCGCTGCATCAGGTGTGATAGCCTCGATAACGCCTTCGAGGTCATCATCATACTCAATTCGCTCTGCAGTATGTGTCTCACTGTCAGAAGAAGCATAGAGCTTTACTTTCATTCCAATTGCAAGGGTACTATCGTCACCAACCACATCCTCTTCGTCTTCCGCTGATACGACTGTATTGTTATCTACATCATAACGAACGCCATCCACATAAACACTTCCAAAACCCGTAATAGTTCCAATTACCACAGAACTGGTCTTGCCTGGTGGCGGTATTACACCGCTTGGTGGTGGTTCATTAATTGCAGTGTCTAGGCTTCCACCACAACCGGCCAGCGTGAGTGCGAGCGATAATAGTGTAAGTTTGGGTAATGATTTCATTATTTCACCTTCTATTAGATTTTCATTTTGTAATTTCGTCGTAGTCATCAATCACTTAGCAATGTGACATATACGAATCTGCTTGGTTTTTTCTATAGGTACTTTTTAGTTAACGGATGGCAGGCCTTTTTTATTCCAAATAATTTCAATTTTTTTAAATAAGACTTATTGTCAGATATATGTACGGTGTTAAAGTGGATGAATATAGTTGACCTAAGATTAAGAAAGCAGTTAGCATTCCTTCACGTCGTTAAGGATATTAACTATGTTTGTAAAACGTATATTCTCTTGTCTCTATCTCATACTAGCCTCTATGCCGCTCTATGCGGAAGACAAACCCGAAGTAAACATAGATATCACTGCGGGGCTCGAATTTGGTTATAATGATCAAGTCATCATTGAAGAGCTTGATTTACAAAGTTCAATCGGCGATCAATTCACTCGATATCGTCTCAAAGGTGAACTACAATATTCTCTTGATGACAACCAAGAACTAACCTTCAGCCTTGGTTTAACAAATCGTCGTTACCATGAAGCCAGCTCATTCGATTTACAAACTGTCCTCTCTACAATTGGATACAGCTACGATTTTGGTGACTTGAAACTAGGTATTGATATAAGAAGTGCGAGTTCTGAACTAGGTGGCAATGATTTTCTGACACTTGATCATTTTGCACCATACTTTACCTACTTCATTAAACGAGAACACTTCGTAAGAGGTTCATACACTGCTGCCGATAAGGTACTAGATAACAACCCCATACGTAATTCAGAGAGTGATGAATATGCTTTAGATTACTATTATTTTATCAATGGATTGAATCGCTATATTATTCTCAGCGGGAAATGGCGTGATCAAAATGCCCAAGATTACGTGTTCAACTTTATATCTGAGCAATATCGTATTGCTTATCATCAGCGTTTTAATATCTTTGATGAAACGCTGAAAATGAGTATCTCTTATCGCTATAGAGAGCGCGATTATAATAGCGTTATCAACCCACTGATAGGAGGGAACCGAATTGAAGAGCAAGGCATAGTTGATGTTGAGATCTCGTGGGAAATTATTGAAGACTTTGAGTTATATGCTGAGCTACGCTCCCAAGATAACGCCTCTAATCTACCAAACTACTCATTCACAAATAATCGTTACGGAATGGGCCTAGTATATAAATTCTGATTCTTAAGGTGTGACGTTAATTTTACCGTACCCATATATTGAATCCTTGCCAGGCTCACCTAGATCGGTACTTAGCTTAAGCGCGTTAACAATCCAGTTTTCATCCTTTGACGCATCATCAGAATAGGCCGCCAAATAAGCACTTACATAGGGAGTGGCAAAGGATGTTCCAGTTACGCGACCATACCCCTTTGAAGAGCTTGGGGCATAGAGTCCGACGCCATAGGCGGCCACATCTACATGCTTACCCCTCACTGCACGCCTATAAACCTCATCTTTTGAGTTAATAGCAGTAACAGCAACAACACATTCGTACCCAGCCGGATACATGACGGGAGAGTGAGGGCCGCTATTACCTACAGCAGCAACAATTACAACACCTTGCTCACAGTATTTTTGAATCGCTTCACTCAAGATCTGATTAGGAGCACCAGCCAAACTCATATTTATAATTTTTACATTCTGAGCAACAAGCCAGTCCAATGCCAAAATAATACTTTCTGTATTTGCTATTGCACCATGTTGAGCGTTTATATCAAACACCGATGCAGCAAATAACTCTGCACCGCTTAACAATCCGCGGTATTCGGGATCAGTACTAACCAACTTGGCAGCAATAGCAGTACCATGATAATCAAATACTTGTGATGATTGTTGATTAAATCCTTTGGTCACAATATTTGATGTTTGTAAACTAACGTGTGATAAATCAACTGCGGTATCTATAATACCTAGTTTTACTTTATGTGTCTTTATCTCTAGAGGTAAGGTACTTTTTTGTGACTGTAGAGATGCGATATCATCATTCTCATCCAGAGCTAAAGAGTATATATGATCAAAATCTACTCGCCGTTGAACTGTGCGTAATTTTCTCAAAGACTCTAGATTGGCTCTCGCATTATCACGGAATGTGTACGGAGCTTTTACCCTGTAGAGTGATTTGCCAAGGGAGTCCAATTTGCTCTCATTGAGTACAGTTAAGCCAAGCTGAGATAATAAATCTCTTTCGTCATCACTTGATAAGATCAGCCAGTTGTCAGTAAAAAGTCGGTAAGTTCTATCTTGAATATCGAATAAAATCACATCGTCAGCATGGTCTATGACTGAATCCTCACCACTGTCGAATTCTGAGAAAAAATCATCAGCAAAATCATCATCAAACGCATCATCATCAACGTCTTTCTCGACATCATCATCAACGTCTTTCTCGACATCTTCTTCGACATCTTCTTCGACGTCTTCTTCGACGTCTTCTTCAGCGTCTTCTTCAACGTCTTCTTCAACGTCTTCTTCCACGTCTTCTTCGACGTCTTCTTCCACGTCTTCTTCGACATCTTCTTCCACGTCTTCTTCGACGTCTTCTTCCACGTCTTCTTCCACGTCTTCTTCGACGTCTTCTTCGACGTCTTCTTCCACGTCTTCTTCCACGTCTTCTTCGACGTCTTCTTCGACGTCTTCTTCGACATCTTCTTCCACGTCTTCTTCGACGTCTTCTTCAACATCGTCTTCGACATCGTCTTCGACATTTTCTCCGATGTCTTCTTTGATGTCTGTCATTAAACCTGTTGCCGAATGATGCTTTGGAGAAGGTTCCATCAAGCCTACTTGAACACTCGCAGCAGGCA
>Ga0316204_10004454_pt1 | contig 25072 bp, 23 predicted proteins | sample 6monrhotite_MG_2_FD_205661 | JGI IMG/M metagenome (GOLD analysis project Ga0316204, IMG submission 205661) | Microbial mat bacterial communities from mineral coupon in-situ incubated in ocean water Damariscotta River, Maine, United States -... | ecosystem: Environmental > Aquatic > Marine >... | reverse complement strand
CCGGATCATTTTTAATTCCCAGCTCACCCTCGGCTTAGAAGGCCGATGCTCTATCCAAATGAGCTACAGGCGCTAACTACAACTTCTTCTTTTCTAATTATGCCGAGTGTAGCAGTGCATATACATAATTAGTCACGTATCTTTCAGCATCCATGCTTCTCTTATTCATATTTGGATGTCCCAGCCCGGCCATCCTTGGCCGGTCGTTCACTGGAAAAATGATCCCCCGGATCATTTTTAATTCCCAGCTCACCCTCGGCTTAGAAGGCCGATGCTCTATCCAAATGAGCTACAGGCGCTAACTACAACTTCTTCTTTTCTAATTATGCCGAGTGTAGCAGTGCATATACATAGTTAGTCACGTATCTTCCAACACCCGAATATACCAAGTGTACAATAGACTACCACTGAATTTGAGTGGTCGGGGTAGAGGGATTTGAACCCCCGACATCCTGCTCCCAAAGCAGGCGCGCTACCAGACTGCGCTATACCCCGAAAAGAAGGCATGATACTTGCCCCAAGATGATGCGTCAATGTAGACTCTTTTAATTGTGACCTATTAAATTTTAAAGGAAAATCCATGCAAAAATTGCAATCTACCATCGAAGCAGCCTTCGACAATCGCGATCAATTTTCACCAAAAGATACGCCTGATGATGTAAAACAAGCAATCCAAGAAACCATCAATTTACTCGACAATGGCCAACTGCGTATCGCAGAAAAAAAAGGCGACGAATGGCACATCAATCAATGGGCAAAAAAAGCCGTACTTTTATATTTCAAAACGCATGACAATATCAGCAGCACAGCCGGCTTCACGCAATTTTTTGATAAAGTCCCCATGAAGTTCGCCGATTACGATCAAAAAAGCATGCTCGAATCTGGCGTGCGTGTTGTCCCCCCAGCTTGCGTACGCAAAGGTGCCTACGTTGCACCCAATACCGTCCTAATGCCAAGCTACATCAACATCGGTGCCTATGTAGATTCTGGCACCTTAGTCGATACTTGGGCCACCGTCGGTTCCTGTGCACAAATCGGCAAAAACGTTCACCTCTCCGGCGGCGTAGGTATCGGCGGTGTACTCGAACCCTTACAAGCCAATCCAACCATTATTGAAGATGGTTGTTTTATCGGCGCACGTTCAGAAGTCGTTGAAGGTGTCATCGTTGAAAAAGGTGCTGTTATTTCCATGGGTGTTTTCATCGGACAAAGTACGCCAATTTATAATCGCCACACAAAAGAAATCACCTTTGGTCGCGTACCCGCAGGCGCTGTTGTCATCCCCGGTACACTTCCCTCAAAAGACGGCGACTACGGTCGCTACTGCGCCATCATTATGAAACAAGTCGATGATAAAACCCGCAGCAAAGTTTCCATCAATGAATTATTAAGAGGAGACATGTGATGTCCTCTGAAACTTTAGCACTGGCGCAACAACTCATTAACGTACGATCAATCACGCCCGATGACAATGGCTGTCAAGATATATTAATTAAAGAGCTCAATGCCTTAGGTTTTAAAATTGAAAAATTACCTTCTGGGCGCGTCAACAATTTCTGGGCACAGCATGGCAAAGCAGCACCGCTGTTTGTTTTTGCAGGACATACGGATGTCGTACCTCCTGGCCCTGAAGATGAGTGGCAATCTGACCCCTTTACTGCAACACTACGCGACGGACATCTTTACGGTCGTGGTGCCGCAGATATGAAAAGCGCACTGGCTGCCATGGTCGTGGCCTGTAAACGCTTTTTAAAAAAGCACCCCGAACACGCAGGCTCAATTGCTTTTCTAGTGACAAGCGATGAAGAAGGCGATGCCATTCACGGCACAAAAACCGTTGTTGCACATCTTGAAAAACAAAACATAAAAATGGACTGGTGTTTAATTGGTGAAGCAACGAGCACTAATCATTTAGGAGATGTCATTAAAATTGGACGTCGCGGCTCCCTGCACGGCACCTTACATGTGATCGGCAAGCAAGGTCACATTGCTTACCCACAACAAGCGGACAATCCAATTCACCGTTGTTTTAAAGCTTTAGATGCACTCACGCATACAGAATGGGATAAAGGCAACGAACACTTCACACCGACTTCTTTTCAGATTTACAACATTCAAGCAGACACCGGCGCTTCTAACATCATCCCCGGCTCACTGACGGCAAAATTTAATTTTCGTTACGCACCGTCGAGCACTGCCGAAGATTTGCAACAACGCGTACTCAAAGTATTTGATGACCATCAATTGAATTATGATATTCAATGGCTTTTATCAAGCAAACCTTTTCTCAGTCAAAATGGAAAACTTACGCAAGCTGCTAAAGCGACGATTAAAGAACACTGCGGGATAGATACCGACGCCAATACGACAGGCGGGACTTCAGACGGTCGTTTTATTGCACCGACCGGTACTGAAGTTGTCGAGCTCGGCCCCAGCAGCAAGAGCATTCACCAGGTCAATGAAAATGTGAATATCGACGCACTTGAAAAATTAACGGATCTTTATGAAGGTATCTTGCAGCGTTTGTTGGGCTAAATGCAATCAAGCTTTTCTTAGCTCTTAATCACGCTGTTTATTCAATTCTTTTTCGAAATCAATGATTGTTTCGATGACCTCATCAAAATTTGGGATTTCACCAAATATCATGTTACTCATGGCTTTATAATCACGCCTTAAAGATTGTTGCATTTCAACATTGGGGACGATTGAGAATGTTCCTGGGTTAGCATTTTTAAGGTCCAGGCTGGCGCTATTAAAAAACATTAGGGCGTGACGGACACAATCTGAAGCTAACTCCTTTTTGCACCTAGCGCTTTTGCCAATATCTGATTTTAATAATTTAAAAACATCATAATAATGTCTTGAATAACGATGGCCGCTTTGACGCAACTCACCTTTTAGATCATACCATCGTCGGATACCGTGAAGGATAATGATTTTATCCCAGAAAGTTCGCTCAGCATTAATGGTAACAACATTTTTGACCATAAAGTCAGAAAGATTGATATCTTTTGCAACGTAAGGATAGATCGACGTCAATTGATGAGGATCAAGTGCTGATTTGGCACCACCTTCGATTTTTACAGCGGGAATAATATAAGAATTATTGTTACTAAGCACAGAGTGAAATCGAACTAATAATGTTTGTTCGCTTTTGTCACTCGAATCAATGTCTATCGATGGTAAATTCTCGTGAGAGCCAATTTGCTTAAAGATATCAATAAATTGTTTTTCTAGACGTGGCTTCAGTTGATGGCATATATATTGTTGAGCTGCATTTTTTATATTTTCAAAATATTTTCTCTGTTGCTTTCCAGACAGTCCTTCTAATTCACCTAGAGTAATGTTTTGACCTAGATCTTCCCGAAATACGGTAATATCAATATCTTCTGAAAAACGTGAAATTAAAGAGTAGGCTTTTGATAATGATGTTCCACCCTTAAATAATAGTCGAGGCTCATTGGTTTCACGTCCATTAAATAATAAGTCTAATACCAAGCAAACCCAAAAATCTTTTTCAATATGTTGAATTGGAACCCCTAACCGATTCGCAGTTTCCAGGAACAAACCATATCTATCACTTTCTGGTGCACCAAGCACATTTAAAAATAACGCGTTCATAGTTCACACCTTTCCTATTCTTTTTCTTCAAAATAGTCAAATAGTGATTTTAAAAAAGTTTGCATCCAAGAGGGTAAAGTTGCAAATCCTTGATGTAAATCATCAAGGACTATTTGTCTTTGAGGATTGTTTTTTAAGTATACAACAATTTTTTCTGTGATTTCTATTGTATGGTTTTTATCAGCAGAATTAATCATATCACGAAGCCAATATAGTGCTTGAACCACACGCATCGCGGGTCTGCCAGCCCAATATAATTTACTAGGCGCAGTATGTTTAAATTTCACAACTAAATTATCGATGGTGATTGGTTTTAAACGACAATCTGTCAATATATTAATTTGACCGGGCACAGCGTTAGTAAGCCCTAAATCATTAGCAGCTGTCAGCCCATCAATTAACATGCGTGCTTGATTTCGTCGTGAAACGGCATCAATAATTTTTCGGTAATCAGGCGCTTCAAAATTTCCAGTAAGTTTGTTAATTCTCGGGACGTCATAAAGCCCCCTATCAATCCGCCTTATTTCTTTTTGACTGACTAACCTTTGAAGCGATTTATCAATAGCATCACGTTTGCCTAAGTCAAGAAAGTCGCGAGTTGTCCACACTTGAGGCTCTTTGGTGCTCCTTATCCTGTCCATGATCAAATTTTTTAACATCATACCGAACCCAGCAAAACTAAAGTCCGATAATTGTATACATATTTCGGACAAACTTCAAAGCTAGAAACGAGTACTTTCTAAACAGGTTCAGATCAGTATTAACTTGAGCATTTCATATTCAGTTGAATTCTTACCAAAATCGTCGCGCGAAAATGTGAATATCGACGCACTCGAAAAATTAACCAATTTCTATGAAGGTATCTTGCAGCGTTTAATGGGCAAATCGACAGATGTGTTTTGCGGATAACCAGTATGCCTACGGTTATCAGACATACTGGTTATATTGCTAAAATACTTAAAAATTAATCGCCGGTTAAAAACTTGATAATACTATTCGAGTCTCATGTGCTTGCATTTCCCGCACTGCCGCTGACCGTGCTCGTGCTTCTTGTTCTTTTTGAGGAATACAGTCTAATTTATCAAGCACCTTGGCAGTACCCGGGTCAAGAACCATAACCCGACTAAGGTCAAGCACTTTTGAAGTTTCAGGATGAAACATTTCTGGATCAGAATAGAGCGCGAACGCCTCTGAACCCGGGTCATACAGTTTTGCAGTACCAGCATCAGACTGAGGCCAAGGTATCTGATCAAAATGTAAAAATGCTTGAATCAATTTTGATCGTCGACCTCGGTATTCTTGAGGAATGTCCTTCTCAGATGAGAAAGCGACTGAAAGCGGTATGACGCCTGTCTTAACCTTATTGAAATCAGCGACTGTTTTATGTTTTGATTTTACGGCTTCTTCTATGTTAAATACTTCCTTGTTTTCAGCATGACACTGTTCAATAACATACTCCAAAAATTCTGCCGCAGCTGGATAATCCGACATGTTTTCTTTAGCAGATTGAAACTCTTTTTCAGCTTTTGAATATTCCCGTTTAACCGCATACAGATAACCCAAATAAAAAGGCACAGATTCATGATTAGGTCTTAGACTTTTTGATTTTACTAAGTCACCAATTGCTTCATCATAATGAGCTGGCCCACATTCAATTAAAAATTCTGCACGATTCCAAAATGCAATCGCATTTTCAGGATCAAGTACAACAGCACGATCAAACCTTGTCCTCGCATTTTCCATAAGCACTTTCTTTAAACAAACACGCACATCTTTGTCACCACACTCTTTTTCAAATCTCTGATAATCTTCAAATTTATAACTAGCTATTTGCTCCTTGAAAGTTCCTTCCATCGCTAATTTATGTACTACTCTTGCAATCCCCATCACATAAATTGAATTATGAGGCGCTCGTTTATTCGCTTCAACCATATCCAAAAATGCCAAATGATAAAGTCGATCATCCTCTAGTAAGAATGCACGATTATGGTACAAAGCAGGTTCATCCTCACATAAACGAATTGCAGTTGTATAATCCACAATCGCACTAACATAATCATCGTTAGAGCGATAAAGCAAACCACGGACATTAAAAATAATTCCCGCAAGCTTTCTCATTCTTTGTTCAAATTCCTCCTCAGGCTTTTTATAATGATTCTTGAGCAGCTCCCCCATAAAAGACATCGCACTAGTTGCTTCCTTAAACGCGAGACCACGCCTACGTTGCTGGTGATACAACAATGCATTATTCACTGACAACCTAACCTTTAATGCAAGAATATTCCTGCTGAGCCTTTGCTTTAATCGGCTCGTCTCAACTTTCAGGCCAGAAGTACGTAAAAACAAACCCACTCCCAAGCCATCACTCCAGCTTTTTAGTTGTTCAAGGTCGACAAGAATGAGCGACAACTTACGGGCAGTACGCTGCTTTTGTGCAATACCAGATTTTATATCTAAATATAGCTCGGCTCTTGGAATAGGTGCCTGCAACCATGAAGCCTTCTTGATGCATTGATCATATCTTTGAAAAACTGCATCTGCTTTTACACGAAGTTGATCAATATTGCTTGCACATCGTTCTCGGTTTTTGTATGCACCATCTAAGAACCACGCAAATACTCCCAGACTTACAGCATAGGGCGTAACCCAGATGTTTTTATTGTTTGTCTTTGCTAAATCAAGCATATATAAAAACTGCTCAAAGCGACTGCCTTTTGTATGCAAGTCATTCACCCATGGGTAATATTGTTTTATGATTCCTAATGTAGATTTATCTTCTTTTTCATTATTAGGTTTATTTCCACTAGACCCTGAAGCATTACTCTGAGAATCTGACTTAGACGAAGCCGGACTTTTACTACGCGTTTTTGAAGCTCTTTTTCTTGCTTTCGCGACTGGCCTTGTTGTTCTATAAGCTGCGGAAACGGCTGACCTATGCACCGCACGTCTTGCTGCAGGCTGAGCAACAAGTGCCACTCGCGATGCAGCGGCCGCAGCACTAGCAGCAGCTGAGGAGGCAGCAGCACTAGAAACAGACGCCGTTGCACGCGCTGCCACGGCTGCAATCGCCACAGGCGGCAGTGCAGGACGCGAGTGCAACCAAAAACTAGCGGCACGCAAACTCGCTGGAATTACAGGCCTTCTCATAACCACCTCCTCCTAAACTTTATGCCAGCCTAGATCAAGACCAGCACCTGCTGCAGCAGCTGCAGCTGAGCCAGCAGCTCCAGATTCACCTATTCCATCGAACAAACCTGCACCGCCACGTCTGCCGGCAGCAGCCGAACCAACAGCACCTCCGAACGTCACTGCAGACAGTGAGCCCGTATTCAAGAGTAGATGACACCCTTATAAATTTAACTCCCAGTCGTTTTAAACAAGCCTAACCAAGTTGCGGAACGACATCTGCAGCATCATTTACCGTATTATCAGCATCCCTTCTACGACCAGCAAAAACGTCAGGTCTTGCTGTTTGCCTTGTGCGTGCGTGCGTACCAGAAGGCGGTAGAGTTGGGAAACCAGCTCCTGCACCTGCAGCATGAGCAGCGATTGGTTCATCAGCTGCTGCTTCAAATGTATCAAGCAGCTGCCATGCGTGCTTAGACAGCAATCTTCCTACTGCATAGGGAACACTATTTCCACCGACTGCAGAATGCTTATATCCTAAATTGTGACAATATTCATGAAGGATATGCCCTGCCAACTCAGGAAGCTCCATCCTGTTTAAATACTTTCTGTTAATCCATGTTCTTGGTGTACCTGCTTTCGTGTAACCAATAACCTTTGACCACCACCTACTGTATAAGGTGACATCGATATCGATTTCTTTATCTTCGTCATCTTCGTAGATGCTTTTACCAGATAAAATTTTTCCTAAGATCACTTTATTCGCGTCATCACCATGATCATGCTCCTCAAGCTTAAAACCATCATCCAAAAATGCAGTTTGAAAAACTTGATTATTTAAGACATACATCAATAATTTTGTTGCTTCTTTAAATTTCTGACGAAGATGTTCACTCTGAAAATTACGAAATCTCAAAGTAAATTTAACTCGAGATTTAGTTCCTAGTACACTGTTTGATGCTGCCGCAGCAGCAAACGGCAGAGCGTCAACTGTCACAGCCGATGGTGCTGGCTGTTCTAGGGCAGCTTGAAGCTCACGATCATCGAAGAGGGATTCAAAATCATCTTTCTGCTCAGCAGCTCCAGCTTTACCATCGACACTTACCTCCTCTCTAGAAATCGCTATGACTTTATCTTTTTCAGCTAAAAGTTGATCTTTTTTCATTTAAGCATCTCCCTATAAATTAAATGTTATTCAGGCGATTGATACGAACAGGAGTAAACGATTTTACCCTGCTGCTGATCAACAATATTCCCTGAACTTCCCGTCCTCATGCTATCAACAATAAGGTGCATACTTGCCAAAAGTGAATCTAAAATATCACTCGACACCTGCTGCTCTAGCCGGCCGTGATAATACAAATTAGCTACGTATTTTTTGGTAGTTGACATTAGCTTCTCATTGATTGAGCGGAGGAATATGAGACTAATCAATTAGGATATTTATGTAAGACAATAATCACTGAGTATCGTGTAATCCATTGACTAATAATATTTTATATACTAGTGAATACCCAATTAATTTATTCGAAACCACTAAATGTTTTTGAGCGAATTTATTGTCATCCCTCATAAATCATAGATAGAGTGCACGAGATTAATTGCCGTATTTTTCTCGTATTGAACACAAAACTTAAGATTTCCTTAAGCTTCCTTCCATATACTTTTTGAAAAGAAATATCGATTGGTGAGTTACCGCAACATGTTGTTTTAAAACGTTGTTGCGACCATTCTCGTTCTAGGCTACCCTTGCGGATCAGTTTTCGGAGGAGAGGTGCCTGAGCGGTCGAAAGGGCTCGCCTGGAAAGTGAGTGTGCGTTAATAGCGTACCGGGGGTTCGAATCCCCCCCTCTCCGCCAAATCTTCGATTTGATGGAGAGGGAGGATTCGAACTAGAACAGATACCCTCTCACCAATGAGCAATGGTGGCCATGTTGGTCCCCTCGCAGCGATATATTGCAAACCCCGCCAGGCCCGGAAGGGAGCAACGGTAGTAATAGACTCGGGTGCCGAGGTGTGGCTGATGTGGTCACCTCTTTTTTAGCAGTAACGAGGTAAATATAGTGCGACAAGTACTCGCCACAAAATATAGACCTAAAAACTTCGACGAAGTTATCGGTCAACCACAAGTGGTCCAAGCGCTGACCAATGCGCTCGATCGCGAGTACCTGCATCACGCCTACTTATTCACCGGCACACGTGGCGTCGGTAAAACAACAATCGCTCGCATCATTGCCAAATGCTTAAACTGCGAAACAGGCATTACATCCAAACCCTGCCAAACCTGCAGTACTTGCCAAGAAATCGATAGTGGTCGTTTTCCCGATCTATTTGAAGTCGATGCCGCATCGCGCACCAAAGTTGAAGACACACGTGAATTACTCGATAACGTGCAGTACGCACCGACTAAAGGTCGTTACAAAGTCTACCTAATCGATGAAGTCCATATGCTTTCCGGACACAGCTTTAATGCACTCTTAAAAACCTTAGAAGAACCACCACCGCATGTGAAATTCTTACTGGCAACTACTGATTACCAACGCTTACCTGCGACGGTATTATCACGTTGTTTACAGTTTCATTTAACACAAATGACACCCGAATTAATCAGTAAACAATTACAAGATATTTTAAAAAAAGAGAAAGTGAGCTTCGAAGCACCTGCAACACACCTACTCGCAAAAGCTGCGAATGGCAGCATGCGTGATGCCTTAAGCCTACTCGATCAAAACATCGCATTTGGTAATGGCAACATAAAAACAGAAGACACGAAAAGCATGCTGGGCACCATTGAGCCCACAGCACTCTACGATATTCTTCAAGCACTCCTACAAAAAGATGCAAACGGCTTGTTAGATTGCGTTGATCAACTCGCACAAAAAGCCGTAGATTTTTCACAAGCGCTCAGCGACCTACTCTCGCTTCTACATAACATAGCATTAACGCAAGCGGTTCCAAATTTAAAACGTGAAGAACTCACGACAGCGTTACAAAATTTGGCGACACAGTTCTCACAAGAAGACACACAACTCTATTATCAAATCGGCCTACTCGGCCAACGCGATCTACCGTTAGCGCCCTCAGCACGCAGTGGTTTTGAAATGACATTATTGCGTATGCTTGCTTTCACACCCGATCAATCATCACAACAACGCCCGGTGATGACAACAGTTACTGCAAAAAAACCAGCTGCCGACAACACAACAAGCAGCGCTGCTTCATGGAGCGACTTACTCAATCAATTAGGTTTAAATGGCGCAACACTCGCGCTTGCACAACAGTGTAGCCTAAAGAATAGAACAGATAACGAATTACATTTAACGCTTAATCCAAAACAAAAAGCGTTCTTACATGAAAAACATATTAAACGCATCAGCGATGCGTTAACACAGAGTTTTGCAAAGCCCATGTTGGTGAAAATCGATTTAGAATCATCAACAGCAGAAACACCTGCAAGCCTTGCAAAAAAGAAGGAAGAACAGCGTCTGGCCACAGCAGAAAATACCATCATGGCTGATCAAAAAGTGCAGAGAATGATGGATACATTCAATGCCACTGTTGTTAAAGACAGCATCAGGGCCGAAGACTAAATCGATTTATTAACAAAACTGGAGAAGAAAATGGCAGAAGATCAATTATTAGATGATATTAAATCCAGCATCATGGATATGCAAAATCAAATGCAAAGCACTTACGCTAACTTGTCTAACGTCAAGTTGTCAGGTGAATCGCATGACAAAACAGTCAAAATTACAATGACTGCAACTTATGGTTTTGAAGATATCGAATTCGACGAAAAAGCCTTACAAGGTGGACTCAAAGAATTCCGCTGGCGTGTTAGAGAAGCTTGGAAAAATCTAAGTGAAGAAATTCAAAAAACGACACAAAGCAAAACTATCGAACTGCTTCAAGGTATGCAGATTCCTGAAGAAATCAAGAATCTTAATGTCGAAGATCAAAGCGGCGAAGGTAGTAATCAGTAAGACCACCCAATCCCAGAGCGTTCTGCTCTGGGATTACCATACCCTACCGTATATAATGCTCCTACATTTTAGCTAGGAAACAGATATACATGTTCAGCCCACTAACGCAACAACTCATCGATGCACTCAAATGTTTACCTGGAATTGGCCCAAAATCCGCCCAACGCATGGCATTTCAATTGCTTTCAGATACAGGACAAGCAAAAGGATTAAAACTCGCTGATACTCTCACCAACGCCATAGAAAAAGTCGGCAATTGTCAGCGCTGCCAAACCTACACCGAAAATGAAGTTTGCCTGCTCTGCAATAATCCCAAACGCGACGACACACAATTATGCATAGTCGAAACGGCTGCTGACGTCATTGCCATCGAACAGACGAACAGCTACCGCGGCTTATATTATGTACTTCACGGCCACCTCTCACCCTTGGACGGCATTGGCCCACAAGAAATTGGTATCCCTGCCTTGATAGAACGACTCACGTCAGAGCCTATTACTGAAGTCATTATCGCAACGAACCCAACGATGGAAGGCAAAGCGACAGCCGCCTATATTGCCAGCCATATCGATCATACAAAAACAAAATGTAGTCGTATTGCCCATGGCGTACCACTGGGTGGTGAGTTAGAATACCTCGATAGTGGCACACTCACACATGCACTTTTTTCAAGAGTTGAAATGGCATAAAAATAAATAAAAACGAGAGGCATCACATGTTTGGAAATAAATTTAATTTAGGCAGCATCATGAAAAATGCAAAACAAATGCAAGAAATGATGGAAAAAGCCCAAGAAGAACTGGCTAAAATCGAAGTCAGCGGCGAATCAGGTGCGGGTGCAGTCAAGATCACTATGAATGCCAGGCACTACGTCAAAAGCGTCACAGTAGAAGACGATATCCTCAAAGAATCCAAAGAAGTGCTCGAAGATTTAATTGCTGCCGCCATCAACGATGCCACACAAAAAGTTGAAACCGTTGCCAAATCAAAAATGATGGACAGCAGTAAACTTTTTGATATGGATGATGACCAAGGAAAAGAGTAACCATCCTCAAATTGAACATTAACCCAGATATTTTAAGAAATATCTGGGTTAAGTACATTTTGTACACAAAACAACACCCTTAAACACTTTTTTCCTGCTGAAATACGTGTAAGCCCTGCATTTTAAGGTTTCCTTAATATAGTCACGATAGAATAGATATATGAGAACCACTTCAACACCAGATGAGCAACGAGCAGCACAAAGAGCAGCATTTGCTGTCGAGCAACAAGCTCGCGATGCGTTTCGTCAGCAGACTTTGCGAGATCTATCACACAAAACCACAATTGAAACATACTCTCCAGCAGGTGTAACAACGCTTCACGGACAAGTACAAACACAAATCCGAGCCGGCAATTTCCAAGCTGCCTTCTTACCACTGCGACAATTAAAAGATCACTACCAAGGAGTTCACACAACACTACAAGCACAGGGCGCTAACAAACACGCCCTACTCATCCGAGATGCACGTCCACAGCAATTTGGGAGATACCAATGTGAAGCGAGCTATTATGACTACGCGATGCTCGGCCTCAACTATCTCGAAGGTCTTATCGATTTATTAGAAATTGAAAATGCGAGGCGTGAAGCTGCTGGTGAATCAGATCGCATTAATATCGCAAAAGCCAAACAAGACCTCGCCCTATTCGCTCAACAATACTACGCAGAAATCACGCCAGATAGTGACTCACCTGAAGCACGAGACAGAGCAGAGCAATTAGCAGAAGAACAGTTTGGTCGATTTTTTCATGATGCCGTTTTACCCTACTACCACGCATTGATCCCAGACCTTTCTGAAGAAGCAGCCATAGACCAACTTCGCATCGCACGTGACTTTGCGAATATGAAACAAGTACCTTATGCGGTTGCCACCATCAGTAGAACGCATATCGAAAATGAGCTACAGGTAGATAATACTGGACTGCCCCATATCGATACAGTCGAACTCGAACTGCCATTACTCAAATTAACCGATACACAAGTGCGTATGTATCGTGACCGCGCAAACCAAGACTGGTACAAAGGTCAAACTGATTTCGTCAAAGCCTTAATCGATAAGTATGCCGATAGAATTATCGAAGGCAGAATGATTCCAGCGCAATTGATTCATCACTTGATCGGCACACGTAATGGTTTTGAAAAAGTAACCGCTGTTTTAAATCCCAGCACTCCAGGTAACGAAGAAGTCGTCAACAGTACATACCATGCTGGCTCTACCGGACACCTCACTAAATTACCTGGCTTAACAGAAGCGGCGGCAGAACAAGTCCGCTTAACAGCAACACAAGAAAGCATGAAACAACAAGAATTCCTGACTGGCGCAACAAAGCTTGGCGTCCAAACTTTGGTAACACCAACGCGATTTGTACCTAATGATGTTGCGCTTGAAGCACAAATTCGTGAGGCATCAGAAGCTTCTCAAAATACAGACTTTTCCAACACACCACTCAATGCTGGCAGAAGACTTGTTATGCCTTCATTCGCTAGTGCGCAAAAATTCAAAACACTCGCAGAAGGCATTGTAAACCCATACAGAGTAGCTATTAATGCACATGTTAGGACATCTAATTCTCCAACACCTCAAGGACCAGCAGTAGATCCTCACATACTACAACTCGACTACTGTTTAAAAACATTAGAAATAGCACTGGCAGAATCTGAATCAAGCTACCACCGACTGATTGATCGAAAAAACTTAAATCTACATATTGCAACGCTATCGAACCAGATCGTCTATCTCCTCAACAACCACAAACAACCTAGTTATACAAACGCGTATGCACAAGTTTCAGGTTGTCTGAGCGGACAAGACCGCGGTGGTCTCACGGGTGCACATACAACAACGCAGGCTATCCTATGGAAATTAGCTGGACGTTTATTCCTAAGAGCGATGTCAGGTTACTCATTATCACGATCTGAAACGAAAACACTAAAAGCACAAATCGCACATGTGCGTCATGTCCACGCAATGGCAGGACACACACAACATATGGCCGGTGAGTATTGCACAGGACAAGGTGGCACTGGCTTAAAAGGCGGCACAAAACATGCTATGCCAACCGTCTATGCTGCTCACACCAAAAAACAATATTGCCGAGGCATGGGAAAATACAATGAAGCCATTCCTAAAAATCCCAGACGCAATGTTTTTTACAAGAAGAAAGGATTTTGGTTAGGAATGGCAGGTGTCGTACTTGGACTCGCATTAATTGCAACCGGTGTTGGTGCTATACACGGCGTCATTGTGCTCGGTGCTAGTGCTAGTGTAGCCATTACAGCAACAGGTGCAGGTCTTACAGCTGTTAGCTTGGCACCCAATGCCAAACGCGGTATCTCAGCATTACGAAAAGCACACTTAAGGCGTCGCAGTCCTTACAAAGTTCAGCGCAATGTAAGGCAAGAGACAACACTAACTGCAGCACAACGTAGTCAGCGAGAAGCCGCAGCACGTCACACCGCAGACGCTGCTGTCTATATGAGCTTTACTCCATATGGCGGCTATGGCTTTGCTAATGCGCCTGCATCATCGGGATCTAGTATGTGGGCTGCTAGAGGACCCAATCCATTTGAGCCATCATCACCGCCTTCAAGCGGCGATGAAGACAACGTTGGTTTAACTCCATTTTCTTAAGCAGATTTGGGCCACGCATGCAAAACAGCAGCGACTAAAGTCGCTAAAGGAATCGCAAAAAACACACCCCAAAACCCCCAAAGACCACCAAAGATTACAACGGAAAGAATAATCACAATGGGATGCAAGTTCATCGTTTCAGAAAAAAGGAGCGGCACAATAAGATTCGCATCCAAAATCTGAATTAGCGTATAGGCAGCGATCAAATAGAAAAAGTGCGCGTTCAATCCCCACTCCATCAAAGCCACAATTACCACAGGTATTGTCGCTACGATGGCACCGATATAGGGAACGACAACAGCAACCCCAACCAAAGATCCTAACAACACCGCATATTGTAGACCCAAAAGTGCAAAGACAACGGAAGACACGAAACCAACAATCAAAATCTCCCAGATACGCCCACGAATATAACAACCAATTTTTTCCTTCACTTCAGACCACACACCCAAAACTAAACCGCGCTCTTTCGGTAGGAACTGACTAAACCATGTCGATATTTCGCTGCTGTCTTTTAAGAAAAAGAAAACTAATAACGGCACTAAAACCAAATACAACACAACTTGAACCACATTTGAAATAGTCGCAATCGAAAACTGCAATACATGCTGACCAATGGTGGCCACATGACTCTTAAAAAACGTCGAGATATGCGCCATCAGCGAAGCTGAAAATATCTTGGGATAACGACTCATTAATTCATTAATCCAAACCTGGCTATTCGCAAATGCGTGTGGCAACTCTTGAACTAAATTACTCAACTGCTTCCACAACAAAGGAATCAGACCGAAAAAAGCATAGATAAATAAACCCAGAAAAATCACATAAACGATAATGATCGACAAAAGATGCGGACATCGCCAATCTTGCAGCAATCGCACAATGGACAGTAGCAAATAAGCTAGTACGATACTGATAATAACTGGCAGAAAAAATCGGCCAAAGTATTGGATAAACAAAAACCCAAACAGCAAGGTAAAGAAAAGACTCACAGCACCGGGATCGGAAAAATTTCGCTGCATCCACTGTGAAATAGACTGAAGAATTGGATTAGATTTATTTGTCATGATTAGCTCCCCTCTCTCAATACGGCAATTATCATAACATTATGCATTTCATTTGGCTTCATTGTTTGCGATGGAAAGGTGATACCCGATGTGTGCTGACACCGTCATACCGCGACTTGATCGCGGTATCCATTGTCTCGCGATTATCCTAGATCCCGTGGTCAAGCCACGGGATGACGTGTTTTCTATTTGCGGCGCCACTCAGGTTGCGATTCGTAATCTCACATCAATGTGTATCTGATACTATTATTACAACTCATCAAATTTATTGTTTTGCAAGTACATCAAAACTTTGCATCACTTGGATCATTTCAACAGCAGCATCAGCTGCATCACGTCCCTTATGACCGTGCGAACCACCTAAACGATCCAATGCTTGCGCCATATCTTCCGTCGTTAAAACACCAAAAATGATCGGAATATTATGCGTCAACGCGACCTTCTGAGCACCATAACTAACCTGCTGACACACATAATCATAATGTGAGGTTTCACCTCGGATAACAGCACCCAAACAAATCACAGCATCAAAATCATGACTACGCGCATATTGTTGCGCAACTAACGGTAATTCAACGGCTCCCGGCACATGCGTTACAGGCGTGGACGCAACATCAACACCCAATTCAGACAAACGCGCTAGCGCACCATCCAACAAAGCCTGTGTTACTTTTTCATTAAACCGACTAACCGCGATCGCTATTTTCATTATCACCCTCCTCATCATTCAATGTTAATAAGTGCCCCATTTTTTCGCGTTTCGTTCGAAGATAGTGAATATTGTCACAGGTCGGCGCTGTCTCTAAAGGAACACGCTCAACCACTGTAATACCATAACGTTCTAAGCCAGCTACTTTTTCAGGATTATTAGTTAACAAGCGAACCTGTTCAATTCCTGCAGCTCGTAAAATTTGTGCGGCAAAACCATAGTCCCGCTCATCAGCTTCAAAACCCAACTGATGATTCGCCTCAACCGTATCATAACCTTGATCTTGTAATGCATAAGCTTTTATTTTATTTGCTAAACCAATACCACGTCCTTCTTGCCTCAAATACAATAAAACACCACCCTGCTCAGCAATTTTTTCCAAGCCTGCATCAAGTTGCAATCCACAATCACAACGTGCAGATCCAAATACATCGCCCGTTAAGCATTCAGAGTGTAAACGTAAAAGCACGGGCCCCGATTTTTTAAGCGGCTCACGCAACAAAGCAATATGTTCAATTTGATTAAGCAAGTTACGGTAAGAATGAATATGAAATTTTCCATGCTTTCGCACAGGAAGATAAGAAGATGAAATTTCTTCAACCAGCTTTTCATGACGCATACGGTACATCATCAAATCACGAATACAAATCACATTAAGTTGATGCTGCCGCGCAAAAGTAACAAGATCAGGCAACCTAGCCATAGAACCATCATCATTCATCACTTCACAAATTACAGCAGCCGGTCTTAAGCCCGCTAAACGTACCAGATCCACACTCCCTTCAGTATGTCCTGATCGTTGCAAAACCCCACCTGTATTAGCACGCAACGGAAAAACATGACCCGGCATCACAATATCATTTGCAGCACTATTCAAAGAAGCCGCCAATTTAATCGTATGTGCACGATCAGCAGCGGAAATTCCTGTTGTAATTCCTTCTGCAGCTCCCATAGAAACACCAAATGCCGTGCCATGATGACAGTGATTATCTTTTGTCATCATCGGAATACCTAAACGCTCAAAGTCCTCTGGCATCATAGGCATACACACCAAACCACGACCATATTGCGTCATAAAATTAATCGCTTCTGGTGTAACATGTTCTGCTGACATGACTAAATCGCCTTCGTTTTCACGACTTTCATCATCAACCATGATAACCATTTTTCCTTGACGGACATCAGCAATCGCTGCTTCAATACTTGCAAATTTAAATGACTTCATAGACTTTCTCCTTTTCGGATTCGGATAAGTAACAACCGATTTGTCGAGCAACCAACTTCGCCATATAATCCCACTCGGCATTAACCTGCTGACCTATTTTCAAATGTGATAAATTCGTGCATTGCAGCGTGTGTGGAATCAACATCACTGTAAAGCTATCTTGATCCACCGCATTCACCGTTAAGCTCACACCGTTAATAGTGACACTGCCTTTTGGCATCAAAAAACGCTGACTTTCTTGGGAAATATTCGAAAAACGAAATTCAATAAATTCACCTTGCGGCTGAATATCATTCACGACAATCATTTGGTCCACATGACCAGTAACCAGATGACCACCGATATGTTCATTCAGACGAAGTGCAAGTTCTAGATTAACAGCTTGGTTTTCTTGATAAGCATGTGAAATACAAAGACGCAAAGTTTCTGGAGATAATTCACACGAAAAAATTTGCTTATTGATTTCAGTCACCGTTAAGCAAACGCCATCGACTGAAACACTATCTCCCAGCTTTAAAGTATCAAACTGACTTTGAATACGAAGATGCATCGCATCTGTACGTTTGGTCACGTTAACAATGGTACCCACATGATCGACAATACCGCTGAACATCAAAAAGCTCCTCACATTTTGATTTCAGGGCAACAGAAAGGACAGATCAACAAGGCGCATGAGGCCCCTAGGATAACTTCTTTCATCCGGACTTTAACCGTCGGCTCTGGGTTCTCACCAGATCTGCTGACCTTTTAGCATTTCAAAAAAATTACCAAAAGCGCTCGCGGGCTCTCAAAAGATTTGATTACCGCCGGTGGGGAATTTCACCCCGCCCTGAAGTCAATTTACATATCGGCCTGCAATTTACCACAGTATTCATATCAGATAAACTCTCATTTTCGTTTACAGACTGCTCGGAGATTGTTAAAAATGGCCCATCAAATTGAATTTACAACCGCGCAAAATAAAGATACTCACAAAGAGAAAGTACTCGCTTATTTAAAAGCTGATTTCGATAAACGCCGATGCCCTAGTGGGCACTTTTGGCATAACAGACGTGTAATATCTCAAGCATTTGATGAAGAAAAAACCATGACTGTCTTCAATGATGACAATGAAGTGATTGGCTATATGGTGTGGTCAATTCGGTCTGAAGACGATATAAGTCTAGAGATCGATATCGTTGAAGTGGATGAAGGCCATCGCAGACAAGGGATCTCCAGAGCGATGATAGCAGCACTGACTCAACGTTTTCCTAAAGTCACCGTCTTAACAGCCAAAGTTATTCATCAATCGGTTGATATTTTCAGTGCTATGGGCTGGCAGAAAATAGAAGAACTATACCGTGCTTATGACTATCTTACAAAATTTAATAAAGTCGTAAAGACTGGATTAGCACATACTTCAGAATTACCTGATGGATATGTTGTTGCTGTTTTCTCAAAAGTTGATGTACCCGATGCACGCGAACATATCGACTTCTATACGGTTCAACGCAATCCAGGTAAATATCAAATGAAATATTTTAAAGTCGATCTAGACTCGGATGGGAATTTGCTTGAACCTATTATCACCCCTTTTCATTACGAAGGTTATATTGGGATATACCATAATAAAGCATTACTTGTTGCAAATAAGGCAAAATGTTTATTTTCAAATCCAACGACACTGGACAGCCACAACGTATTCATCTTAGATAAAATCAAACCTTGTGAGCCTCAAAAATTTGTAGGATTCCCTCCTGTCGTTACCGAATATACAGAAGATGATAGCGATTCCTCTGATGACTCTGACGAGACTGAGGAATCACAGGTTGATTCAAGCGCAGCCGCTGCAGCCGCCGCTGCTCAAAAAATCGAAGATCATCCAAGACCGCATAGAGAAGACACTGGCGTTAAGCCTACGAAAAAAAGAGCACGCACTGGAACAACAGCAGATGCTTCCAAAACGACTTCTGCAAGCTCAACATTATCCAGTGCAGCACTATTTACAATTTCACCGTCAGACGCACTCTTGCCGCTCCTTGCAACCGCGAGAAAACAACTTCTAGAACCCAATCAAGTGGAATGGATTTTCCAAACTGTAACAGCAGCCATAGATGCGCAATCAGCATTGTTGCTCCTGAATGACAAAGCAGAATCAACTGAAAAATTTGAAATAGAAACAGCTACAGTGCCCGGTGAAGATGGCGCTGCCGCCAGCGCAGCTTATGCGATTATCTTAACAAAGGAAAAGTACAATGAAGTAATGCGCGATGAAAATGCCTATGATGATCTGCGAGGCTCATTGACAGCAGCAGCTGCAGGCGCTACTGGTGGTCGTTAATTATTTTATTACTTAGATTCCGTGTCAAGCACGGAATGACGGAAACATTAATGCCAAATAACAACATCAAACCGAATAGCAAAGATCATAGACTGATTTTATCTCATGTCGAAATTCCAGCGCGCGAAAAATGGCTTTTCGATAATAAAACCGTACTCAAAAAAATAGAACGCGGAATAAAAGACTCAGCCGAAGAACGCCTGTCTAATCGAGATAGCTTTTCGCAATATTCTGATGATGAGACTTATAAAGCTTAGTTTGAAATTAAAACACCCACTTCATCTTCACCATATTCTTGCCAAGCAAAATTTTTGAAATCCATCGGTGCTAAAAATGCAGGTACGGCATGCTCACCCAATATTTTCTGAGAACGATAGAGAATGACACATTGCGCTAACTGGCCTTGATAAAAAGCATGAAAACATTGTGCTCCCGCTTCAACCCAAAGATCATGAACGCCTTCTGCACCGATATCATCCAACACCACATCTAAGTTAAGACCCTGATCGTAGATAGGAACAGGAACACAATGAACACCCTGCTCTTCCAAAGCTTTTATCTTTTTCTCTTCACAGTGATCCGCATGATAAACCGTTACAGAGGCTGCGGTTTTTAAAACACGTGCGTTTAACGGAAGACGGCACTTTGTATCCAAAATATAAACCGGCTTACTAATGACTTTATCAGCAATGCGTACATTCATTTGTGGATCATCAGAAATAATCGTTTGTGCAGTTGTTAAAATCGCATCCGAATCTAAACGAAATTGATGCGTCAGCGTTTCACAATTTTTTCCCGTAATTGTTACCGGCGAACCATGCTCTCCTGCAATTTTATGATCTGCACTTATTGCTAATTTCAGCGTAACAAAAGGTCGTTGATGTTCTTGCCAAAAAACATAACTACGATAAAACTCTGTAATCTCAGACAAAGGAACATGCTGACAATCTATGCCTGCAGCTTGCAAGGCTTTCATGCCTTTTCCAGCCACCAGAGGATTGGGATCCATCATAGAAAAAACGACGCGCTTAATGCCAGAAGCAATAATTAAATCCGTACAAGCTGCAGTCTTACCCTGATGACAACAAGGCTCCAAAGTCACATACAAACTCGCACCCTGCAATGCTTCTTTATCAAGCTGCTGCAAAGCTTCAACTTCAGCATGTGGGTGACCTGCTGCAAAATGTCGCCCTCTCGCGAGAATGCGACCATCACGAACAACGGCAGCACCTACAGCAGGATTGGGCGCACAAAAACCACGACGTGATTCAGCAGCTTGAAGTATCTGTAATAAAACTGAATGATCTGCTTCTGTTTCCATAGAATGCTCTGTTAGAATGCGACAATTCAAACGAGGGACATTAACGGTAATGCAAGATTTTTTCAACATGCGTTTACTCTTAATTAGCATAATCACGCTATTTTTAACAGCCTGTGCTGGTGCAAAACCAAATATCTATATTCCTTCAAAACCACCCAAACCCCTGACTCTAAAACAACAACCGCGTGTTGCTATTGTACTGGGCGGTGGCGGCGCACGCGGTTATGCACATATCGGCGTCCTAAAAGTATTACAAAAAGCCGGCATACCAATCGATCTCGTTGTTGGCTCCAGTGCTGGAAGTTTGATTGGCTCACTCTACGCCGATAGCGGAAATGCAAACAAAGTCCAAAACATTATGATGCGTGCGAGCTTTTGGGATTTTGCAGATATTTCAAACTTTCCTAGCTTAAAAGGTCCTATCAAAGGCTATCACTTTCAGAAATTTTTATTACGGCATATGCAGGCTCGACAATTTCGACAACTTAAGAAAAGATTTGTCACCGTCGCAACTAATTTAAAGAATGGCAAAATGTATGTTATCGATAGCGGACCGATTCCACCTGCCGTAGAGGCTTCCGCTGCAATTCCAGGTGCCGTACAACCCGTTCATCTCTATGGAAAAATACTCATCGATGGCAGCATGGTGAACCCTATCCCAGCTGATGTCGCAAAACGCTACCATCCCAAAGTTATCATCGCTGTTAATATCTCACAAACACTTCCAAAACATTTACCACTTACCGCTTTTGGCATATATGATCGTGCTTATAAAATTTCGTGGTTAGCATTGTCTCGACTGAGTGAACGTGATGCTGATATCGTCATACGACCCAATGTCGGACAAGTCGGTACCTTTGATATTTCACAAAAGCGCCGCATGCTCGCTACCGGTGAACGCACTGCTCGACGCATGCTGCCAGCCATTAAACGTTTACTTAAACAAAAAGGCATTCTTCTGACTCATGAAAATAGAAAAACGTCGTGAATTTATAAAAAAATATAGCGCTGAAACAGTCATTAAAGAACTAGCCCCCTACGTCACTGATCGACGAAAGGCTAGAATCGATGATGTATTAACCCATCGTCTAGGCAGCATTCAACTTGCCATTGAATCACCTTCAGATATTAACAATGCACTCGCTACCATTCGCAGTTGTGAGGCCTTAGGCATCTCAACCATTCACATCATTCACCCTGAAGGAGATGCAGGATCTATTCATATGACAACACAAGGTGCATTCTACTGGGTAGATATTATTTATTATGATTCATTAGATGCATTTTTAGAAAAAATAAAACAAAAAAATTATTTACTCGCGGGCGGCATTGTCGATGCCAACGTAACATTAACCGATATTCCGATTGAAAAACCCATCTGCCTTATCTTTGGCAACGAACAACGCGGCTTATCACAAGAAACCAGAGCTGCCTGTGATTTTCTGTTTAGCATTACCATGGTCGGTATGTCAGAAAGCTTTAATTTATCGGTATCCGCTGCCATTAGTTTATACGACACATCGCAACGCAAACGCCAAGCACTTCCTACAAAGGGTGATTTAAGCCCATCACAACAGACAACAGCACGCGCGCATTTTTACATGAACAGTGTAAAAACGCGGCTGATCGAGGGCTTATTAGACAATCGATAAACCTATACCACGGCTATTTTGGAGTATAGTGCAAAATAGCCGAGTCTATTTTGGAGAACAGGGAAAAACAGCCGGCTATTTCAACCTAAAATCAGCAATTGAGGATCATTGACAAAAACAGCATCCACGCCCATATCAAATAATTCAAAAGCACGGCGCGCATCATGCACGGTAAATGCCAATACACGATAACCAGCGGATTTGATCTGAAATACACGATCTTTCGTCAAACATTTTTCATCGATATGCAAAGATACACAATCAAAGCGACGCATGAGCTTTCGCCAATTTTCATTCCAACGATTAGTAATATAACCAAGCATTAAATGCGGCGCGCGCTCATGGACTGCTGCAAGACAATCAATAGATGCACTAGAAATCAAAGGCATCAAAGATACACTACGCCAATACCGCGCCAGATTAGTGAGTACTTGGTCAGCCAACAAATCAACACGCTGCAATTTACCCAATTTCATTTCAAGGTTAATTCCCAAACCTAAAGTCGCAGCTTCTTGTAACCAGTCTGCTAGCGTGGGAACACGTTCATACTTAAATTCAGGGCCAAACCAACTGCCTGCATCCAAAGTTGCAATCACTGAATAAGGCGTCTTTGCAACAAAACCATGACCGTTAGTCGTACGATGCAACTTATGATCGTGGAAAATAATCGCCTCGCCACGACTATCGAGCATGACATCAAATTCAACCCACGTTGCACCCAGCGCTTTTGCTCGACGCAATGCTGCTAATGTATTTTCTGGCGCCTGCGCAGAAGCGCCACGATGCGCTAATAGATTCGGGACTATCCATGGTTCCGATAAATGGTTCATGATTATTGCTTAACAAGCGAGGACAAAGTTACCGTCGCAGTCATCGTAATTTTCTGACTCACTGTTAAATTAGAAGCATCAGGTGTTGGCATTCTTCTTAGAATCATTGCTTCAGGAACAGCTCGCATACCAGAAAAACGAATCTGGTGTACAAAATATTTTTGGCCCGAATATTCTGCATTTAAATCTTTTAATTCCTTTCGCACTTGTTTGTAAATTTTTTCGCGCAATTGATTTTTGGCTGTCTCCATATCAGCAAGATTTGGATTAAAATTCACGGATTGAATTTGGTAAGTCTGCCCCGCTTTACTTACCGCTTTAGCACGTTGATGCAAATCAGTCAGCGAATGGTTTGGCACACGAATTTGAGCTTGCACATTCACAGACTCAAGACCTGAACTCGTTTTGCTACGATTAAAATGAGTAATATGCCACTCCCCTGCCACAATTTTTTGCAAATTACTCAAAATCGACTGGCGCAGTTTGGTAATATTCTGGCCAGAGGTTGTTGCATTTACTGAGACATCAATCCGAGCACGATTCGTTTTGACCCATTGTTGGGCACTCAATTGATAGGTTACATCATTCAAAGTCGTCGCACCTGCCGCACATGCCAAAGTTGATGTAAAAAATAACAATCCAAGCAAAAAATATTTCAAATTTTTCATCTCAAAATCCTCATTAATGACAAAAATAGATTCTTACACATCCCAAGTATTTCATAAAATATCTACTGCGAAAGCTAAATTATCTTCATTTTCTGATTAAAATGACAGAAACAGCCGGTTACATAGTGCACTATGCTCCCTTGACCTGCTTTTGTCATTTTAATCAGCAACTGAAGCACTTTATCTTCCTCGCCAAGATATTTTATGAAATATTTGGGATATTATAGGGATACTTGGTAATATACGGCCTTTCCGAGCACACAAGGATTCACACACCATGACATCAAGACGCCAGCGCAAACGTTTCTATAAACATGAAGCATTGATGCGCTACGCAAGGATGCTGGGGTTTGGAGAAATCCACGAAAAGATTGATCGAGAAACCGGCCTGCACGCCATCATTGCTATTCACAGTACTAAGCTCGGCCCTGCAATCGGCGGTAGTCGTTTTTTTTCTTATCACGCTGCTGGTGCAGGCATCAAAGATGCACTCCGCTTATCCTACATGATGACACTAAAAGCTGCCGTCAGTAATTTACAACACGGTGGTGCAAAAGCCGTCATCATTAAACCTGCTGAAATTAAAGACCGCAAAGCCTTATTCGAGGCATATGGTGATTTCGTACATGAAATGAATGGACGTTACATCACAGCGATTGATGTGGGCACCTCAACAGAAGATATGAACGTTATCGCCGATCGCACACCCTATGTGATCGGTGCAACCAAAGTAAAAGATGTAGACTCCGATCCGTCACCACATACAGCACTCGGCGTTATGCATAGCATAGAAGCCGCCGTTAAATTCCAACTAGACAAAGATAATCTCGATGGTGTTCGCATCACTATTCAAGGCGCAGGTAGTGTCGGTTATTA
>Ga0316204_10004453_pt1 | contig 25072 bp, 24 predicted proteins | sample 6monrhotite_MG_2_FD_205661 | JGI IMG/M metagenome (GOLD analysis project Ga0316204, IMG submission 205661) | Microbial mat bacterial communities from mineral coupon in-situ incubated in ocean water Damariscotta River, Maine, United States -... | ecosystem: Environmental > Aquatic > Marine >... | reverse complement strand
CGATAGACGGCAGAATGTCGACTATTGCGGGCGTCTCTGCAAAACGAGCATTGAGACTTGCGCCGTTCGTAACAATCCATGTGGTTCGCTCGCGCTCCGTTTGCCCGCCGTGCCCCCTGCCTGTATCCGCATCACGACCGTGATCGGTCGTCACAATAACCATCCAGTCTTCATTGCTCGCCTGCTGTCTCTGCCTGACAGCAGACCAGATTCTGCCAACCTGGTCGTCCATAAAACGCACGGCTGCGGTCATTTCTGAGCCATCACCATAACGATGCGCAACATCGTCGGTGTACTGCAAATAGACCCAGGTCAGATCGGGGCCTTGCGTGGCGACATACTCTGCCGCCTCTTTTGCAACAACCGCATCGATTTTACGAATATAGTCGGACATCAGGTCATGCGGAAAGCGCTCGGTGTCGAGTTCGAAGCCATCGGCATGATGATCAATCTTGCTACCTCCGGCTTCGCCCAGTCCATCCCCGATCAACTTGGTGCGGTTGTCTGTCCAGGTTGAGAAAACGGCGGTTTGCAATGCCGGATCATGGTTCTTGGCAATTCGAAAAATATCCCAGTATCTGTAGTTGGGGTCGCTAATGTCGTTGGTCCAGACGTTATGCTTATTCGCCCAGGTGCCAGTGAGAAGGCTGTTGTAGCCGACGGACGATACTGTTGGACTCTCCGAGACCTCGCCAACCGAGCCACCAACGTAGGATCTCGTATAGCCGTTTGCGCCGGCTATCGCATCAAGATTGGGGGTGGACACCTGCTCAATAACGTCCGCGGGTATGCCGTCAACAATTATGAATATCGCTTTGCGTTCGTCGGCAGCTGCGGACGCGGCGGCCAGCGCCAGTAAGATGAAGGGAAGAACGTTCAATGCAGGCGAACTCCTTGTCTCAATAGCTCCGCTCGCAAAACATTAATATCAAGCTCGGCAACGGGTTGATTGTGTTTGAGTGACATCGCTGCCGCCACGCCGGCACCCTGCCCGGTAACGGTGCAACACATCATATTTCTTGTTGCCGCATGGCTGTCGCGATCACCGCCGGTTGCGCGGCCGGCCACCAGCAAATTGTCGACACCTTTTGGAATCAGGGTGCGGTAAGGCACATGAAAATAGCGTCCGGTTGTTGGCAGAATCAAGATGCCATAGCCATCGATAAACTCTGGGAATATCCCAACACTGTCATCAAATCGCGCTTGCTCACGTACGTCGAGCGAGGTCATATTGTAGACAGCATCGATTTTTCGCGTATCTCTGACGCCCAGAGTCATGCCAAAGTTTCGCAGCCGCGCATTTTCGCAACCAGGATTGTAGGCACGCATCGCCGCAACCGCATGCATCGCCTGCCTGCGCCCTTCCATTTCGAAATGTGTCAGGTCCGCCGGGTCAGTACCATCGCATGCCGCAAGGTGGACAAGATTCAAGTATGTGAGGTCGCCCGTATCGTAAATCGCTCCCCAGGTACCGGCGATGGTATCGAGGTTGGCAGGAATCAGTCCGTCTTCGCGCGCTCGATTGAAAGGCTTGCGCAGGAAAGGCGAAAACATTTTATCCTCCTTGCCTGAAGTCTCCACCGACCATTCATTGCTTTCCCAGTCTCTGTACGTTTGCGGATCTGCTTTAACGTGCTCAATGAACTTCTTCTTGTCGACGCCCGTCATCGAAAACATGACCGAAGCAGCCATCATTTTTTCCTTGGGCGTCTTGGCTGTGATCGCGCCCGCCCGATATGCAATATCGGCATCGCCGGTAGCGTCGATGACTCTTTGCGCAAGAATCGCTTCACGACCTGCTTTACTTTCCGTAATAACGCCGGTGATCTTGTCTCCGTCCATGATCGGAGCGACAAACAGACGATGCAACATTGGAGTGATGCCGGCTTCTTGCACGAGTGTATCCGCTACGCACTTGAACGCTTCGGCATCCAGCGCGTGACTGTTCGACTGAGGCTCTGGTGTGGTCGCACCCATGGCTTTGGCGCGTTCTTCGAACTCAATGCCAACGCCCTCAGAATCGACTGTTTTTTCGTGGCGGTACCAGGCGAAGCCTTCAACGCCGACAGCGGTAATATTGCCACCGAAACAGCCGAATCGTTCTAACAAAGTGACCGAGACACCTGCGCGTGCCGCCCCAAGAGCCGCGGCGAGGCCTCCAGGACCGGAGCCCACCACGAGAACGTCCGTCTCATGAATTACATCAACCGAGCGGGACGGCTCTTCGATTCTCACTCAACAATACTCGCTGTACCGGACTCACGCCTCGCTACGATCTCTCGCTGTACGGCATCGAACAGTCCACTACGTAGATGCAGCAACTTGAATATTTCCACAATAGTGAAAAACGGCGCGGCGAGATTCGCCTGAATCGGATGCTTGACGAGAACCGGCATCGACTTCTCTACCGCGTGACCGACGAACTGCAATGCATAACCGCCAAAAAAAGCGCCAGCCGCAATCGCCCCGGAGGTCGCCATTGGCAATGCACCAATTCGCATCGCCACCTCTGTCAAGAGCAGCGCCAGCACTAGAAACACGACGGCAAAGGTTCGATCCAGCGTCATGTAGAACAGAAAAAAACCGAATACAAGAACATGACCAAGATTGGCCTCGGTCGCTCCCTGCCCCACGCTCACCCAGGTCAGCGGGATCAGCACACCCAACATGATGATCGGAATACCAATCAGGTGAACGAAAATATTGAATGGATGCTGATGAGCAGCCGCGTAGCCGGTTAGCATATCCATCAGTTTGCCGTCTCTACTCATCGTCGTATCGTGCCCGAATCGGTATACTGAATCCATGACAAATAGACACTGGCGTGAATTACTAGAGATTGTGGGCGTGATCGGCATCGTTGCAGCGATGATCCTGGTTGCATCGGAGCTGCGGGAATCCAACCGCATTGCGGTTGCCCAGGCAAAAATGCAGTTTGAAATGCAAATCAGCGAACGCCACGAAACCCTGAATATCGCGCGGGCCTCCGACCCAAACGTGGCCAAGCTGTTTCCGAAGCTCGAGGCACCCGACGCCCATCTGATCACCGCCACAGAGGCGTCGCAGATCCGCGGTATCGCCTGGCACGAAGTAAATAGCCTGTGGTCGGTGCACAGCGCCTACAAGAAAGGCCTCATCACCCGCAAATTTTACAGTGACTACGTTGCCGGTTTCGCCGATACATTGGAGGCATGGCCGGGAGTAACGCCACACTACGTTGATATCTATCAGAATTTTGACGCTATTCAGGGCCTCACAGAGTTCGCGCCGATTGCCGACTATATTGCCGCCCAACCTGAGAATGAGGCACCTTAGTTGCACAAAATATGGTAAAAAAACCGCAATAGAAGCGTGCTAGTCTATTACGACAGGCTTTGATAATAAGAACAGGGAGGCTATATGAATCCGTTTACTATGATCCTGATTCTGGGTCTTCTTATCGCGGTCTGGTGGATGGTCAGGAAACGCCGCGAAAACTTAGCCGACGCCAGTGCTGCTCAGCCACGCCCGAAGACGACTAAGACACAGTTTCATGCCGTCTCGATTCGGTATACAGGCCGTGCCTGCGATGCTGCGCAAAATATGAGCGGGCGTCGATTCCTGGCCACGGCTGCTCCCAAGCTGCCATTGCCAGAGTGCGATGTGCTGGAATGTACGTGCCGCTTTGCTCACCATGATGATCGCCGCTCACACAAGGACCGGCGTAGCCCATTCGGCCCGGGTGGCACCGCAGGGGCGACTGGCTCGTTTACAGCCGAGCAGCGTACTGGCAGCGATCGTCGCAGGAAGTCCTAGTAGCGATCGGTCCTAATAGCCATAGGCAGCTACAGTCTGCTCGTACTGTTGCAAGTTCTGTTGAAAACGTGCCCGATCAGCGACCAGTTGTTCAATCTCCACTTCGAGCTCGCCAGTCCGCTCAGACAGCCGCTTCAGATCCGCGAGTAACAGGACCCGCTCTTCAGTCGTAGTTTCCGCTGCGATCAGCAACGCTTCAGCATTAACCACCGTCTGTTCGATATCTTCCAACTCACGCTCCTTCGCGTAAATTTGCGAATTAGCTGAGTTAACATTCGCTCGCAGTGAGAAAAGTTGCTGACCCGCGAGATACGCGTCGAGAAAATCTGGCTCTAGATCAATAGCGCAAACGCCATTGTAATGGCCACCGGCAGCACCAAAGTTATAACCCCTGCTCGGCTGACAGAATTCCACCAGACCGTCTGTGCGCCCTTGCTGGTACGCCTGGAAGTCCGGGGTGATGCCATGCTTTGCGCAGGCCTTACGGTGGTTGCCAAAGTGGTCGCTTGTATAACCGCGCGAGCCGTCCTCAAAACCTATTGCCGACCAGTCACTGGTAGCACATTCATCCGCGCTCATCGAGGCACAGCCGCCTAACAGCAGCAGCCCCAAGGAAATCATTATTCCGCTTACAGACCTGTTCATTACATACCCCTTCAAATACATCGCGATCAAAGTGTGTAACAGAGATACACCAGCCAAGCTGAATCGGCGCTGAAAATGCGCCCTGCAGCGCATTTGGGTCTGGTCCAATGTGACCTGGATCACAGTGAGCAGACAGCGCGCCAGATAGTCTGGCTGATAGGAAAATGGTCGGATAGACGAAATGGATATCGAAAGCATCAGCGGAGCCGCAACTGTCGCACTGACCAGCACATTGGTGTTCGTGCTCGTTGCCAAATCCTGGCAGCTTATCAATCGCTCCGTTGGCTCCGGCTTGAGCTTCTCCGGCAGTATTATGCGCGAAGCAGCGCAGCGCTTCCGTGACGAGTTTGATCGTTTAAGCAGTAACCAGTCGACCTACCTGAGTGCCGGCGTGGTCTTTGTCGTGCTATTCGTCGCCGCTTATGTACTGCAAGCTAAACAACTCTTTGTCGGCTATCCCGTCTGGCAACTGTATGTATTGCTCGGCACCCTGCTCGTGGCGGCCCTTCTTGCTCTGTATCGACTCAGTCAAATTGCGCTCAATCGACACCGCGTCAAGCTGCGCCGCGATGCAAACATCGCTGTTGGCCACCAACTACAAAGGCTGGCAATGGGCGTCGGACGCACCTACCACGACGTTGAAACATCTTCGGGCATTATTGATCACATCATCATTGGCAAGAACGGCGCCTACGCCGTGAGTGTAGTCGCGATGCGCGGCGTCAAAAAAGGCAACGTCAATCTTTACAACAATGAATTGCAATTCGAGCCGACCGAGGAAACTCATTCGATCGTTGCAACCAATGCAAATATCGCCAGCCTGGAGCGTGAATTTCGCCGTTTACTCGACCACCGTGTGCGCGTGCGTTCCGTTATCGCAATACCCGGTTGGGACATCGGCCAACAAAGCAGCGAAGAGCACCTGCTGGTTAATGAAAGAAACCTCCCCATGCTAAGTGGCTGGAAAGATCAGGCCGACTTTCTCATGGACGAAGACGTCGACGCCCTGCACAAGATGTTGACATCGCGCTGTACTCTAAAACCGTAGCTACAGAGGCTGCAGCCTTGCGGCCAATTGGTCCGTTGCCATTACCTCGTTGAATTCGTCGGCCAACGCCGAGCATTCGGTTACAACATTTTGCCATGCTCGAATTCGGTCCAATGGCGTGTACGAAGTAAAATCGGTGCGGTCCGGAATCTTTCCTCTCGGCAAGCGCGCAACGAAAGCCGCAGACGGGCTAACCAAAATAGTCCGGTCGACGTTCTGCGGGTTTGGCTTGCGCCACGGTAATTTCTTGTCAAACCAGCCTGGGATTATCCGATCGATGAAATGCGGAAATAGAGTCAGACGATCATCATCGCTATGCGGCAGGTCCAGATGGTAATCAATAACACCCCCGTCGCGATAGATCCCTGGTTCCGCACCGTCAATATCCCTTACGCCTGACAGAACCAGCGGAATCGAGCCGGTTGCGACAATCGCGTCTTCAATGTTACTTGCTCTAATTCGGACCTTCTGCAGCGGAAACCCTTCGACGTCAAAAAACGGCGGCAGCTGCCGTGCGTCAAAAAACAGTGCACGCTCAAAGAAGAACCGCAATGTCTGCCGGCTAATCACATTCAGTGACGCTGCCGCAATCAATGCAGCGGCGAGCGCCAGTCTATTTTCAGATGCAGCCAGGTGCCGGGCTCGCACTGTCATGACGTGAGTGCGAAATACAGGATGGGACAAAATCTGGTCGGCGCCATTGTTCTGTAGCACGACCCGAATTAACTCGCGACTCTTCGCCGTGATCTCATGAATGTCCGGCTTGTCACTGTAGCTCTGGCTTATATAAGCCTCTTCGAAGCGATCGATCGCAGCAATCGGATCGGTCTGCGCATAGCATGCGAAGCGCCACGAGCCGATCGATGTACCTATAAGATGCACGGGCCCGACCAGCTTCGGCACGAGTGTTTCGAGAATGCACCGGTCCAGCTGGCTTAGCACCAACCACTTTGCACCGCCCGAAGCGCCGGCAATAGTACCAATACGCTCCGGCGCGAAACCGTGCCGTTGAATCGATTCGAATGCCCCGGGGCCGGCTTTGAATACCAGGTTACGGGACGTCATTTACTCGAACGGATGTTGCCTGATGATAGTTTGCTCGCGTCCTGGGCCAGTCGAGATGATGTCGATAGGCACACCGGCAAGCTCTTGCATACGCCCCAGATAGGTCTTCGCGTTGCGCGGCAGATCGTCATAACTGGTGATACCGACAGTCGACTCCTGCCAGCCCGGCCATTCCTCATAAACAGGCTTACAGTCCGCAAATCTGTCAACGACTACGGGCATTCCGGAAATCGCCGCGCCATCGACTTCGTAGCCGACGCAAATCTGAATTGTCTCGAGTTCATCAAGTACATCCAACTTGGTAACACACAAGCCGGAAACGCTGCTGTTGATAATCGAACGTCGCAACGCGACGGCATCGAACCAACCACAACGGCGTGGTCGTCCGGTCGTGGCACCAAATTCGGCGCCAACGCGCGCCAGGTGCGCACCTTGATCGTCAAAGAGCTCTGTCGGGAACGGACCAGCGCCAACACGTGTGGTATACGCCTTAACGATGCCGAGAATATAATCAAGATTACGCGGCCCTACCCCAGTGCCGGTGCTGGCAGCTGCCGCAACGGTGTTGGAAGAGGTTACGAACGGGTAGGTGCCATGATCGATATCCAGGAACGTACCCTGCGCGCCTTCAAACAGAATACTTTCACCGGCGTCCATGTGTTCCTGCAAGACCTGCGTAACGTCCACAGTGACAGGCGCAATGAGCTCTGCCGCGGCCAACGCTTCGTCAAGCGTCTTCGCGAAATCGACCGTATTGGTCTTGTAGTAATTCTTCAGCAGGAAGTTGTGATAGTCGAGGACTTCACCCAGTTTGGCAGCAAAATTCTCGCGTACAAACAGGTCGGATATTCTGAGCGCTCTACGGGCAACTTTATCCTCGTACGCCGGGCCGATACCGCGACCGGTTGTACCAATAGCGTCCGAGCCGCGCGCCCTCTCCCTTGCCAGATCAAGTTCGGCATGCGACGGGAGGATCAACGGGCATCCGGGACTGATACGGAGTCGATCAAAAACCGGCACGCCACTTTCGATCAGCGCATTTGCCTCGGTGATCAAGGCGTCCAGAGAAATCACCACGCCATTGCCGATCAGACAATTAACGCCGTCACGCAAAATACCGGACGGAATCAAATGCAGTACCGTCTTCTCGCCACCGATGACAAGAGTATGGCCGGCATTGTGACCACCCTGAAACCGGACTACCGCAGCCGCACGATCCGTGAGCAAGTCGACAATCTTTCCCTTGCCTTCGTCACCCCATTGGGTACCGATGACGACAACATTCTTTCCCATGACGCTCCCGATTCTCAGCTACGCACAAAAAACAGTAACAAGAGGCCTGCAATCATTGCAGTCAAACCGTATATTCGAAGCTGATTGTCACTTAGCCGAATGATTTGTGCCACTAGCTGCTTGTATCGGCTCGGCCGTACAAACGGCAGCATGCCTTCGATGACAAATAGCAATGCTATTGCCGTTAGTATTTCCGACCAATACACGTTGTTCTCGTTATGACCCGGCTATTGAGAGCCATCCGACTGGTTCAGATACTTGAAGAACTCATTGTTCGGATCGAGAACCAGCACATCACCGCTCTTGCCCATCGAATTGCGATACGCATCAATACTTCTGTAGAACGAATAAAACTCGGGATCCTGATTATAAGCATCTGCATAGATCTGGGCCGCTTGCGCATCTCCTTCACCACGAATGATCTGACCCTGCTTGTTCGCGTCGGCAAGAATAATCGTGCGATCTTTTTCTGCGGTCGACCTGATCAGAGATTCTGCTTCGCGACCCTGACCACGTGTTTGTGCAGCAACACGTGCGCGCTCTTCACGCATTCGGTTATAGACAGAGTCTCTGGCTTCAGCCACAAACTCCACCTGCTTGACGCGGAAGTCCACCAGCTCGATACCAATACCCTGCGCCGTAACTGCGGCAGTCGTCAGCATGTCTTGCATCAATGCCTCACGTTCGACTGAGATAGCCTGTTGCACCGTGCGCTTACCAAACTCGGTAACTACGGAGTTTCGGACAATTTCGCGCAAACGTTCAATCGCTATGAACTGCGAACCGCCTGTCGATGTATAGAAGGAAACCTCGTCAACAATTCGCCATTGCACGAAATAGTCGACCTGCATGCCCGTTCGTTCCAGGGTAAAGACACGTTGCGGCTCGTCATCGATTTTGATAATTCGACTGGGAAACTTTCGCACTGTCTGAATAATCGGAATCTTGAAATGAATGCCTGGCGCATAATCGGCCTGCACAACTTCACCGACTTGCAGCTTGATTGCCAGCTCGCGCTCGTTAACCGTGAACGCGGTAAGACCAAATGCGAGAAGACCTAGGCCGAGAAGGATGACCACCATGAATCGTCCGTTGTTCATTGGCGTTCCCTCCGTTGACGACTTTCATCTGATTCAAATTCAGACTCTGGGTTTGATGACACTGGCGCGGTAGCCGAGCGACCGGTTTCGCTGGCGTTGGATCTGCCCGCGCCACCCTGAATTAATTGGTCTATCGGCAAGTACAACAGGTTGCCGCTACTTTCCGAATCGATGAGCACTTTGTTTGAGTTACCGTAGACTTCTTCGATCGCTTCGATGTACAGGCGATCACGGGTAACGCGTGGAGCACGCTGATATTCAGCGAGCAACGCGAGGAAGCGCTGCGACTGACCCTCGGCGTCAGCAATCGTTTTGTCTCGATAGGCTTCCGCATCCTGCAATACGCGCTGCGCGGTACCACGAGCACGCGGCACAATGTCGTTAGCGAAGGTCTCGGCTTCGAGCTGGTAGCGACGAGCATCGTTCAACGCTTTCTGCGTGTCATCGACCGCTGCCTGCACCGCCTCGGGATAGTCGACAACCTCAAGGTTGATCGAGGTAACTGTGATACCGGCTCCGTATGCTTCCAGCGTAGTCTGCAACTCTTCCATCGTTCGTGCCGGAATCTGCTCGCGTCTTTCACCGATCAAAAGTTCGAGAGAACTCGTGCCAACAACGCCGCGCAATGCGCTTTCCGTAACATTGCCAAGGATGGTTTCCGGATCTTCTACCTCGAACAGGTACTTCACCGGATCTGAGCGTCGATACTGAACCGTCATATCGATGAATACATAGGCTTCATCCTGAGTCAGCATCTCGGTGCGAAACTTCGAGTCACGCACCTCTTCGATGTTGACGACATCGACGGTTTCGATCGGGAACGGCAGATGCCAGCGAAGTCCTGGCATAGTCGTAATCGTGTAAGCACCAAATCGCTGCACGACGCCGCGCTCGGCCTGATCCAGCTTGTAGAGCCCGGTAAACATCCAGGCAATTGCCAATAGAATGACGAGAACGTAACCGCCCCCGCCGCCAGGCTGCGACTTACCGCCGCCACCGCCGCCACCAAGCATCTTGCCAATACGCCGCTGCCAGTTTTGCACTATCTGATCGAGATCGGTCGGCTGATCGCCATCCCGTTTCCAGGGATCTTTCCCGTTTCCTGAGTCGTTCCAAGCCATAATTATCTACTTATTTAGGATTCTTGTTCATTTAGAAATCACTGCCGTCGCCGCCAGCGGCAACGGTTCCAATTGATCTTCGGTTAAATTTTCACTTTTCAAGAAGCGCCGCAGATCTTTCTCGGCCATCTTGAGTTCGAGGTTCCAGCCACCATCTTCGCACGCCTCTTCACTGAGGACAGCGCCAATATCGAAAAGTTTTGCTCGTTGTCTGCCCTGCGCCGCTTGTAGTCGCATGACGCCATGCATCGTCTTGCGACGCAGGCGCTCACCAATGGCATCAAGCAGTAACGGTATGCCTTCGCCGGTCGCAGCCGACAACCAGGCAGAACGTCCCTCACCGGCGCGATTATTCGTTACTCGAGCCCTGCGGTCCAGCTTATCGATCTTATTGTACACGCGTATCTGCGGAACCTTGTCCGCATCCAGCTGTTTCAATACCGAGTTGACCTGCCGAACGCGCTGCCAGCGGTTACTGTCACTCGCGTCAATCAAATGCAGAATCAGGTCGGCCTCACGTGCCTCCTGCAATGTGGAGCGAAACGCGGCGATTAGCTCATGCGGTAAATCCCGGATAAAACCGACCGTATCGGCCAGCACCACCTCGCGACCATCCGGCAGCTCAAGACGCCGTATGGTTGGGTCCAGCGTCGCGAACAGCTGATCCTTCACATACACGCTGGCATTGGTCAGCGCATTAAACAGAGTCGACTTACCTGCGTTTGTATACCCGACCAGCGCCACTGTCGGAACCTCGGCGCGGACGCGATTCTGTCGATTCATTGTACGGCGCGCATCGACCTGATCCAGGCGCGATTTGAGTTGCCGTATACGTTGGCCGATCATGCGGCGATCCGACTCAAGCTGGGTCTCACCCGGCCCACGCAAGCCGATGCCGCCTTTTTGCCGCTCGAGATGCGTCCAGCCGCGTACCAGGCGTGTCGATAGATGCCTGAGTTGCGCGAGTTCGACCTGTAATTGGCCTTCAAAGCTACGCGCTCTTTGCGCGAAAATATCGAGTATTAGCCCGGCACGATCCAGAACGCGGCACTTTAGCTGCTTCTCGATATTGCGTTCCTGACTGGGAGACAGCGCAGTCGAAAAAATAACCAGATCAGCGTGGTTTTCCCGCTTGCTCTCCTCTACTTCTTCGAGCTTGCCTTTACCCACAAAGTAACGTGCGTCAGTACGTTTCCTGGCGCTCACGATCTGGTCGACAATAAGCGCCCCTGCAGAGCTGGCAAGCTCTACAAATTCTTCACGTTCTGATTCGTCGGGTGCGCCATCTGGACTCGCGTGGACGAGAATTGCACGTTCACCGCTTTGCGGTCTCTCAAACAAGCACTTACTCTTCTCCCACCTCGTCCATCTCATCGTCCGGCAATGGCAGCCGCACATTTCTCGATGGCACGACAGTAGATATGGCGTGTTTATAAACCATTTGATTGACGCTGTTCTTCAACAAAACAACAAACTGATCAAATGAATCGACCTGACCCTGCAACTTGATGCCGTTAACGAGGTAGATCGAAACGGGAACCTTCTCTTTCCTCAGGATGTTCAGGAATGGATCCTGCAGTGTTTGCCCTTTAGCCATGATTGGGTCTCCTTATTATTCATTATATTTTAGAGACTCGTTTACCGGTGGCGCCGGCTGCCTATTAACTGAGTCTCGCCAAAGCGATTGAAAATATTAACACAGGCCGACGAGCCCACTACCCCAATATCGGATGATTTGCCGCCAGATGCTTCGATATTGAGTCAACTCTGCCGGCTTCAAGGGCGTTGACCGAAAATAGATTCGATTCGCTTCGCAGCCAGGTAAATTGGCGCTTGGCCAGCTGCCGCGTGGCTACCAGTGCCCGGTAGCGGCTCTCCTCCAGGGAGTACTCCTGTTCCAAATACGACCAAACCTGTCGATAACCGACGGATCGCATAGATGGCATGTCGCGCGTCAAGCCAGCGCGCTGCCTGAGTGCAACGACCTCATCCACGAAGCCGTTGTTGAACATAAGGTCCAATCGCTGCTCGATGCGTGCATGCAGCAGCTTCCGGTCCGGAACATCCAAAGCAACCTTCAGAAACGATATACCGGTATCGACGCTTTGCTTCGGCGTTGACTCGTGCCAGTCGGTCAACGACCGACCACTAATTTCATACACCTCCAGCGCGCGTTGAATCCTCTGGCTGTCGGTGGGCCGGATGCGCTTGGCCGCCGTTGGGTCAACCTCGCCAAGACGCGCATGCATTGCAGGCCAACCGTCTTGTTCGGCCTGTGCGTCTAGCCTGTCGCGAATTGCTGCATCGCCAGGCGGCAGCTTCGCGATTCCGTCAATAAGCGAGCGGTAATACATCATGGTACCGCCGACCAGCAACGGCACGCGACCGGCAGCGAATATATCGCGCATCGCCGTCTCCGCGTCGCGCACGAACTCACCGGCGGAATACGGCTCCTCAGGATCTCGAATATCAACCAGGCGATGCGGTGCATGCTGCAAGGTCGCGTGATCCGGCTTCGCAGTACCAATATCCATATGTCGATATACGAGCGCTGAATCAACGCTGACGATATCAAGTGGATACTGCTCACATAGCTCTATGGCGACGTCGGTTTTGCCGGTCGCCGTAGGTCCCATCAAACATACCGCAAGCTGATTCACCGCCAGGATCTATTGACCGCGCATGAATATGCGGTCCAGTTCAGCCATGCTGATGGCAGTCCATGTCGGCCGACCATGATTGCACTGGTCGGCGCGTTTGGTCGTTTCCATTTCGCGTAACAGCGCGTTCATCTCATGCAGTGACAAAACACGATTTGCACGCACCGAATGGTGGCAAGCCATCGTCGCCAGAAAATCGTGCAATGCGTCCTCTACGCGATTGCTCTGACCTGCCTCTGCAAGATCAGAAAGCACATCGCGCAGCAACGATTCCGCATCCGAATCCCGCAACAGAGCAGGCACCTCGCGCACAACCAGACTGGTTGGTCCGGTGCGATCAACAACCAGCCCGATCTTTTCAAATAAAGCTGCCGCGCCAACCACTAAATCTGCCTCGCTTTCAGATACCGAAACTGTCGTCGGCACCAGCAATGGTTGTCGCACAAGCTCGCTATCATCAAAATTTCGCTTCAGCTTTTCGTAAAGAATGCGTTCGTGCGCTGCGTGCATGTCAACCACGATAAGTCCGTCGGCGTTCTCTGCCAGCACATACGTGCCGGCCAGTTGCGCTATCGCAAAACCCATCGGCGGAACCTCGTTTGGCGTCATTGCCTCATAGGCAGCGAGCGTCTCGGCAACAGCCGCGCGCGGTAAATGCCCGGGCGACTGTAACTGCATTGCGCCTTGTGCAAAGACCGGGCGTTGCTGCATCGATGTGGGCGCCTGCGCATGCCCGCCTGGTTTGGTCTCACGCAGCGCAACTTCCAGCGCCTGTGACACCACACCGTGTGTCTTGCGGGCATCTCGAAAACGAACTTCGTGCTTCGCAGGATGCGCGTTCGCATCGACCGTTGCTGGGTCCAGTGTTAGACCCAGCACGTACGCTGGATAACGGCCGTGGAACAAGACATCGCGATAGGCATGACGGGCTGCGTGTGCAAGCGTCTTGTCACCGATACTGCGTCCATTCACGAACCAGTACTGCATGTCTGGCTGGCTGCGGTTGAAAGTCGGTAGTCCCAACCAGCCGGATACGGCGATACCATCCGCTTCAGTTTCAAGATAGACAGCCTGCTCAGCAAACTGCTGGCCAAGAATTTTGCCGACTCGTGTTAGCCGTTCTGCCGCCGTCGCAGCTGCTGGCAACTGTAACACCATGCGTCGATTGTGCGTCACCTTGAAGCCGACGTCGGGCCGCGATAATGCCAGTCGCTTCATCCACTTTTCGATATGGCCAAACTCGGTGCGCTCTGTTTTCAGAAATCGTCGTCTGGCAGGCGTGTTGTAAAAAAGATCATGCACCTCAATCGTCGTTCCGACCGGGTGTGCAGCAGGCTTGGCTTCGCTGATGTCGCCGCGGTCTGCTTCTACCGTCCAGGCGGTATCGGCAGCAGCCGTCCGCGAACAGATTGTGAGTCTCGACACGGAAGCAATACTCGGCAAGGCTTCGCCGCGAAACCCAAGTGAGACAACAGACTCCAGATCATCGAGGCTACTTATCTTGCTCGTCGCATGACGCGAAAGCGCTAATGCCAGCTCGTCCTTTGGGATGCCAGCACCGTTGTCGCGAATGCGAATCAATTTCTGCCCGCCTGCGAGTACATCAACCTGCACAGTCGTCGCCCCGGCATCGAGGCTATTCTCGAGCAGTTCCTTGACGACAGATGCCGGGCGCTCGACCACCTCGCCCGCGGCGATCTGGTTGATCAGGTGGTTAGGGAGTTGCTGAATAGGCACTGGATATCGGCACGACGAGTTAGCGACCTGCCATTTTTTCAAAATGCCAGGCAAAAGTCTTGTTGCTTTATTTTAGCTGCCGGTGAAAACCGGGATCGACAAGATCTGGCCCACACGAATGTTGTCATTGCTCAGTTTGTTCGCAGAACGAATCGCAGCAGGACTCACGTCATAACGCTCGGCCAGTTCAGAAAGCGTGTCACCGCGCGCGATCTTGTGTCGCACATGACCGGCAGGTGCCCGACGCACATCCATCGCGATCTGGGTATCGGGTGGCGGATTGGTATAAAAATAGTTTCGGATGCCACCCAGAATAGCTTTGGCTAACTTCTGCTGGTGACTTTTACTCTTGAGCAACTTCTCTTCAGAAGGGTTCGATATGTAAGCGGTCTCAACCAGAATCGAAGGCATGTCCGGTGACTTTAGTACGATCAGGCCTGCCTGCTGCACACTTCTGCGTCGCACCTTGGTGACTTGAGCCATCTCACTGATAACCTTCGAGCCAACGTCGAGACTGGCGCTCAAGGCCGCGTTCTGCGAAAGATCCAGTAGCACCGATGCGAGTACCTGATCCTTACCGTCAAGGGATACGCCACCGATCTGAACGGACCGATTTTCCCTTTGCGCCAATAGCCGTGATTCTTCATCGCTCGCGCCCTTTAAGGACAAGGCATAGACAGTAGCCCCGTTTGCACGTCGATCATTGACCGCATCGGCGTGAATCGAAATAAACAGGTCCGCTTTATTGGTGTGCGCGATCTCCATGCGTTTACGGTGATCGACGTAATAGTCGCCGCTACGAATCAACACCGCTTTCATGCCGCTTTCGGCATTGATACGTGCCGCCAGTTCGCGCGATACCGCTAACGCGACGTCTTTCTCGCGCGTCTTGCCACGGCCGATCGCACCCGGATCGTGACCACCATGACCCGCATCAATCGCAATAACGACATCACGACCTGGCGTGTATGCCTCGGACGCGCGTTTCACTGTTTGCAATGCACCGCTGCGTTCCAGATCAATGACCAGACGATCGCCGTACTGCGGATTGGGTCCCGCCGTAAAACTACGTGAGCGCACATTCTCATTTAAGTCGAGAACGACCCTTAGCTGACCATTGGCGAGAACACCGGAGCGAATATTTTTAACCGAGCCTACGCCGCCTGGCATGGCCGCGAGATTGGCTGCAAGCCGACCGTCTTTGAGGTCCACGACCAGGCGATCAGGCCCTCGCAACGTGAAAATATTGTGTTTAACCGGCTGACTAAGGTCGAGCACAACGCGGGTTTTGCCGTTCTCCGACCAAATCCGCACATTCTCGACTGTCGCTGCCGCATTGGCAGCCACTGCCAAGAGCAGCAAAACAGGGATCAATATGAGGCGAAAAGAACGCATTCCGGGCAATAAGGCTCTTAACCGTGATTATGTCGGATCAGTATACGACCTTACTCGGAAATTCCAAGATTTTTCTTTCGAAATTATAGGGATATGGGACTTACTTAATGTCGGCGATCAGTTCTCGACCTTGCGCGCTTAATGCCTCGATTTGCACGCTGCGGCCGTCGCCGTCATAGCTGAGCGTCAGACGAATGTCCGCCGCATCGGCGAGCTCCGGCGCTCGGTCCGGCCATTCCACCAGTCGCAGGCCATCATCGAGCTCGTTCCAACCCAGAAATCGCAATTCTTCCTCTGATGAAACTCTATATAAATCAACATGATATATCGTTCCTGATGGCAATTCGTAAGGCTCGACCAAAGTGTAGGTCGGGCTCGGCACCGGCCCTGTATGCCCAAGTGCACGAATCAATCCACGCGCGAATGTGGACTTGCCCGCACCAAGCTCACCCTCGAGCAAAACCGTCAATCCCGACAGTTTTGCCGGCAAGGCTGCTCGAAATTGCTCAGCCAGTGCCGTGGTAGCGGCCTCGTCTTCGAGAAATATCGTCATTGATTAACCACATTCCGTAGTTCGAGTAACAGGTCTGATGCCAGCATGCCGCGTTCACCCTGCAATGCCGCAAGATCCCCGAGCTGCGCGTGAATTTCCACCCCGGCGGTTGCGGCATTCTCTAATGACAAGCCCTGCCCCAGCAGCGCGGCAACAATACCAGTGAGTACGTCCCCCATTCCTGGCGCAGCCATACCGGGATTTCCCGAGGTGCTGATCCACGGCACTGAATTCGCGCTTTTAACAAGAGAGCCGGCGCCCTTCAGAACAGCCACGCCGCCGTAACGCTGCTGCAGCTGCGTAACGGCGGCGCGACGATCGGATTGAATTGCGGCAGTGCTCATGCCTAACAGGGTTGCTGCCTCACCTGGATGGGGCGTAATGATCCTGTTGTCGCAGTGATCAGGATGCTCGGCCAGCCAGTTCAGGGCATCAGCATCCCAAACCGAAACTTGCTGCGCCGCTTGAACCGTTTGCATGAGCTCATTCGCCCACTCCGACCGCCCCAGGCCCGGGCCAACAGCGATAACGTCGCAATTCGACAGCAAGTCTCCAAGTTCAGCGGCGCCGTGAACGCCCCGCACCATTAGTTCTGGTCGGTCATTTACAACCGCGGCGGCATGCGACGCATCAGTTGCGACACTGACTCGCCCGGCGCCAGTGCGCAGAGCGGCCTCACCGCAGAGAACGACCGCCCCTGGCATGCCGATACCGCCACCCACGACGAGCACATGGCCGAAATCGCCCTTGTGCGCCGTGCGACTGCGGCGCGGCAGCAACTCGGCCGCTGCTGCCGCTGAAATCCGATGCAACTCTACCGGCATGGCTGCATAACAGGAGGGATCAATCTCAAGATCCGAGAACTGCAGCTCGCCGCGATACGCCGCGCCGCTGCCAAGAAACAGGCCCTGCTTCAGCCCTACGAATGTCACCGTAAGGTCCGCCCGTACAGCATCGCCCATGACCACACCGGTATCGCCATTCAAGCCGGTGGGCAAATCGAGAGCGACGACAGGTAGCGCAGCAGCATTCATGGCCGCGACAGCGGCGGCAAAATCACCCTCGAGATCGCGCATCAGGCCACTACCCAGCAAGGCATCGATAATCAATCCAGCAGTCGGATCGAGTTCCCCGGCCCAGCTCGATACTCGGCCGCCTGCCGCAATGAAATCCGCGTGTGCTGTAGCAGCGTCGCCGCTTAGGGCCGCCGGATCGGTAACTGCGAGCACGGATACAGCAATGCCCTCGCTGGCCGCCAGTCGTGCGACAACATAGCCATCGCCGGCGTTATTGCCAGCACCGCAGACGACTTGCCAGCTTTTAGCGTCAGGGAATGCCGTCATCGCTGCCGCCACAGCGACCGCGCCCGCACGCGTCATCAGCGTATAGCCAGGAACACCTCGCTCCACAATCGCCATTCGATCAATTTCACGAACGCTGGCGACCGAGTAAATATCAGTAGGCAGTGTTTTCATCAGCACGATTATACTGTGCGCAGACGAGGAAACTGTATTGCCAAAAGTACCGACACATTCGAAGCAGGAACTCAGCACGCTTAAGACCGATATTCTTCGTTGGGGTGAAGAACTCGGTTTTCAGCAATTGGGCGTCAGTGACATTGATCTCGGCAAAGCCGAAGGCCAGCTTCAGGAATGGCTCGAAGACGGTCGGCATGGCGAAATGCATTACATGCATCGGCATGGCAGCAAGCGCAGTCACCCGGAGGAACTCGTCCCTGGCACGCTGCGCGTGATTTCTGCGCGTATGAACTATCTGCCTGAAGATCAGGCGACTGCGCAAGCACTTCTGGATCACCCATCGAAAGCCTACGTGTCGCGCTATGCGCTGGGCCGCGACTACCACAAAGTCCTGCGCAGTCGCTTGCAGAAGCTGGCAAACACAATCGAGGAGCAAATCGGCGAGTTCGGCTATCGGGTATTTGTCGACAGCGCGCCAGTGCTTGAGAAGCCGCTAGCGCAAAAAGCGGGCATCGGCTGGGTCGGCAAGCACACCAATATCATTCATGACAAAGCCGGATCGTGGTTCTTTCTGGGCGAGCTGTACACCGACTTGCCGCTTGCAGTCGATAGCCCCTCCGAATCGCATTGTGGCAGCTGTGCAGCCTGTATTGACGTATGTCCGACAAATGCGATTACCGCGCCCTATCAACTGGACGCGCGACGCTGCATTTCATACCTGACCATTGAACTGCGCGATGCGATCCCGGTTGAGTTTCGCAAGGCAATTGGCAATCGAATTTACGGTTGCGACGATTGCCAAATATTCTGCCCATGGAACAAATTTGCCAGTCCAACTGCGGAAGGTGACTTCGCACCGCGCCATGGTCTCGATAATTCTGAGCTTGTCGATCTTTTCGCCTGGAGCGAAGCGACCTGGCTGGAAAAAACCGAGGGCAGTGCAATTCGCCGCATTGGTTACGAAAGCTGGTTACGCAATATCGCGGTCGCGCTCGGCAACGCCAGGACAACACCGGCGGTTATAGACGCGTTGGAGTCCAGAATTGACACACCGCTCAAAATACTTGCAGAGCATGTGCACTGGGCTTTGCAACAGCATCGCTAGTTCGGGCCCGGCAATGTGTGGGCCAGTCGATGTTAATCGGTATCAATAAGGGCGAAAATTCGGGAATGCCCTCAACGCTCGCCATAAACTCGGACTACAAACGCACACTGCTCGAAGGACTCGAGCTGTTTAGCGGTGTGCGTCCGGACGATGTGCAGGAACTGCTGCAGCGCTGCGATCGCTGTGACCTGGCGAGCGGTGAGCTTCTTCTATCGCCAGGCGAAAAAAACGAACACGTTTATATTGTGTTGTCCGGATCACTAAACGTGCACGTCGGCTCGGTCGATGCACCCGTGCTGGCGACCATCAACGCCGGCGAGTGCGTGGGCGAAATGTCGATCATCGAGGACCGCGACCCATCGGCCTTCGTGATTGGCGCCGAAGCCTGTCATCTTCTCGAAATTCATCGCAGCGTACTGTGGGAGATGGTGAATGCATCACATGAGTTCTCCAAGAACCTGCTGGTGGTGCTGTCTGAGCGCGTACGCAGCCACAACCGGGTCATCGCAGACAGCTTTGGCGAACTGCAAAAATTCGAACGCCACGCAAATACCGATGCCCTGACCGGACTTAGTAATCGGCATGCGATGAACGAGGAATTTGGTTCCGAACTGGATCGCTGCGTGAGCAATGACAGTCCTATCGCATTGATCATGATCGACGTCGACAACTTCAAGAAATTTAACGATATGTTTGGGCATGTGGCCGGCGACCGCGCCTTGTCTGCCGTTGCAGCCGTTTTGAAAAAGCAGTTTCGGCCGCGTGACTTGCTGGTTCGATACGGCGGCGACGAGTTCGCAGTGCTGTTGCCGGATGTAGATATGGAGTTGGCGACGACCATCGCCAATCGAGTTCGGACTGCCGTTTCGGGCGACACAGAATCCAGCAACGACTCACTCATCCAGATACCCATTCAGATATCAATGGGCGTCGCGTGCCTCAAGACCGGCAGCAGTCTGCAAAACCTTATTCGCGACGCGGATGCTGCTTTGTATCGTGCCAAGCATGCAGGACGGAACGTCGTCTGCAATTAGTCGTTCAGGCCAGTGCCGCCGCAATCGGATTGTAAAAATGTCGCCCGCCGGTGGTGCTCTCAATTTGTCGAAATAACTGCTCGTAGTCGGCTTCATTGTTGATCGGGTCAATCTGGGATGCATTCACGATCAGCAGCGGCCCTTCATTGTAGGCATGAAAGAACCTCGCATAGCTGTCAGTCAAGCGTTCCAGATAGCGACGATTGATCGCTCTCTCAAAACCAATGCCGCGACGGGCAATTCTCGCCAGCAAGGAATCCACGGACGCCTGCAAATAGATCACAAGATCCGGAACCGGTGCCTCGATAGCGAGAGAATCAACGACCTTTTGGTATAATTTCAACTCGTCTGAGCTCAAGTTTATTTCTGCAAAGAGATTGTCTTTTGCGAACAGATAGTCCGAGACTTTCACGGTAGAGAACATGTCGGATTGCCGCAGCCCCTCAATCTGACGAGCACGCGCAAACAGAAAAAACATCTGCGCCGGCAGAGCTGCCGATTGACCGTCTCGATAGAACCTCTCAAGAAACGGATTTTCGGCTACTTCTTCGAGAACCAGATCCGCGGACAAGCTCTCAGCAAGGCGTTTCGCCAGGCTGGTCTTACCTGCACCAATCGGTCCTTCAACAGCGATGTAACGCGGCGCGTTCTGGCGTTTTGCGATATCAGTAACTGACATGTGATCCGGTTAGTCGAGAATTGATATAAGTGGCGACTGCTCGTTCACAGCAATATTCGCCAGCGGCCCAAGTCCGGGAATCACCAGGTCCGGCGCGATCTCCCTTAGCGGCAACAATACAAAATTTCGCTCAGCAATGCCCGGATGCGGAATCTGCAGGTCCGGAAAATCAACTACCTGATCAGCGTAGACCAGAATATCGAGATCCAGAACTCTGGGTCCCCAGCGTTGTGCCGCTGGATCACGTCCACGGCTGCGCTCCAGCTCCTTGACGCAGGACAGTAAAATGGCGGGTGGCACTGCTGTCTCAAGCGCAACCACCGCATTGACGAAATCCGCCTGCTCTACACCGCCAAAAGGTGCCGAAACATACAGCGACGACTGGCGCAGTACGTGACACCCGGGTAATCCGTTGAGCATCGTGATGGCGGTTTCGACCTGCTGCCGCGGATCATCGAGGTTGCTGCCGATACCGATATACGCAAGCAATGGGTCCTTGCGCAGCTCGCTCATGACGAACTGGTTGTGGCGGGGCCCTTCTTCTTACGCCGCCTTCGCTTGCGCGGTTGGCCGCTGGGGGCCTCCATTTGAAAACTCCTGGCGCGCTCTTCTGCCGACTGGTTTTGCACATCCGTCCAAAATTCGGCTAGCTCCTTGTCAACCTGACCCACTTCGCTTAACAAGACCATAAAGTCATAGGCTGCGCGAAAGCGCCGATGCTCCAGAAACTTCATGGCCCGTTTACCGCGCCTGTTCAGGAAGCGCGGTTGCAAAGACAGCATTTCGCGCATTGGAATACCAAAACGCTTTGGAATAGAGGTGCGCTGCTGTTGCTGCGCCATAAGCTCGTAGGAGGCCAGACTCAGTGCCTGTGACTCGGACATCTTTTCTTCGGCGCGACGGACAGCCGCCAAGCGCACTGTCGGTGCCCAGAAAAATACGCCAAGCAAAAACATTGGCGTGACCGACTTGCCCTGCGCCACTCGACGATCGGTATTGCGCAATGCTGCCTGGACAAATGCTGCATACGAAGCGTCCACCTGCAGCTCTTTATCGGTGGCAGGGAACATCTCGGCAAACAGGCCATGTTCGCGCAACAAATTGAATGTGCGCTGTGCAAAGCCGGACTGAAACAGCTTTAAGAACTCGTCGAATAATCGGGCGGCCGGCACGTTGCTTAACAGATCAAGATGCTTTTGCATCGACTTAACGACAGTCGAATCGATCGTAAAATCGAGTTTCGCGGCAAAGCGTATGGCGCGCAGCATGCGCACCGGATCTTCTCGTAAGCGCGTATCGGGGTCACCGATAAGAACCAGGTGACGGCGTTCTATATCTCGCATGCCGTCGGTGTAGTCCCAGATACTGAAGTCAGCAATGTTGTAGTAGAGCGCGTTGCAGGTGAAATCGCGACGCCAAACGTCCTCCTCGATACTGCCATAGACATTATCGCGAATAATTCGTCCTTCGACGTCGTGCTCGACATCGTCGGCAGCATGAATAGCCGCCGCCCGGAATGTGGCCGTTTCGATGATCTCGCGACCGAAGCGCACGTGCGCGAGGCGAAATCGCCGTCCTATCAGGCGGCAGTTGTCAAACAGCGCCCGGACTTCCTCGGGCGTCGCATTGGTTGCCACGTCAAAGTCCTTGGGGTGCAGGTCGAGCAAAGCATCGCGCACACAGCCGCCTACCAGAAACGCCTGGTATCCGGATTTATGTAGCCGATACAACACCTTCAGCGCGCTCTTCGAGATGTCATCTCGCGAGACGGTATGCGCCGGTCTGGGAATGATCTTGGCTGCGCTGGGCTTCTTGGTCCCGTTATTTTTCAATAGACATCGCTTGGAAAAAGAATTTGCGTCCGTATAATAGCAGCCCCGCGCAGTCGGGTCGGGTTTAATGCCCCTTCTGCTCCCTTCGTCTAGCGGTTAGGACGCTGCCCTCTCACGGCGGTAACAGGGGTTCGAATCCCCTAGGGAGTACCAATTAAACAAAAAGGCCCTTGCGGCCTTTTTTGTTTGTCCCGTTTTTGGACTGCAGAATGCGAAGTATCGCTTCGATCCACCTTCCACTTGGCATGACGATTCTCGTGAAATGCTACCATCGCGAGCCACGATCCATTCCGGTGAGTTCTCAATGAAACTTCGCTACAAGATTATCAATGGCCTCCTCGCTCTATTGGGATTGGCTATTGTTGCGCTCGCGATTACGCTCAGCTACACAGAGGACTGTGCAGCACCGCCTGGCGTGACCGCCGGCGCCGAGACTATGAAGGCTGTCGTCTTGCGCTGCTATGGCGGGCCTGAACTAACCGAGTACGGTGAGGTGGAGAAGCCCACCCCAGGCCCGAATGACGTCATTGTCAAAATCGTTGCCGCGGCTGTTAACCCGCTTGACTACCACCAGATGCGCGGGTCCCCGTATCTGATGCGACTCTCTATGGGAATCGGGCGACCCGCAGATTCCAGGCTCGGCGTGGACTTTGCAGGCGTCGTTGTAGAGACCGGCAGCGACGTGACTCGATTCGCGATCGGCGATGCCGTCTTCGGTGGCGGTGCAGGTGCCTTTGCTGAATACCTGCGTATTGCGGAAGATCGTGCGATTGCCTTGAAACCCGAGAACGTTAGTTTCGAAGAAGCGGCCGCCATCCCTATCGCTGCCTTAACTGCATTGCAGGCATTGCGCGATGTCGGTCAAATACAAGCCGGTGAGAAAGTTCTGATTAACGGCGCCTCCGGTGGCGTTGGCACATACACCGTGCAAATTGCCAAGGAACTGGGGGCCGAAGTGCATGGCGTTTGCAGCACCCGCAATGTCGAGATGGTACGCGCACTCGGTGCCGATCATGTAATCGACTACAAAAATCAGAATTACACCGATAGCGATATTCAGTACGACCTGATTATTGACATGGTGGGGAACCAGTCCCTGGGAGCGAATCGTCATGTCCTCAAACCGCAAGGGCGCATGGTCATTGTCGGCGGCCCCAAGGGAGATTGGATCGCGCCGCTGTGGCAACCACTCAAAGCACTGCTGCTTTCGCCTTTCATCGACGAGGAAATCGGTTTGATGCTGGCCGAGCTAAAAAGCGAGGATCTCGAATACATCGCCAACTTGCTCGCACAGGGAAAGTTAAGCTCGCGCATCGATACACGCTATCCATTGAGCGAAACGAATGAGGCTTTACGTTACGTGGAGACCCGGCGTGCTCGTGGCAAAGTAATCATTACGATGGATTAGTAGCTGGCCGCAGACGCATTGTCTGCGGCCAGTCACTATTTCGGAGCAAACATGAGGCGGCGATACACCAATGATTGTTACTATTCCTAACGATCTGACTCACGAGGTGGGGAGTCTCATGCTCAACTTTGTACGATTCGTTCTTCTTGGCGCCCTGATTTTCTGTAGCGGCGAGCGGCTTCTTGCAGCGGAGCTCAATAGCGAGCCGCGGCAAAAGGCAGTACTCATTACGGGGGCCAGTACCGGCATCGGTCGCAAGGCGACCGAACTGCTTGCCGCGAACGGCTACCTGGTTTATGCAGGCGCAAGAAAGCCGGCAGACATCAGCGCCCTGAACAAAATCGAGAATGTTGAGGCCGTGCGTCTGGATGTGACGGTGCCGGAAGAGATCGAAGCAGCCGTGCAACTCATAACCGAGCGCGGCCATGGTCTGCACGGCATCGTTAACAACGCCGGAGTGAATGTTCTCGGGCCGCTTATCGAGATCGAGGAATCTGAATTAGAGTTCCTCTTCGATGTGAACGTCTTCGGCCCGTATCGAATCACAAAAGCATTTGCACCACTTATCATCGAATCGCAAGGGCGCATCGTCAATATCAGTTCAATATCAGGCACCTTGTCGAGTGGACTCTATGGTGGATACTCGATGAGCAAACACGCTCTGGAAGCCTATACCGACTCCCTGGCTATGGAGATGTCTATGCTCGGCGTACCGATTATCGGCATCGAACCTGGCAACTTCAAGACCAACATTTTTCACAATCGTTGCGACCGTATCCTGGCAAGCGGCTACGACCCCTCTGAGTCTCGCTGGGAGCAGTATGTGACGCGGATGGTGGAAATCTGTAAGGATCGTCCGGAGGACACAGACCCGGAACCGGACCTTGTCGCCGCAGCAATTGAGCACGCCTTATTCGCCAACAACCCAAAGGAACATTACCTGGTGGTGCCCGAGCAACGACAGGCGCAGTGGACCATCAACAAAGCCCTCGAAGAATTGCTGATGCTCAACGAAGACCAGCCCTTCAGCTACAGCCGTGATGAACTGGTCGAGATGCTGGACGCGGGACTTGAGAAAATACAGGCGGGCGAGTCGATGCTGCCCGGTCCACCACGGTAACTTT
>Ga0316204_10004452_pt1 | contig 25075 bp, 24 predicted proteins | sample 6monrhotite_MG_2_FD_205661 | JGI IMG/M metagenome (GOLD analysis project Ga0316204, IMG submission 205661) | Microbial mat bacterial communities from mineral coupon in-situ incubated in ocean water Damariscotta River, Maine, United States -... | ecosystem: Environmental > Aquatic > Marine >... | reverse complement strand
TTAACTAGCGAATAAGTCTTTTCTAATATACAAGAATTTGCTCATTGCTGTCGTCCTTTTTTTGTTTAAAATCAGGGTAAACTATATCATATTCAATAGCTTATTGCTTAACTTAATGACATTGGGATGCTATCTTTATTGTGTTGCGTTCTTGCATGCTCAGAATAGCCAGGACAGTATTTGCCAATGTGCCTCATTACATTGCCCAGTGTAGCAATCACCGTTGAAGGTGTTTTTTACACCAAGGAAGATACAACAGGTATATCTTGGTTGGCTGAAGGAATATGGGCAAAAACACCAACTGGAAATCATCGCTTATTGCCTAATGGCTAACCATATTCACTTCGTCGTAATTCTTAAAACCAAAGAAGGGCTTCAAGTGGTGCTCAAGTCCTTATACATGCGGCATGCCCAACGGCTTAATCGGGAGAGTGGTTGGAAAGGATAGGTTTGGCGAGGTCGATATTTCTCCTCACCGCTCGATGAAGCCTACCTCTGGGTTGACTGCGCTATGTTGAGCGCAATCCTGTGCGGGCCGGAATAGTGGGAAAATCCGAAAGGTATCCATGGGTCCAGTGCGGCAGGGCACTGCCACATTCGAGAAGACGCGTTCTTGAGTCGAAAAACTGGCAGGAAGAACGCTTAAACCTAAATTAATCCGTTAAACCGTAGTCTCCCTCGCTACGGTTTAACGGATTAATTTAGGTTCAATGTCGACCTCAAGGTCGACCAAAAAAAGCAGGTGACAGCCGGAAAGGATAGCGTCTCCTTTCATAACCCGGATGACGAAGCCATTGCCAGACTATTCGTCGAAACCGACAAAATTTTCTTCCTCAAGACTTGAATTTCCTTTTTTCACCCCTATCATTAGCGCTCACTTAACGCGAGTGCTAATCGCGAAACTTTCCGGCGACGAAAAAAGTGTTGCCATGATTTGAAAAACAAAAGCTAATTCAAGGAGATAGTAAATGAATATTCGTCCTTTGCATGATCGAGTCATCGTTCGCCGTATGGAGGAAGAACGTACGAGTGCTGGTGGTATCGTGATTCCTGACTCGGCGACTGAAAAACCTGCCCAGGGTGAAGTGATTGCTGTGGGTAAGGGTAAAATTCTTGATAACGGCGACGTGCGTCCTTTGGATGTGAAGGTCGGCGACAAGGTACTGTTCGGCAAATATGGCGGTGCCGAAGTGAAGGTGGAAGGCGAAGAGTTGATAGTGATGCGCGAAGACGATATCACGGGTGTCGTCGAAGGCTAACCCCGTTCGCTGAACGAATAGTCACCTAATCAAATTCAGTTACAAACAGACTAAAGAGGATTACACACATGTCCGCAAAAGAAGTGAAATTCAGTGATGACGCCCGCCACCGCATGGTTGCTGGTGTTAATGTTTTAGCCAATGCCGTCAAAGTCACCTTGGGTCCTAAAGGCCGCAATGTAGTATTGGACAAAGCTTTCGGCGCTCCGACTATCACCAAAGATGGTGTTTCCGTGGCCAAAGAAATCGAGCTGGAAGACAAGTTCGAGAATATGGGCGCGCAGATGGTGAAGGAAGTATCTTCACAGACTTCTGACGCTGCCGGTGACGGTACGACTACCGCCACTGTATTGGCTCAGTCCATCCTGGCCGAAGGTATGAAAGCCGTGGCTGCCGGTATGAACCCTATGGATTTGAAACGTGGCATCGATAAGGCCGTTACCGCGACGGTTCAGGCTCTGAGAGATATGTCGGTTCCTTGTGAAGACGATAAAGCGATTGCCCAGGTTGGCTCTATCTCCGCCAACTCCGACGAAGCCATCGGCGGCATTATCGCCGAAGCCATGGGCAAAGTCGGCAAAGAAGGCGTAATCACCGTTGAAGAAGGTACTGGTTTAGACAATGAGCTGGACGTGGTGGAAGGCATGCAGTTTGACCGCGGTTACCTCTCTCCTTATTTCATCAACAACCAGGAAAGTATGAGCGTCGAAATGGATGCTCCTCTGGTATTGGTGTACGACAAAAAGATCTCTAACATTCGTGACCTGCTGCCCATCCTCGAAGGTGTAGCCAAGGTCGGTAAACCGTTGCTGATTATTGCCGAAGATGTCGAAGGTGAAGCCCTGGCGACATTGGTGGTTAACAATATGCGTGGCATCGTCAAGGTTTCTGCTGTGAAGGCGCCTGGCTTTGGTGATCGTCGCAAGCAAATGCTGGAAGATCTTGCCATTCTCACCGGTGGTACGGTGATCTCTGAAGAAGTGGGCCTGTCTCTGGACAAGGCTACGGTTGATGATCTGGGTACCGCGAAGAAAATCAGCATCACCAAAGAAAACACGACCATCATCGATGGTGCCGGTAACGCTGCTGACATCGAAGGCCGTGTCAATCAGATTCGTGCACAGATCGAAGAAGCGACTTCTGACTATGACAAAGAAAAGTTGCAGGAACGTGTTGCCAAACTGGCTGGCGGTGTTGCAGTCATCAAGGTCGGCGCTGCCACCGAAGTGGAAATGAAAGAGAAAAAAGCCCGCGTCGAAGACGCCCTGCATGCCACGCGCGCAGCAGTGGAAGAAGGTGTGGTTCCTGGCGGTGGTGTTGCTCTGGTGCGTGCCTTGCAGTCAGTGGGTGGTCTCAAAGGTGATAATCACGATCAGGATGTTGGTATCACCCTGGCCAAACGCGCGATGGAAGAGCCTCTGCGTCAGATCGTTGCCAATGCCGGTGATGAAGAGTCTGTGGTGTTGAACAAGGTTGCCGAAGGCAAAGGTAATTTCGGTTACAATGCTGCTTCTGGCGAGTACGGCGACATGGTTGCCCTGGGTATCCTTGATCCTACTAAGGTTACCCGTACCGCGTTGCAAAATGCGGGTTCGGTTGCTGGTCTGATGATTACCACTGAAGCCATGGTGGCTGATAAGCCTTCCGATGATTCCGGTGCTGGTGCTATGCCGGACATGGGTGGTATGGGCGGTATGGGTGGTATGGGTGGCATGATGTAAGTCGCGCTCATCCTAGAGCCTTGCAGCTGCGTTTGCAGCTGCAAAATAAGCCCCGTCGCAGGTCTGCTAGCAGGTCGTCGGCGGGGTTTTTTATTATTTCCACTCCATAGGAGCCTGTCCGAGAATGAGAAGTCTGCTGCGGAAAAGCCATGTTGGTCATATTTTCCGTTCATTTTCGTTAAATAGAACCACTATTCGCCTCAAATGAATGGAAAACCTGCCTCAAAATGTCTTTCCCGCGCGACGACTTTCATTCTCGGACAGGCTCCTAGCAATAGCACTTGGTAAACAGCTCGGAAGCCGACTTGAAATAGGTTAAAATAGCACCATTTTCAGGGGCTTAGATTATTGCCTTTGCCTTCCCTTTTAAATGTTATCCCACACTCGGACACTCATGAAAAAACATGCCATTGCACTATTGGGCTTCGGACTATTAACGCTGACACTGATTGTGGCAGTGGTGGTCGCTGCACAAACCTCGGTGCATACATTGCCCGGCTCGTCGGCACCGCTGGCCACTCACGCCAAAGACGTGGATGCTGATACTGTGGGCGCACTGGACAATGTATTTGAAAGTATCGGCTACAATTGGCCGCCCGCTGGCCGGCAGAGTGTGCCAGCACTGATGCTTAATGAATTGCCTAATGATTTTGGCGAAGTACTGGATGTCGATAAGCGTCGTGAATTGTTTTTGCGTGCCTTGCTACCTATCGTGCTTATCGAAAACCAGCGCCTGCGGGAGCAACGGGAGCTGGTTTCCTGGTTGTTGGAAGACGGACTGCCCATTGATGGTAGCCCTATGCGTGATTGGCTGAACAAGTTGGCCAAACACTTACGAATACGCGGTGACCTCAATGAGTTGGCCGTGCGCGAGAAAATTTTGTTGCGGCTGGATGAAATCCCTCCCGCACTGGCGTTGGCACAAGCAGCCATTGAAACCGGCTGGGGCCGTTCGCGTTTTGCATTGGAAGGTAACAGCTTGTTCGGCCAATGGACTTTTGGCAAAACCGACGGCTTGACCCCCAATAACCGCGATGTCGATGCGACTCATTTGGTTGCCAGTTTCCCGGATTTACGGGCTTCAGTGCGCGCCTATATGCGAAATCTCAATACAGGTAATGCCTATCATGAATTTCGTACCTTCCGTGCCGTTGCCCGTGCTGCTGGCAAACCGCGAGGTGCTTATGAGCTGGCCGGACATTTACAGCGCTATTCGGCGCGAGGCGAAAATTACATTACAGAGATTCGGCGCATCATTCGTAGCCCGGCCATTGTGGCTCTGGCTGAGGTCGGTCTGGCGCATGGTCGGCAAGTTCTGCAGGAAAGTGAATGTAACGAAAAATTTGATAGCTAACACACGCGAATTTACGTTATCCAGCGGGCGTTCGTAGCAGTATAAACGCTTGATGTTGCGCCCCAAAAAAGCAGGACACAACCCGGCCCTGTATATGGAGCCGGGTTATTATCAGAGGTGTAAAAAAGTGTGTGAGGCTGGATCCAGGTTCGCGCTATTGTATTTTTGTCGAGGACTACTTTGTGATGGGCATATACCCAAATCGACAAAAAAACTCAGGATTAACAGCCTTTTTTTGCCTCTACCAGCTGATGAATGCGTGGTGCAAGAATCAGCTCCATGGCAAAGCCCATTTTGCCGCCCGGCACCACGATGGTGTTGGGGCGCGACATGAACGAGTCACTGATCATGTTCAGCAGGTAAGGGAAGTCGGTACCATCAGGGTTGCGGAAGCGGATGACGATGAAGCTCTCATCAGGTGTGGGGATATCGCGGGCGATGAAGGGGTTGGAGGTGTCCACCGTGGGGACGCGCTGAAAGTTGATGTCGGTGCGCGAAAACTGTGGTGTGATGTAGTGTACGTAATCATCCATGCGGCGCAGGATGGTATCGACGATAGCTTCGGCGCTGTAACCGCGTTGTGCGTTGTCGCGATGAATTTTTTGAATCCATTCCAGGTTTACGATCGGGACTACGCCCACCAAGAGATCGGTGTGTGAGGGGACATCCACGTCACCATCTACTGCACCGCCATGCAGGCCTTCATAGAACAGTACATCGGTTTCTTCGGCGATATCTTCCCAGGGGGTAAACTGGCCAGGGGTAAGGCTGGTACCCAGGCGCGCATTGTGCTCGGTGGCTTCGTCGTCGCTGTGCAGGTAATAACGACGACGGCATTTGCCGGTTTCACCGTAGGCTTTGAAGGTGTCGGCAACCAGATCAAAGTGATTGGACTCCGGACCGAAGTGGCTGAGTTGTTTGTTTTTGGCGGTAAATTCTTCGATGGCCTGTTTCATCGCGGCACGATCATAACGGTGGTAGCTGTCACCTTCCACCACCAGCGGGTTAATGTTTTCGCGGCGGAAAATGTGCTCAAAGGCGTTTTTGACCGTGGTGGTGCCTGCGCCGGAAGAGCCGGTAACGGCGATGACGGGGTGCTTTTGGGACATGCTGTTCTCCTCAAACTTTCATTTCAAAAACGTTTAATAAAAAACCGGGCGTGTTGGGTGGCGGTTGTTTCCGTGCACCTGCTCGACGCGATTACCCGCCGCTACTGAGCGATGTCGGGTAATGAGTATCTCGATGACGTTGCAAGGCAGCATCGGTATTGCTGCAAAATCGAACCGCGTATCTTAGCGGTTTGTGTCCTTGCATGGAAGGTTTGAGAAAAATGCCTGTATTGTGAGATTGTCAGTTTTTGCCTTTGGCATCGACAGTGTCAAGCAGTTGCGAGACAGCGAAAATTTGTTCTGTGGTCTGATTTTGTACCACAGCATCCGCTACAGTAAATTGGTCCAGCAGGGTCAGGAATTCACTGACGGCCCGACGTAATACTCCTTTGAGTGCGCAAACCGGGATGATTGTGCAGGGCTGGTTGTCGTTGCTAAAACATTCGACGAGATCGAAGCTGGGTTCCATGCGGCGTACTACCTGGCCAATGGGGATTAATTTTGCTTCGCGCGCCAAGCGCATGCCGCCGTGTTTGCCTCGGGTGGTGTGGATAAAATCTTCCTGTGCCAGATGATGGACCACTTTAACCAGATGGTTGCGTGAAATACCGTAAAAATCAGTGATTTCACTGATGGTCGCCAACTCATCGTCTTTTTGCGCCAGATAAATGAGTACGCGCAGGGCGTAGTCCGTGTGTAACGTTAATTGCATGCTCCTTCCCCCGGGGCTTGTGATGATAATTCTAAATTAATCAGTTGAACCGACCGCGAATACCTAATGGCGCCGAATCTAAAAGATTTTTTGGAACATTTTGATCTCACTGTACAGGTGATCGGCTGTCGTCCAAAGTATTCTAAAAAATCTTTTATCTTCAGGACCATAGTTGCCCACATTCTACAGTTTAGCCAACTAATTCAGGATAATAGAACAGGAGGAAAGGGGTTGACAATGGCAGCAGGATAATTAACATGCATTAGCGATACATTATTTGTCCTGCACGTACCGTTTTTGGCATTATCACAGCATTTTGTCTGACGCCTTGTTTGGATTGAAAAATGTAAAAGGTGCGGTTTTGGTTTTTTGGGCCGCTATGTTTTGGTCTCGTTATTTGTTTGGTACGGGGCTGGCACAGACATTAATTGAAATTGAAAATACGTTAAAACAGGAGAAAAACAATGAGTGATACGTTATTTGCCCGTCTTGGTGGTGAAGCCGCAGTAGACGCCGCAGTGGATATTTTTTATCGCAAAGTGCTGGCCGATGATCGCATTAAGCAGTTTTTTGATGATGTGGACATGGATAAGCAGGCTGCCAAGCAAAAGGCATTTTTGACCATGGCTTTTGGTGGACCCAACAACTACACTGGCGAGGATATGCGTAGAGGCCATGCTCATCTGGTGGAACGCGGCCTGAATGATAGCCATTTTGATGCGGTGGTGGAAAATTTGGGCGGAACGTTGAAGGAATTAGGTGTGGCCGATGATCTCATCGGTGAGGTGGCTGCGATCGCTGAAACCACACGCAATGATGTATTGGGCAAATAAACATTTGTTGCTACTGACATAGCGTCATCCAACGGAAACACCATGCCAAAGATACTGTTTGAAGGGCAGGGGTATCAATGTGAACCAGGAGAATCGGTGCTTGATTGCCTGACCCGGCAGGGTGTTTCTGTTAATTATTCTTGCAAGGCGGGTGTTTGCCAGTCTTGCATGATGGTGGCTGTGGAGGGGGAGCCAACACCCGCTTCCCAGATTGGCATCAAAGAAACACTCAAGGCCCAGAATCATTTCCTGATTTGTTCCTGTGTACCAGAAACCGACATGCAGGTGGCGGTGCCTGATCGGGCTGGCAGTAGTTTTGATACGACGGTGTTGTCGTTGGACAAGCTTAGTGCAGATGTAGTGCGATTGCGGCTGGCGCGGCCTGATCATTATAATTATCTTCCCGGTCAGTTTCTTAATCTCACTAATGATACAGGCGTGACTCGCAGTTACTCCCTGGCCAGTGTGCCGGAACTGGATGATTTCCTTGAGCTACATATTCGTCATGTCCCTGGTGGTCTGGTGAGTGGGTGGGTGATGGAAAAATTACAGACAGGCGACATCGTGACTATTAGTCAGGCGACAGGACAATGCAGTTATTTGCCTGGTCGGGAAGAGCAATCCTTATTGTTGGTCGGGACAGGCACAGGCCTGGCACCGTTGGTAGGTATTGTGCGTGATGCTCTGCGACAGGGGCACAGCGGACCGATTCATTTGTACCACGGTAGCAGTACGGCTGAAGGTTTGTATCTGGTATCTGAATTATTGGTGATGGACGAGGGCAATGCGGTTTTCCATTATCACCCTTGCGTGTCGCAGGGTACGCCTCCACGAGGTATGCAATCCGGTCGTGCAGCGAATGTCGCACTGGAGGATTTTGCTCAGCTATCGGGCTGGCGGGTATTTTTATGCGGCCGTGAAGACATGGTTAAAACGCTGCAGAAAAAGAGCTTTTTGGCGGGGGCATCGATGCAAGATATCTTTGCCGATCCGTTTATTGATTCAGCAGGTGTTGGAGCGGTGAATGCTGTAACAACAAAAATGTCTTAACAAGCCTTAGTTATTGCCATTTTCACTCCCTAGGTTGAACTGATTAATTTAGGTTAAAGCACGCCGCCTCTCGTTCGACAAAAAGACAATGCAATATCTGCACACTTAATACCATGAGTAATATCCACTCTAATTTCATCAGTGCATAATATTCATCCATTGTTTCGACCTGCGTGACCTCACAAATTTGCTGTAAGTAAAGAGCAACCGTGTCCGCACAAAAATAACCTGTTTTTTGCAAGGCTTGCGGTGATAAATATTTATCCAGCTCAGGTTGGCGTTCCGCAGTAAAAAACCAGTCTCGTATGGGTGTATAAAAAGCGCGTTTTTTAAACTGGGTGGGGTGATCAGGTAAATGCGGCATCATGATTTTTCGCAGAATGTATTTTTCATTCATGCCATTCAGCTTGAGGCCGGGAGGAATCCGGGCAGCCAACTCTACCAGCGGGTGATCCATAAAAGGCACCCGCGCTTCGATACTGTGCGCCATTGACAGCCGGTCGCTCTTCCATAAAATCCAGCCAGGCAGGCGGGTCTTGGTTTCAATATACAAGGATTGATTCAGTGGGTGTAGCCCTTCAATAGTCGGGCGCATATTTTCTGTTAGGGTATTCATAACAGTATCATCTTCTGTTCGCAGGACATCATTAAATAGAGGGTCGCTGATGTCATCGAGAATGTGCCAAAAATCATTCCATGCCGGATAACAAGCAAACTGGCGAATCACTGCGCGCTGTTTTTTAGGACGATGTTGCCCGAATAAAAAACGCACATGGGCTTCAGAAAAATTCTGGCAGTACTCGTTAAGATAATACCGTCGCCGCTGCCGACTATTTTTTTGTTGATTACCCCAGATGCGCATCGCATCTTGCCGGTAACAGTCATAACCGCCTAATATTTCATCAGCGCCATCACCAGTAAAAACGACTTTCTGTCCATTACGTTGCACCAGGTCGGATAACATGAAATGGGGGACATCCAGGGCCATTCTCTGAGGTTGCTCAAGGTGGTAAAGGCATTGTTGAAATTCGGCCAAAAACCCCTCTTTACGTGCGTCATCCAGCAGAATGGTTTCGTTTGGCACACCCAGATGATCTGCAATATCTTTTGCCAGAGCAGATTCATCGTTGGCCGGGTTGCTGAAACGAATCGTATACGACTGCACCTTGCTTGTTTCTGACGTTGGCGTGTGCGCATTTAACAGGTAAGTGGTGGTGGCGGAATCAATGCCGCCGGATAAATAGGAGCCAATGGGCACATCACCAATCATGTGTGTTCCCGCCGCATCATCCAGGGCGTCCACAAAACGTTCTGACCAAAATGCCGCATCGAGACTTTCGTATTCACCATCCTGTGGGAAGGACAGATCCCAGTATTGTTTGAGTTGTGGTTCACCATCCGGCACCAGCAACAGAGTGTGGCCTGGTGGCAATTCGACAATACCTCGAAACAGGGTTTGTGGGCTCACCGCAAATTGATAACGGAAATAGGCGCGAATGGCATTGGGGTCCAGTTGTGCGTCGATATGGCCACTGGCGAATAGCGCTTTGGCTTCCGAGGCCGCCAGCAGTGTACCGCCATTCCAGTGATAAAACAGAGGCTTGATGCCCAGGCGATCTCGCACTAAATGCAAATGCCCGTTGGTTTGATCATGTACGGCAAAGGCAAACATGCCGCGCAAGGAGGGCACGCATGCGATCCCGTCACGCTCAAACAGGCGCAGTACCACTTCAGTATCAGAATGGGTTTTGAACTGTACGCCATCTTTTTCCAGTTTGGCGCGTAGTTGTTGATAATTGTAGATCTCACCGTTGAAGACGAGGGCAAAACGCCCATCATCGCTTAACATGGGTTGATTGCCTTCCGCGATATCCACAATGCTCAGGCGGGTGTGACCCAGAGAAACGGGGCCGCGTATGATATGCGTCAAGGCATCAGGGCCACGATGGGCAAGTGATTTAACCATGCGCTGGATGATTGCCTCATCGGCCTGCCGTCCATCGGCGTAATAACAAAGAGTGATCCCGCACATCTAAAAAATGTCTTCCAATGCCTTTCGAGGCTCTTACTGAGGTAGATAGTCTGACCTGCTTAGTTAAATCCGAACTCCAGGCGCAAATGAGTATCTTCAATCACAAATGATTTCAATGCACTCTTTGCCAGGGAATGGTTCAAATCCTGTTCTTTTACGGTGTAAATACGCACCAGCGACAATGCATTTTTAGCCATAGCGTCCACAATGTCCTGCAAATCTGCCGTAGTTCTTTCATCCACGCCCGGCATTTTAAATTGCCCGACACGTAGCTGACCAAAAAATAAACCACCTGATGCCGATTTATAACTCAAACCCATCAGCATTGTCACACTCCCCTTGTGTACATTGCCGCCCATTACTGTTGCCACGACAGGAATGATAAGCACAATATCCTTGTTCGTTTTGGACAGGCGCACCTCTGGTACATCCATAGAGACACGCGCAAATGCGGCATATTCATTGATGGGGAAATAGTTTTGCAAAATGCTCTGTATCCGCTTATCTGGCAAATCCACAACAAATGTTGCATGGGCCAGCGGTGACAAGCCCAGCAACACAAACCCGGCAAAGAATATCTTGAGCACTCGAAATATCAACCGTAGTCCTTCATTCAGTGCTTTAATTCTGATTCGTGGCTTATAAAGTAGGAACGGCAATTCAATGTGCGCTCCGGGGTTTTCCGGGAAATGGCGTATCTGGCAGGGTTTAAACCTGCGAGGGTTGCAATCATAACAAAAATTGATACTAAGGCTAACTCGGTAAAATCTGGTAGACTGCGCCTTCTGCGTCCGTAGCTCAGCTGGATAGAGTGCCGCCCTCCGAAGGCAGTACTCATAGCAAAAATGGGCACAGCAGCTAACAATCAAAATCTGATAAACTTCCCACCCTGCGCCCGTAGCTCAGCTGGATAGAGTACTGCCCTCCGAAGGCAGGGGTCGCGCGTTCGAATCGCGCCGGGCGCACCATTTCTCCTGTTAATTCAATAGGATATGAGATTTACTGTTTTCGTTTGTGGTTAAATATCTTTGGCACAAGTTTGGCACAGCCATCATATTCTAGCTAACACTCATTTTTAAAATGAATGTTAGCTAGAATAATACGTTTTATGCCCATTTTGGGTCTGTGCCCATTCTGTGCCCAGTTTTTAAAATGAGATTTGAATGTTAGATGTTTTAAGTTGGATTTTGATTGTTAGCTTCCATTAGGCACATAACCCATTGTGGCCTAATTTTTTAATATAGAGACGGAACGTCACTCATTGATCAGCCTTAGTGGATGATCGGTGATGACGCGTGTGTATTTGCATGCGCATCACCGTAACGTCACCACAGAGGTGGTTGCGAGCGTTGGCGGGATTAAGCGTTATTCAAATGTCACCGTACCCTCACAAATTCTATTATCCCCGGGAAAAAATTAATAAAAATCTCAAAAGTGGGTCAAATCAGCATGCAAATTTACAGTCTATGTTTGCTCTAGTATTGGAATAGGTAGTTCAGTATGTGCGCGAACCATAAATTGTCCGACTGGGCTGCCCCGGTCTAATAGACATCTACCGCCTATAATTGGACTGCCATGGGTTTTGTAGGCACTTTTTCGCTATAACGAAAGTAAGTATTAGCAGTGCAGGAATGATCAAGGGAAGGTGGTCTGAACTGGTAGTGAAATGTATCATGCTTTGCAGCCAGCTTTCACTATGTGGTCCAGTGTGAGAATAAGCGTTGCTTGAGAAACTGATGAGTAGAAAATTTAATGTCAGAATTAAGCTGTTACGCATTATGAACTCCTTTCAAATCATTTGTATTTCATGCCGGTTATTACGCCTCTAACGTATACAATTTCAGTTGCGTTTAACAGATGCGGGGTAAGGGATCATCTTCCAGCTCAGGGAGAATACGCTCGCCTCCTAAATCGGTTTCCAGCACAACCAATGGTAGGGTGGATGTGATACTACCGATGATGCGGGCCTCGCGGCCGTTCTCAAGGTCATGCCAGCGAGCTAAGGCTTCATGCGCCTGACTCTGCTCAACGATGGCCACCACTCGTCCTTCACAGGCGAGAAACAGGGGGTCGTATCCCAATATTTCACACACCGATTGCACCGTCTCGTGAATAGGGATATCTGCCTGCCGGATGCGGATGCCCAGTCCGGTGGCATGCTGGATTTCATGCAGCACCGTAGCAAGTCCGCCACGGGTCGGGTCGCGCATGAAACGTAAGCCGGCGAGATCGTACAACGACCGGCACAGCGCCAACACATTGTTGGCGTCAGACTGCAAATCTCCTTTCAGGCCGAATTGTTCCCGGGCCAGCATAACCGCTGCGCCGTGATCCCCAACCGGGCCGCTCACCAGGATAAGGTCACCGTCTTTAATCTTCGGCAGACCCAGGTGCAGGTTTTCATGGCGGACACCAATACCGGTGGTGGTAAGGTACACACCACTGCCTTCCCCGCGTGGCACCACCTTGGTATCTCCGCAGACAATCTGCACCTCGGCGGCGCGAGCAGCCTTGGCCATGCTGTGGATAATGCGTTGTAGGGTGGCGAGTTCCAGCCCTTCTTCAATAATGGCCGACAGACTCAGGAAATGCGGTATCGCGCCGCTGACGGCAAGATCGTTAACGGTGCCGTGGATCGCCAATGAACCGATGTTGCCACCGGGAAATTCCAGTGGATTCACAGTAAAGCTGTCCACGGACATCATCAATTCACCGTTCATGGCCGGCAGGCTTGCGGCATCCACCTGGGTATCCAGGGCAGAATGCCCTAGCTCGGCACGAAACACCTCTTCGATAAGCTGGCGCATGAGGCGTCCGCCGTTACCGTGTGCGAGAGTAATGTGAGACATGGTCGGGATGAGCCTAATGTGCAGCCGAGTGATATTCCATCACCTGGCCGTAACATAGACCGGCATCGTTGATGGGTACCTGCTCAGGCAGACAACAGTGAAAATCATTAGCCTCTAGCAACTGCACGACCCGTTCGCTGAGCAGGCGATTTTGGAAGACGCCACCACTGAGTCCCACCACAAAGGGTTTGGTTTGCTGGTGTGAGCCCACTTCACGTAGCAGGGTAGCCTGCTGTAACAAGGCCTGGGCGAGGGACTCGTGAAAGCAGTGGGCACGATCGGCGATGTCGATATTGCTGTTTGTGAGCATGGGCAGTAGCGGCGCCCAGTCTGTACGCCAGGTGCCTTGCGCATCCTGTTGCAGTGGTAGCGCAACGGCCTCGCCTTGGCCACGGCTTGCCAGCGTCTCCAACAGCATCGGACCCTGCGCCTCATAACTGCTGTGGGTAACCAAACCGAGGAAGGCCGAGGCGGCATCAAACAGACGACCTACCGATGAGGTGGTTGGACAGTTGTGCTTGTTTTGCCAGGCTTGATGTAAAAGTACAGCCTCTGGTTGCCCCGATTGCCACTTAAACGCCGATGCCCAACTCAAGGCTGTGGCGCTGCGCCACGGTTCGCGTCCGACCTTTTCACCGCCGGGAAGTTGAAAGGGTTTAAAGCTGGCGACGCGTTGCCAATGGCCACGGTTGCCGAGCAGCGCCTCACCACCCCACAGACTTTGATCGCTGCCAAGGCCGACACCATCCCAACAAAATACCAGCCAGCGATCGTGTTGCGGAAATTCTCCACTCAGACAGGCGGCGTGTGCATGGTGATGATACACGCGGTGAACTGGCAAGCCGCTACGCTGCGCCCAGCGACTGCTGCTGTAATCAGGATGAGCATCACAGATAATTTGTTTTGTCTGCACTTGATAGAGTTCTTGCAGATCGGCGATCACTTGTTCAAAGACCTGTTGGCTGCGCAGTGAATCCAGTTCGCCAATGTGGGGCGAGATGACAATGCGCTCGTCCCAGGCCAGAGCAATGGCGTTTTTCATGTGCCCACCAACGGCAAGTAGTGGTTCTTTGAGCCGGAACGGCAGCGTCAGTTCCAGGGGTGCATTGCCGCGCCCTAATCGTAGCGGTCTCGGTTTATCATGGATGACCCGATAAACGGGATCATCCGCCGGGCGCTGGATGTGACGGTTGTGATGCAGAAAGGCATCGGCCACATGGCTAAGTCGTTGCGTAACTTCATCCCGTTGAGTTAGCACAGGCTCACCACTGATGTTGGCGGAGGTGGCTACCAACGGGCCACCAAACATCTGGATGAGTAAAATATGTAAGGGGCTATAGGCCAGCATAATGCCTATTTCATTCAGACCCGGTGCGATAGCTTCAGAGAGCATTTTAACAAGAGTGCTGTTCGATTTTTTATCGAACAGATTTTTCTTGTTGAGCAAAACAATGGGATGCGCAGTGCTGAATAACAGTTGCCGTTCGTTTTGTGAAACTTGCACATGCATCTCAAGCTGCGTTTCATCCATCATTACCGCAAGGGGTTTATGCGGCCTTTGTTTGCGGTCGCGCAGCCGTCGCACGGCCTGCTCGTTTCTAGCATCACACAATAAGTGATAACCACCGATACCTTTTACCGCAAGAATCTTGCCTTGGCGAAGATCCTCAACGCCGGTGAGCAATGCTTGCTCAGGCTCGTGTATCTCGTTATATCCTTGTTGATAGCTTAACTGAGGACCACACGCCGGACAGGCGATGGGCTCAGCGTGAAAACGCCGCTCTGTTGGCGATTCATATTCGAGCTGGCAATCGGCACAGAGTGAAAACTCCGCCATGGTGGTATTTGCGCGGTCATAAGGCAGCTGGCGAATCAGCGTGTAACGTGGCCCACATTGCGTGCAGTTGATAAACGGGTATTGGAAACGTCGGTTGAACGGGTCATTGAGTTCTTTCTGGCAACTCTTACACAGTGGTAGGTCGGCCAGGATGTGAATGGAAGATGCTGCTGGCATCGTTGAACTTTTGCGAATGGAAAACTGCGGAAAATGACCACGAGCTGTTTCCTGTGCCTCGGTGAGAGTGGGGCAAGCGGTTGTTGGTGCCTGCGTAATCAAGGCTCGTTGAAAGTCGTGTAGATTTTTGCTGTTGCCTTCGGCATGAATGACCACATCTGCGATACGATTTTCGACCCAACCGAAAATGTGATACTCAGTGGCCAGGTGATAAACGAAGGGACGAAAACCAACACCCTGTATTTGGCCGGTGAGCACATAGCGCATCGCCCGTTGTAAGGTTTGGGCATCCTGCTTTGGAGATGATGTGGTTGCCGTCATGTCACTGTCGTTATGCCATGTTCTTTGAGGTCAGTGTTTTTGAAGAAATGGTCTTCGAGGCCATTGGTTGCTGACCTCCGCTCCACCAAATGCGGCAGGCGCCTTCGTCGGAAACCATACACGGCCCTATAGGTGAACGAGGGGTACAGGCGTTGCCATATAAACGGCATTGATTCGGATAGAGGTTGCCTAGTATTACTCCGCTGCAATCGCAACCTGGCGGCATGTCGCCGGCACGTTGACGTTGTTTATTTTCCTTCCAGGAAAAAAAATGGCGGGCATCAAAGGCGGCATATTTTTTCGATAGCTGAAAGCCGGAATCGGCTATCGAACCGATACCGCGCCAATGGGCATCGGTAACATCCATCACCTCCGTTAAGGTCTGTTTGGCCACGCTATTGCCTCCGGGCTTGGCCACTCCGGCGTAGCAGTTATCCAGGAATGTTCTGCCTTCAATCTGTTGTCGCAAAATGGAGTAGAAGGCGGCCAATAAACTTTTCGGAGTAAAGCCTGCCACGGCGGTAGGCAGTGCATATTCATCAATGACGAACTGCCATTCCTCGGGACCCATGATGGTGGCCACGTGGCCTGGTGCCACTAATGCGTCAAACGTTAGTTCATAAGGTATTTCACCTGACGCTTTACCAGATTTCAACAGCATGGACACTGCGGGCCAGGTGAGGCGGCCGGAAAGTAAAACCTTCAGGTTATCCGGTGCGCCGGCGGCCAGCATAGCGGCAACGGGCGCCATTGTGGTTTCAAAACCAGCGGCAAAAAACACGATGGTTTTATCGGCGTGAGTTGTTGCAATGTTGGCCACCTCCATGGGTGAGGCGATGGGACGAATATCGGCGCCTGCGGACTTGGCCTGTTCCAGGGTACGTATCTCTCCCTTGGCAACGTTGACCGGCACGCGCAGCATGTCGCCAAACGCCGCCAGAATAATATCTTCGTTTAACGCGAGCTGAATGGCATCAAAAATATCCTCTTCAGGGCAGATGCAGACAGGGCAGCCGGGACCGGGTATCAATTCGATGTTAGCGGGAAGGGCAGTGCGTATTCCGGCGTGAGTAATGGTGCGTTCGTGTCCTCCACAAACATTCAGGATGCGCACCTTCTCAGGCAGATTCAGTGCATGAATTCGCTGTAGCCAATCTTGGGCGGATAATTGCGCAGATAGTTTCGTGGACTGTTTCATAAACTGATGGGAGGAAAATTGTTTAGTGAATGGCACGAATATAGCGTGGCGTACAGACGTTTTTATGAGAGCCATTCATCATTGATATTCTTTTATTAATAATGGGGATGATGATGCCCGATGCGATTGCTTGCATCCTGGCTAACAGGATGAAAACGCACACCGTCCGGTTGGATTGCGGGCCGGGTGCTCCGGCCGTTTTGAAGCCTTTCCCTGTGCGCCTCAATTTCCTGCTGTAGCCAGCCCAGCCAAGACGACATACCCAATCCTGTTTTTGCGGATAACGAAATAACCGGCGCTGCATTGGCAAGTTGTCGTAGATAACGTTCTGCCTGCGCAGGATTGAATTCATCCATAACAGGGAGTAGATCGCTTTTGCTGAATAGCACGGTATTCGCTGCACGAAACATGACGGGGTATTTGGCAGGCTTGTCGTCACCTTCGGGTATCGACAGTAGTACCACATTCCGGTGATGGCCGAGATCAAAGCTGGCAGGACAAACCAGGTTGCCAACGTTCTCAATAAAGACTAAATCCAATGATGAAAGATCAAGCTGATGCAGGGCGTCATGCAGCATATGGGCGTCGAGATGACAGGCCGTGCCGGTGGTTATCTGAATCGCGGTAACACCTTTGGCGCGGATGCGCTCGGCATCGTTTTCAGTTTCCAGATCGCCTTCGATGACGGCAATGGCATATCGGCTTTTCAGTGCTTCAATGGTGGCTTCCAGCAAAGCGGTTTTGCCCGCGCCGGGAGAAGACATGAGATTAATGGCCAACACCTGGTATTTATCAAAGTGCTGACGGTTATGGCCGGCCTGATGATTATTTTCGGATAACAGATCTTGCAGGATGTTCACTGCCGTCGTGTGCTTGCCAACCTTTGCAAGCTTGCCATTGTTCGCGATTAAATGTTGATTCCCGGGCGTCACGTTACAACCACAGCTATCACACATTTTGAGCTCCTGATTTTTTGTTACCGGCTTAACTGGATTATTGCACCGTCTGCATTTCAACACGTTCGATCAGCAGCTCGTCGCCACTGATTAATTCGGTTTGCCAATCACCGCATGCCGTACACGTCAGGTCGTTGAGTGTGGTTTCACTTTCTGAATAACAGGTCTTGCAGCGTACGCGTATCGGCATAGGCTGGATCAACATTTCCGCCTGTTCGGCCAGGGTGTTTTTACTGGCAATGGGGAAGGCGGCTTGTAACAGTGTTGGCTCCACACCGGAGAGGGGGCCTATCTGTAAATGGATTTTGTCGATAGCCGTGGCTTTATGTTCAGCCGCAATCTGACTAACCTGTTTCAGCAACCCCTGACAGACGGAAAGTTCATGCATGGGGTTCTGTCTCTACGCTGGCGAGCATTTCGTCGTAGAGATCCCAAGCAGAATGCGCATGATCTGCAGCAATTTTCTGGATGGCGTAACCTACGTGCACCATGACAAAGTCTCCAATGGTGGGTGATGTATCCTGTAACAGGAACAGGTTGACCTCTCGTTCCACCCCCTTCGCGGCACAGTGGGCAGTGAGTCCATCAATTGCCATTATTTGCATGGGTATACCGAGGCACATTTGATCCGCTCATTGACTGTTTTTTTAGTATAAGTTGTGGTCACAGCTTACGCCAAGTGTAGAGGTATTGCGCGTTTTGGAAAATGATGGGTATCATTTTTTTACTGCTCAGTAAACACAATTGTGCCGCTAATGGTTAATGTGACATTCTGTCTATAATGAGAATACACTGGACGGGTAGGTGCTCTCATTTATATCGCGTCATTCAATAGGCTGGTCTGGCAGGGCGACAATGAAACAGGACGTTGGTTTTTTACCTCATACTGAGTTTCAGAGTTTACTAGACGTTTTACAGCGTGCTGGCTACCGATGCATTGGTCCCACCGTCCGCGATGGCGCTATTGTTTTCGATGATTTGAACTCGGTGTCCGAACTTCCCCAAGGAATTTCCGATGCACAGGCGCCGGGTGAATATCGCCTTAAGCAAACCGACTCCCCGCGTTATTTTGCCTGGGCCAATGGGCCGCAAGCCTTAAAGCCATTGGTTTTTGCACCACAGGAAACCTTGTGGTCCTGTGAGCGAGATGAGGCAGGCGGCATGACGTTTCAAATGCCGCAGCCGGTTGAGCAGGCGATTGCCGTGCTGGGGGTGCGTCCCTGTGACCTGGCGGCACTCTATATTCATGACCGTCACTTTCTGCAACAACAATTCCAGGATCCCTATTATCTTGCCCGACGTCAGCAATTACTGCTGATCGCGGTGAATTGCACTCATCCTGCTGACACCTGTTTCTGTGCCTCCACCGGCGATGGGCCTCGGGCCCACTATGGTTATGATCTGGTATTAACCGAACTGGATGAGGGCTTTGTGATCGAGGCTCACAGTGATCTGGGCAAGCAACAGATGCAGCAACTCAGCCTGCAAGAGATCAACACAAAGCAACTGAAGCAGGTGGACGTGGCCATGGAGGAGTCCTCAGACATCCAGCAACGGCGGTTGCCATCGCGAAACCTCAATAAGGCCCTGTTCGCCAATTTGGAACATCCCCAGTGGGCCGACATCGGCGAACGCTGTCTCAGTTGCGGTAACTGTACCTCGGTGTGCCCGACCTGCTTTTGCCACAAGGAAATCGAGACACCTCAGCTTAAAGGGGATGCCAGTACCCATAACCGCGAGTGGGATTCCTGTTTTACCCAGGGTCACAGCTACATTCACGGCATGACGATTCGACCGGATACCGCGATGCGCTACCGCCAATGGTTAACCCACAAGCTGGGTAGTTGGCATGAGCAGTATGGACGTTCGGGTTGTGTCGGCTGTGGGCGCTGTATCACCTGGTGCCCGGTGGGCATCGATATCACCGATGAGGTGGCCGCTATCTGCGGGGAGCCACCTGTGGAAGGGACGTCGGAATGAGTACTGAAATGAACCGGCTGTATGTGCCACTCGAGGCGGAAATTCTGGAGCGTGTTCAGGAATCCCCCGGCCTGTTTACGCTGCGTTTACGGTTTACGGATCCACAGGTACAGGAGCAGTTTCAGTTTGAACCGGGTCAGTTCAACATGCTTTATCTTTATGGCGTGGGCGAGGTGGCCATTTCCATCGTCTCGGATCCTAAGGACTCCCACATTCTGGATCATACGATTCGCAACGTCGGTCGGGTGACGCAGGGCATCTCCAATTTGGTTGCCGGCGATCGCATTGGAGTACGGGGGCCTTACGGGCGCGGCTGGCCAATGCAGGAAGCAGAACAACGGGATGTGGTGGTGGTCACGGGCGGTTTGGGCTGTGCCCCGGTAGTGTCGGTGATTAATTACATCTCGCATCGTCGGGAGCGCTTTGGAAATCTGAATATCGTCCAGGGCGTAAAGCATTCTGATGACTTCATCTGGCGGGAGCGTTTTGATCAATGGCGGGAAATACCCGATACCACGGTGCTGTTGGCTGCTGACAAGGGTAATGCCCTGTGGCCCTGGCATATTGGTCGGGTGACGGATCTGTTCGACAACCTCAGCTTCGATCCAGAGCGGGTTGCTGTGATGATGTGTGGCCCGGAAGGCATGATGCGCGTTGTGACCAAACACATGCTGGAGGCGGGGGTGGAACCCTCCCAATTATGGTTATCCATGGAGCGCAATATGCAATGTGCGGTGGGGCATTGTGGTCACTGCCAGTACGGCAGCCAATTTATCTGTAAGGATGGCCCGGTTTTTTGCTATGAGCAGATCGCAGAGTTGTTCAAGATCAAAGGTTTTTAGATCCAACTTTTTTGAGTAAAAGTGAGTAGGCATAGAGGATTTCGGAATGGCGAAACCAACAGTGGCAGTCCACAAGTTCAGTTCCTGCGATGGTTGTCAGCTGGCGTTTCTCAACCTGGGTGAAGATCTGTTGGCCTTGAGTGAATTGGTTGATATTCGCCATTTTGTCGAAGCCGGTCCACAGGACGAGAATGCCAGTGTTGATATTGCCTTTGTTGAGGGCAGTATCAGTACCCCGGAAGATCTGCAACGCATCAAGCTGATTCGATCTAACAGTAATTATCTGATTAGTATCGGCGCCTGTGCCACCACCGGTGGTGTCCAGGCGCTACGGAACATGGCAGATGCAGAGACATGGGTGGCCGGGATTTATGCCTCACCGGAATATATCAATACCCTCGATGACTCAACGCCGATAAGTAGCCAGGTAAAGGTCGATTTGGAACTGTGGGGTTGTCCGGTGAACAGTCGGCAGGTTATCGCGGCAGTACGTGCCCTGCTGTTCGGGGTAACGCCAGTCGAAGAACACGACAAGCTCTGCCTTGAATGTAAACGGCGTAACGTGGTTTGTGTGATGGTCAGTAAAGGTGAGCCCTGTATGGGGCCGGTGACCCGTACCGGTTGTGGTGCCTTGTGTCCTGCCTTTGGCAGGGCCTGTTATGCCTGTTATGGGCCTGCCGAAAACGTGAATGCCGAAGCGTTCGCCGGTCGCCTGTCCGGTTTGGGACTGGTGGATGATGAAGTGGCACGGCGATTCCTGTTTATTAATAGCGGAGCAGACGCCTTTCAACGGGAAGGGGTGAAGTGGGGTGATGTTTCGTGAGCAACAACAAAAAGACCCTTAACATCAACGTACCGGTACTGGCTCGAGTCGAGGGGGAGGGAGCCCTGGATCTTCGCATTGAAGATGGCAGCATCACCGATTTAAAACTGCGTATCTTTGAACCGCCGCGATACTTTGAAAAGTTTCTCGAAGGTCGCAGTTACGGGGACGTGTTGGACACGGTGGCGCGTATCTGTGGTATCTGCCCGGTGGCTTATCAGATGACGGCAGTGCAGGCGTTGGAGTCTATTTTCAAAACGCAGGTGAGTCCGTGGACGCGTGCTATGCGCCGGGTGATGTATTGCGGTGAATGGTTACAGAGTCATAGCCTGCATATTCATATGCTCGCAGCCCCGGACTTTCTGGGTGTTAACAGCATTATCGAGATGGCCAGAGACAATGACGAAGCGGTGCGTCGTGGCTTGCGATTACAGGCCCTGGGGAATGACCTCATCGCCTTGTTTGGTGCACGATCGGTGCATCCCGTGGGTGTCTGTGTAGGCGGGTTTTCGCGAGCAGCGGATCTCGCGACAGTGAGTACAATGGTGCAACGCCTGGCAGAGGCCAAACAGGATGCGGAGGCGGTGGTGCGATGGGTGGCATACCTTGATTTACCGCACGACGAGCAAGACTTTACCTCGATATCGCTCAGACACTCCCACGATTACCCAATGGATGGTGACCGCCTGGTTTCTGATCAGGGGCTGGATATCGCCATTGATGAATTTGAACAGTATTTTACCGAGCAACACATTCCACATTCCACGGCTTTGCACTGCCTGCTTCAGGGGCAGCCCTACCTGGTGGGTCCACTGGCACGTGTAAACCTGAATCTGGACAGACTGCCGGCGGAAACCCGATCACTACTGGACGAAACGGGTATCGTGTTTCCCTCGAGAAATATGTTTCATAGCATTATTGCCCGAGCGGTGGAAATACATTACGTGGTGAATGACGCCTACCGATTATTGAAAGATTATGTGCGCCCGGAGCAATCCATGGTCGAGGTGAATCCTCGAGCTGGAACGGGATTTGGCTGTACCGAGGCACCGCGTGGCTTGTTATGGCATCGTTATGATCTTGATAACAAGGGCATTGTGAAAGCCGCTCGAATCGTCCCGCCTACCAGTCAGAACCAGGCGCGCATCGAGCAGGATCTGGCGACATCACTCGTGAATGTCGGCCTTGATAACGCGCAGGATATGCTGCGCTTACATGCGGAAAAGGTGATTCGCAATTACGACCCTTGCATCTCCTGCGCGACGCATTTTTTAAAACTGTCTGTACAACAGTCAACACAACAATTAACACAACAACCGACTCAGCAAGCAGCCAACGAAGATATCTTACAGCCCCTGCCGGTCATTGACGGCCGATTCTCGGTTGAAGCAGGAGACCCGGTGTTGATCATTGGGGTTGGTTCGCCTCATGGCAGCGATAGCCTGGGTTGGGATGTTGTCAATTTATTGCAACAGGATAAAGACTTCGGACAACGACTGGGAATAAAATTTATCTGCCTGGATCGACCGGGCGCTCAACTACTCGAGGTGATGCAATCCAGTGATCGTGTCATTTTGATTGATGCTGTTTCCACCGACCGACCACTAGGTAGTCTGGTCAGGCTCGGTGCAGACGAGATCACGGCAGGTGAGACTATAATGTCGACTCACGGTATCGGCCTTGCCGAGGTAATACAGTTGGGAAAGACACTGGAACATTTGCCTCGTCAGATTTTGTTGCTGGGTCTTGAAACCGGTGGTGATGTAAACTGGCGATATACTCCAGATGAGTTGGAACGGTTGCTTAGCGCGGTTCATACAGAAATCTGTTGTGATTCAGCTTACGTTAATAGCGTTGAATAAGTCAGCCCATGAAGCAAAAAATAGATGTAGCAGACCTCCGAATCGGAATGTACATTGTCGATATTGATCGCCCATGGCTGGATTCGCCGTTTTTATTTCAAGGTTTCTCCGTAGAATCGCAACAAGATATCGACCAGGTCCAACAAACATGCGCTTACGTCTATATTGATGCAGAGCAAACTGTAAGCCTTACCCTAAAAAATCATCCACTACTAGGCCTGTGCGTCATACTGAAACGGAGTCGGATATACGCCGTCTGGCCAGAAAGTCGGAGTACCAGGATACAGTCAGTTTCCGTGAGGAATTCAAGCCCGCAAGGGAGATACATTTCAAGGCCAAAGCCTATTTGGATTTAATCCTTGACGATATACGTCTGGATAAAAGTGTTAATGCCGAAGACGTCAAAACGGTGATTCGGTCTCTGGTGGACAGCATTACACGAAACCCGGATGCCGGGCTTTGGTTTACAAAATTACGTAAAAAAGATGAGTACACTGCGGATCACAGTCTAAATGTGTGTGTCTTAACTCTGGTCTTTGGCCGTCATTTAAATTTCAAAGAATTAGTGCTTAATGAATTGGGCATCGGTGCCTTGCTTCATGATATTGGCAAAATGCGCATACCGCTTGATGTGACCTGGTCAACCTTTTTGATACACCTCAGTTAAGCGGCTTTTCTTATTTCCATTAATTGATTTTCATAATTAGCCGGACTCATATAATCCAGTGTTGAGTGCAGGCGATAGTTGTTATAAAAAACAGCAATGTAATTCAATATATCCTGCTGTGCCTCATAACGCGTCTGATAATACCGCCATTGCACTCGCTCCTGCTTCAGGCTGCCAAAGAAGCTTTCTACGACAGCATTGTCCCAGCAGTCACCTTTGCGGCTCATGCTGCCTTTAAAACCATGAGCCTTGAGCAGCCTCTTAAAGGCTTTGCTCGCGTACTGACTACCACGATCCGAGTGGTGGATCAGTCCGGCGGCGGGCCTTCGCTGCCAGACGGCCATTTTCAACGCATCACAGACTAACTCTGCTTTCATTCGCGTACCCATGCTCCAGCCAACCACTTTCCGTGAGCAGAGGTCGATAACCACCGCCAGATATAACCAGCCTTCTTGTGTCCAGATATAGGTGATGTCAGAGGCATAGACCTGATCCGGGTGAGCGACTTCAAATTGACGTTGTATCAGGTTTTCAAACACCGGTTGCTTGTGTTTGCTGTTGGTCGTCACTTTATATTTTTTACGGTGACGGACCTGTACATTCGCTTCTTTCATGAGATTTCTTGCCGTATAACGACTGACAGGATAACCCAGTGCATTCAGGGCACGCTGCATGCGACGACTGCCATAGGTGTCATCGCTTGCGACGGCTATTTTTTTAACCCATTCCAGTCTGTCCTGGTGTGCCGAATCGGCTGGCCTCCCCTCTGTATAACGTCGATAGTGGTAATAACACTGGCGACTGACACCCAATACCTGACATTGCAGGCTGATGGGAAAGGTATTCTTGTGCTGGGTGATAAACGCGTATTTCACTTCGTTTCGGCGGCAAAGAATACCGTTGCTTTTTTTAAAATATCTTTCTCCATCTGCAACCGTTTCACCTGGGCTTTAAGCGCTCGGATTTCTTTCTGCTCCGGCGTCAACTGGCCATTGCCACGAAAAGCCTGCCCATCATCTGATGCTGATTCTTTCACCCAGCGTCCCAACATAGTGGAATTAATGCCAAGACTTCTTGCGGCCTCTGAACGGTTGTAGCCTTGTTCTTTGACCAGACTGACCGCATCCAGTTTGAATTCTTTTGAATACTTTTTTCTTGCTACCATTTCGATTGTCCAGTTAATTATCCTTAACTGGGTTGTATCAATCAATTAGACCACGTCACGGGCATCAGGGACGTAAGAATGGGGCAGAATTTCGTGCTGATGAATGCGGATGGTGGGCAAACACTGGTCTTGAACTGCTCCATTCGACGTGGACTCTGCGGGAAAAGGGTGTTTATAATTCCTATGCTCTCCCAACAGAACCGAGGAAGAAATGTACAAAAGACATCGAATACAGTTTCCAAAGGTCGAATTAACCAGTGCCAATCAAGACGAAGTATATTTCTATCTTCAAGGATCGGGCGGTGATAGGAAGATAAGGTTTCACGAC
>Ga0316204_10004451_pt1 | contig 25078 bp, 34 predicted proteins | sample 6monrhotite_MG_2_FD_205661 | JGI IMG/M metagenome (GOLD analysis project Ga0316204, IMG submission 205661) | Microbial mat bacterial communities from mineral coupon in-situ incubated in ocean water Damariscotta River, Maine, United States -... | ecosystem: Environmental > Aquatic > Marine >... | reverse complement strand
AAAGACTTTCAGGAATGTTCTTGAGCAATGATAAGAAGATACAAGCACTGTACAAAAGAGCTTATGATCAAATCTCAACCAGTGATAATACCATGGCTATCCAAAATTTGGTCAATGATATTGTGGCAAAAGGGGTAGAGTTTAAGCAATTCAATTTCGATAAAATTGGTATCAATCTAATGCGAGAAATGGTCCAGAAGCAAAATAAAGCCAATACAGCCAACAAAATAAAAAATGTAGCCATTATCAAGGAGGCTATCGGGAAATTAGCAGGATAAGTGCTTATTTATTGAATTCTTCAAAGGTGCCATCTTCATAAAAGACTACAATTTTTGTAATCCTTTTAGAACCTGCTTCAGAAATCATTGTGCCATTGGTATCTGATAAGGGTAGTGGAGGGGTGTTTTTCGGTATTTCTTCAATAATCTTAGGAAAAGATCCCTTTCCATTCAACAACCAGTATATATCCACTTCAGGAAATTCAGCAGTAATTTTTAGAATAAAATCTAAACTCGGTTTATTTCTACCCGATAGGATATGAGATATACTAGAGCGCTGTACACCAATTCTATCTGCAAATAATGAAGCAGTTAATTTATGATGTTCAAGGATTTTTTTGATTCTTTCTGTAAAATTCTGATTGTTTACCATTGTAAAATCGCTAACGTGTTACAAATGTAAATCAAGGTTTTTTCTAATCCAAACTTTGAGCGTTAAAAAACAATCTTAATTTTATTTAATTAAACTAAAACTTTATATAAATTACACAATATCCTAATTTGCAGTGTTTTAATTTAAATACAAAAATAATAATTATTTTTTACTATGCTACAAATGTAAACAGGTTCACTAAAGTAATAAACGTCTGTTTTTATGTTATTATTGTAATATAAAGCAGTTTACATCTGTAATAAATTAATACGTTATGATCCTAAAAGAATTTCTATTTTTGTATAGTCACTAAAACGATGATTCATCTATATGCACACTTTAGATAAAAATACAATTACACAATTTTTTCTGGATTCTAAAGAATCTCGATTGTCTGGAAGATGGATTACATTTAACCACATAGAGTCCCTACTTCAAGAATCTAGCAAAGTCGCAAAGACTCATATTGGATATTCTGAAGAAGAAAGGCCGATTTATAGCGTGCAATTAGGAAATGGTGATAAAAAAGTACTTATTTGGACACAGATGCATGGAAATGAAAGCACGGGAACCAAAGCTGTCTTTGATCTTCTTAACTTTTTAAACCTTGACAGTTCAACAGCCAACGCTATTTTGACACATTGTACGCTACGGATTATTCCGATGTTGAATCCAGACGGAGCGCAACAATACACTAGAGTAAACGCTCAAAACGTGGACCTGAATAGAGATGCTGTAGACAGAATTGCTATTGAAAGTAAGGTATTACGCAGTCAATTAGACGAGTTTAATCCCGATTTTTGCTTTAATATGCACGATCAGCGTACTATTTTTGGTGTTGAAGGTACTCGCAACCCTGCAACGCTTTCCTTTTTAGCACCATCTGAGGAAGAAACTAGAGCCATTACACCTGGAAGAATCAAAACCATGAGTGTCATTGTAGCTATGAATCAGCTTTTACAGCAGATTATATCAGGTCATATTGGCCGATATACTGATGAATTCTATCCAACGGCAACCGGAGATAACTTTCAAAAACTAGGTTTTAGCACGATTCTTATAGAGTCCGGTCATTACCACAACGACTATATACGAGAAGAGAGTAGGAAATTTACGTTTTATGCATTATTACAGGGGTTATACTATATAAGTAGCTCAACTGATTTCTCTAAATATCAGTCCTATTTTGATATCCCAAACAACAATAAGGACTTTTTGGATATTGTGCACAGAAAGGAGAATCAACCAGATGAAGCCTATCAATATGAAGAAAAGATTATTGATGGTCAATTTACCTTAGTTCCTGAAAAAGTCGAGGATGTTGATTTAAAAACAAAATTATTTCACAATGAAAACGATTTCGTAGACTAATTTCATTGAATTTTCGTCATCTTTTGGGTATTTATTTTGAATTTTTTTTATAATTTTGTATTGTTATTTGAATAATTATCAAAAGAATGAAGAAATTTATACTAGATGAAATAGATCATCAGATTTTAGACATCTTGATTGAAAACGCAAGAACACCTTTTACAGACATCGCTAAAAAGTTATTGGTATCAGCTGGAACCATCCATGTTAGAGTAAAGAAAATGGAAGATGAGGGTATTATCCAAGGATCAACCTTAACTTTGAATTATGAGAAAATGGGCTATTCTTTTATTGCTCATGTGGGTGTGTTTTTAGAAAAGACCTCGATGACACAAAGCGTTATTGCCGATCTTAGAAAAATACCAAACGTCACTGTGGCCTATGTTACTGCAGGTAAATTTAATATTTTCTGTAAGGTAAGAGCAAGAGGAACAAATGATGCAAAGGAGATTATTTATATGATCGATGAAATTCCTGGTGTCAATAGAACCGAAACCATGATCGCTTTGGAAGAAAGTATCAATGATAAGAAACGAATGATGCATGCTATCTTTAAAGAACTATAAGAGCTGCTAACTATATTGTAAGCCTCATCTTTTAAGATGAGGTTTTTTTATATCTTCAAACCATGAATATTACATCCAAACTTCCTAGTGTTGGCACTACCATCTTTACTACCATGAGCATGCTGGCAAAAGAGCATAATGCTATTAATTTGTCGCAAGGATTTCCCAACTTCCCAAGTGATCAAAGACTCATTGAGCTGGTTTCTAAAGCGATGAATAAAGGGTATAATCAATATGCTCCTATGTTAGGAGTTATGAGTTTACGTGAAGCTATTGCCACCAAATTTCAAAAATTATATAATACTTCCTATCAACCGGAAAATGAAATTGTAGTCACTTCAGGTGCTACACAAGCTATCTATACGGCAATTTCCGCTTTTATAAGACCTGGAGATGAGGTAATCATGTTTAATCCTGCGTATGACTGTTATGAGCCCGCAGTAACAGTAAATGGAGGAAAGACCATTTCCATACAATTAATGCATCCAGACTATGCGGTTAACTGGAATGAAGTGCAACAGGCCATCAACGAGAATACGAAGATGATTATCGTCAACACACCACAAAACCCAAGCGGAAGCACCTTCACTAAGAAAGATATGCAGCAATTGGAGCATCTGGTTAAAGATTCAAATATTATCGTTTTAAGTGATGAGGTGTATGAGCATATGGTTTACGATGGAGAAACACACCAAAGTGCATGTTTGTTCCCTGGGTTAAAAGAAAGAACACTTATCACAGCTTCATTTGGAAAAACCTTTCACAACACAGGGTGGAAGGTAGGATACTGTTGTGGTCCTAAAGAACTCATGAAAGAATTTGTTAAGGTTCATCAGTTTACGGTTTTCTGTGTACATCATCCTGTTCAGATTGCACTGGCAACATATTTAGAGAATGAAAATCATTACTTGTATCTACCTGAATTCTTTCAAAAGAAAAGAGATTTGTTCTTAGAAGCGATTGCTGGATCGAGGTTTACCTTCAAACCTACCAAAGCTACGTATTTTCAGAGTTTATCCTATCATGACATATCTGAGGATGGAGATCAAGATTTTGCAAAAGAACTGACTACTAAATACGGTGTAGCATCTATTCCATTATCTGTATTTAACTCAAATCAACTTGATTTCAAGGCGTTACGTTTCTGCTTTGCTAAAACGGATGAAACCTTGTTAAAGGCGGCAGAGATTTTGAATAAAATATAATGCTGATGTTCATTTAATATAGTACTTTAGTTTTTCAAATCTGATATTTATTTCATAGAAATGAACACTCAAATAGACTACGGTCAGCTCACTGTTGAAAAGGACCAATTGATCAGCTTATATAAGAAAATGCTGAAGCCTCGGTTGATAGAAGAAAAAATGTTGGTGCTTTTACGACAAGGAAAGATTTCGAAATGGTTCTCCGGTATTGGTCAAGAAGCTATTGCTGTTGGAGTCACTTCCGCATTAACCAAAGAGGAGTATATTTTACCCATGCACCGAAATCTAGGTGTTTTTACTACTCGAGAAATACCATTATATCGATTGTTTACCCAGTGGCAAGGTAAAATGAGTGGTTTTACCAAAGGACGAGATCGAAGTTTCCATTTCGGAACACAAGAATTTAATATTGTGGGAATGATCTCGCATTTAGGCCCTCAATTAGGAGTTGCAGACGGAATTGCCTTAGCGAATACCTTAAAAGAAAACAATCAGGTATGTGCTGTGTTTACAGGAGAAGGTGGTACGAGTGAAGGAGATTTTCATGAAGCATTGAATGTCGCTTCTGTTTGGAGCTTACCTGTACTGTTTTGTGTAGAAAATAATGGATATGGGCTATCTACGCCCACATCGGAACAATATAACTGCGAACATATTGCAGATAGAGGAGTCGGATATGGTATGGAGTCACATATCATTGACGGAAATAATATTATTGAAGTATTTACGAAAGTATCGGAATTGGCACAAAGTGTTAGAGAAAATCCGAGGCCCATTTTATTGGAATTCAAAACTTTTAGAATGCGAGGTCATGAGGAAGCTAGTGGTACTAAATATGTGCCCAAAGAGCTTATGGATACTTGGGCTAAAAAGGATCCTGTGATCAATTTTGAAAATTATCTTCTTGCGAATGATAGTATTGATGAGACTTTTATTGCAGAAACGAAACAGGCTATTAAAAATGAGATCGACGAGCATTTAAAAATGGCCTATGATGAAGCAGCTATTATACCAGATCTTCAAACAGAACTGGAAGATGTGTATGCTAAACATCAACCAGAAATTATAGCACCCTCTCAAAACAAAAAGAAAGTACGCTTAATAGATGCGATCTCGCAAGGGCTGGAGCAATCCATGGACAAACATGATGATCTGGTTATTATGGGTCAAGACATTGCGGAGTATGGAGGTGTTTTTAAGATCACTGAAGGCTTTGTAGAGAAATTTGGTAGCCAACGAGTGCGCAATACACCTATTTGTGAATCAGCCATCGTAGCAGCCGCATATGGATTATCCGTAAATGGTATGAAAGCGGTGATGGAAATGCAATTTGCTGATTTTGTGAGTTCAGGTTTTAATCCCATTGTAAACTTACTAGCAAAATCTCATTATCGTTGGAATCAACAAGCAGATATAGTTGTACGTATGCCATGCGGAGCAGGAGTAGGAGCGGGACCTTTTCATTCCCAAACCAATGAAGCGTGGTTTACCAAAACACCTGGATTAAAAGTGGTATATCCTGCCTTTCCGCAAGACGCTAAAGGTTTACTCGCGGCAGCTATTAATGATCCTAATCCTGTATTATTCTTTGAACATAAAGCGCTGTATAGATCTGTTTATCAGGAAGTTTCAGAAGAATATTTCACTATTGAGTTAGGAAAAGCAAATATACTACAAGAGGGAAACGATATTACCGTTATCGCCTACGGAGCTTCTGTACATTGGGCACTAGAAACCTTGGAGAAGAATCCGACTATCAATGCTGATCTTATTGATCTAAGATCCTTACAACCTTTGGATACGGAAACTATTTATGCATCCGTTCAAAAAACAGGTAAAGCGATTATTTTACAAGAAGATTCTTTATTTGGTGGTATTGCAAGTGACCTTTCTGCATTGATCACGGAAAACTGTTTCGAACAGTTAGATGCGCCAGTTAAAAGAGTAGGAAGCCTAGAAACTCCTATTCCATTTCAAGCAGCTTTAGAGCATCAATATTTGTCGAAAAATACCTTTGAAGAAGAATTGGTAAGATTACATCAGTTTTAACTTTTATTTAGAATCATTCTAATATATTTGCGGCTATCAATTTTAATTAAATGAAAGTTACAAATAGAAGTCTTCACAGAGACATTGCATATTTTTATGTTGGATTGCTCATTGCATTCTCTTTTTCAGGAATCATCTTAAATCACAGACAGGATTGGTATCCTATGGATTACACGTATGATAGTAAGGAAGTGTCGTTAACCTTACCCGCTGAAGAATCAGAAATCAATAAAGAATATTTAATGGAGGCTACCAAAGCTTTTGATGCAGAATATGATGGGCATAGAATTCGTAATGGCTCATTACGTGTTTACTTTAAGGGAAATGGGATATTAGACATGAAGTTAAACGAGCAAAAAGCAGTCTTAGAATTTAAAAGAAAGGTTCCTTTTATTGGTCAGACCATGTATTTACATAAAACCACGAACAACTTCTGGATTTGGTATTCCGATATCTTTGGAGCTGCAATGATTGTAATTGCCATCACTGGTATGTTGATACCCGCTGGTAAAAAAGGATTCAAAAAGAGGGGTTGGAAACTGGCATTGGCTGGTTTGTTATTCCCGCTTTTATTTTTAATTCTATTCCCATAAAATTTCAATATCTTTAGGTTCATTTTAAATAAAAATAGTCAATGAACAAGCAACTTATCTTTAAAAAAAGGCCTATTGGAATTCCAGATGAACAAACTTGGAGTTTACAAACGAATGAAATTCCAATACTGCAAGAAGGAGAAGTGCTTATCCAACATCATTATATATCACTAGATCCAGCAATGCGTGGTTGGATGAATGACAATAAATCCTATATTCCACCCGTAGGTATTGACGAAGTAATGCGCGCAGGTTCTATTGGTAAAGTAGTTCAAGCGAACAATCATCCGAAGTATAACATTGGGGACTGTCTAACTGGTTGGGGTGGCGTACAACAATACGTGGCAACAGATGGAACTGGTTGGCATAAAGTAGATGATACCATTGCGCCCATGCCTTTATTTATTAGCACCCTAGGAATGCCTGGTATGACTGCTTATTTTGGAATTCTGGAAGTCGGAAAATTAAAAGAAGGAGATATCGTATTGGTTTCTGGTGCGGCAGGAGCTGTAGGGTCTGTCGTTGGTCAGATTGCAAAAATTAAAGGTTGTACCGTAATAGGTATCGCAGGTGGAAAAGAGAAGTGTGATTATCTTGTGAATGAACTCGGATTCGATGGGGCTATTGATTATAAATCAGAAGATATATATGCAGGACTCAAGGAAAAATGCCCGAAAGGTATTGATGTGTATTTTGACAATGTGGGCGGCGAAATTTTAAATGCTGCGCTGACTAAACTAAGAATGCACGCACGCATAGTGATATGTGGTGCTATCTCACAATACAATAACAAAGTAAAAGTACAAGGTCCGTCTAACTATTTGTCCCTTTTGGTAAGAAGAGCATCCATGCAAGGTATGGTGGTAATGGACTACGCTAAAGATTACGGGAAAGCGGCTCAAGAAATGGGCATGTGGATTGCTCAGGGAAAGTTAAAATCCAAAGAAGCTGTTTTTGAAGGTATTGAGAACTTTTATGATACGTTTGGTAGATTATTTTCTGGCGATAAAAAAGGAAAGCTCATTTTAAAAGTAATCGAAGACTGATGGAACACAGTTTTCAGTGTCCGTATTGTTGGGAAGAGATTTCAATGATCTTGGATGCAAGTGTTCCTATGCAAACTTATATTGAAGACTGTGAAGTGTGTTGCAATCCTATTGAGGTAACACCGAGTTTTCGAGGAATTGAATTAGTTTCGTTTTCCTGTTCATCTATTGAACAATAGAGCACCACTCTAATATACTGTCATTTCGACTGTAAAGGAGGAATCTCATGAATAAGACTCATTTGTTTTAAGGGAATTAGATTTCTCACCCAACTAAGTTGGATTCGAAATGACAAAATCAATGTCATCCCGAACGAGGTATAAGGTATGAGGAGGAATCTCAATTCATCTTCATTTGGTATGCTGGATTTCTCAACCTCATTTCGAAATAACGGCATACTTTTGTGAAATATTCACTGTTAAATATTAGTTAATAGGGGTCAATTTTTTGATTAAATACCTAGGAATCTCCTAATTTTATAGAAAACCTAACTATCTAATTATCATGAAAAAAATCATTTCCGGAGTAGCATTCATCGCTACAGTACTTTTAATGATTGCTGCGACAAAAGACAAAAAATCCGAATTAACAAAGAACTTTACGACTGGCGATTCCGAAATTGCCTCGATTAATAGTATGAGTTTTGGTCCTGAAGGTATTCTCTTTATTGGCGACTCCAAGAACGCCATGGTCTATGCCTTAGATACTAAGGACAATACTGCACAAGAAAAAGCTGCAGCTATTGGAATGAATAAGTTTGATGAAACTATTGCCGCTTCTTTAGGGACTACTGCTGAAAATATCAGAATTACGGATATGGCGGTAAACCCTGTTTCTAAAACTGTGTATTTTTCTGTGCACACCAAAGATGGTACTCCAGTACTTCTAAAATTAGTAGGGAAGAAGCTAGAAAACGTTTCATTAAAAAACATCAGTTATTCTAAAACAAGTTTAAAAGATGCTATTGCTGTTGATGCAAAAGATCAGCGAGGTAGAGCACTAGGTCATTGGGCAGTAGCCGACATGAAATATTATAACGGCAAAGTTATGCTTTCAGGCTTATCAAATAAAGAGTTTGCTTCAACCTTTAGAAGTATTCCTTTCCCATTTACAAAGAAACAAGAGTATGCATCTTTAGAGATCTATCATGCAGCGCATGGTCGTTACGAAACGTATGCGCCTATCAAAGCTTTTGATGTAATTACAATGAACAATGAGGAGTATTTACTAGCAAGTTATACCTGTACACCTTTAGTGTTGTTTCCAATGAAAGATATGCAAAATGGTAAGCACTTAAAAGGAAGAACTATCGCAGAGTTAGGAGGAGGAAACTCGCCTATAGACATTCTTCATTTCGAAAAAGATGGAAAAATGAAGTTTTATTTATCCAATACGAACAGACCAGTAATGCGTATCTATTTAGACGATATAGTTAATACAAATGCATCATTAACAACACCTGTGACGGAATTTGGAGAAGCTGCAGGAATGACCTATGACAATTTACCTTTTGTAAATGTGATCCAAATGGATGATTTAGATGAAGACAATGCATTATTGTTAAGAAGAAGAAGAAACGGAGACTTATACTTACACAGCAGAAATAAAAAATGGATGTAATTCTTACCAACATCATTACAAAAAGGATCAAGGTACTCTTGGTCTTTTTTTGTGTATCCCTTTTTTTCATTTCTTGTGCACAGGAGGAAATGGTCCACAATATTTCAGTGCATTATGAAGGAGATAAAGGTCTCAGCGTATATTTTAAAGGATCCAGTACTACACAGTATCGGATTGCTACGAAAGAAAATAATACGGTCGGTATTTTAGGTGAACTGAACGCAGAAGGCGTAGACATTACCTTTACACCAATCATTCCTTTTACCAACGGAGCACACTATCAGATTCTTAAAAATGAACAAGTGTTAGGTGCCTTTAGCATTAAAGAAAGGGCTCCCAGTGTGCCACCAAAAGTAATGGCTGTCTATCCAAAGTTAGATACTGTTCCAGAAAACCTTCTTAAAATGTATTTCGTTTTTTCAAAACCGATGCAAGAAATACGAAATTCTCTGGATTTTATAACCGTTATCAACCTGGAGACTCAGAAAGAAGAAAATATATTTCTATCGTTAGAAACAGAATTGTGGAATGCAGATCATACCGAACTCACACTGTGGTTAGACCCAGGTCGGATAAAGAAAGACTTGGTCCCCAACAAAAATTTAGGAATTCCTATCAAGAGAGGAAATAATTATGAACTCATTCTAAGCTCGGAATGGAACGATACAGAAGGGAATCCGCTAGGGAAGGAGCATAGAAAAAAAATAGTAGTGATAGCACCCGATGTACAGCTGCCATCTGTTAAGAACTGGGAAGTTACGGTTCCGACAGCAGAGAGTAAAGAAGCATTAGGTATTGCATTCGGAGAATACCTAGATGCCATGCTTATTGAGAAAAACATCCACATTTTAAGTGCGAGTAATCAGGTTGTGTCAGGTAGTTTTTTAACTATGGGTGATGCTAACAGTACGCTATTTATTCCAAAGGAACGCTGGAAAAAGGGAAGCTATACGTTGGTGGTACAAAGTAGTATGGAGGATCTGGCAGGGAATAACCTGAATCGTTTGTTTGATACTGATCTGCAACAACAGCAGCGAATTAATACTTCGAAAACAAAAGAAATTTCTTTTACAGTTCATTAGAATAAATAGTATGTAAAGATCAGTTCTCGATACAATTTTAATTGCATTAAAATTACTCGAACTGACATTTAGTACAATGCTAATTTTTTTGTAATGAGATTGTTAAGTATTAGGATTTTTCCAATTGAATCTCTGAAAGAGTGCATGCCAATTCTCAGAAAACGTCGCATTAATAACTAAGGCCTCTTCAGAAAAAGAAAAAGGATGGGTAAACACCAAGGAACCGGCATGTAAAAAAAGGTTTGCCCAATTAAACTGCTCCACGTACATCGCATCATGGCGATAATCTCCATATTTACCATCTCCGATAATAGGATGAGAAATCTTTTTCATGTGTATCCGTAGCTGATGCATTCTCCCTGTTTTAGGTAATAGTTTTACTAGACTATATCTCGAACTATCATAGCGACCCACGGGTATGTCCAAACTCACCGTATCTAGTAAGGAGAGTTCAGTAATAGCATCTTTATACTCTTTTGCATCCTTTCCTTTTACAGGTGAGTCTATATGCTGATGTTCAGGAGCATACCCCCGTACTACGGCATAATAGGTTTTCTGTATGTGTTGCTCCGTAAATAACTTTTGAAAGGCAGATACATACTCGGTTTTTGTCGTCAACAAAATTACACCTGAGGTTCTCCGATCTAATCTATGCACAGGATAGTATTTTTGCCCTAATTGTTGCTCTAATAATTGCAATAGCGAATCTTCATGGGCATTATTTCTGGAAAAGCGCCCGTGATGCACTAATACATCATGTGGTTTATTTACACAAATACAGTAATCGTCCTGATATAAAATTTCAATACTCATTTACTTTCTTTTTACTAATTGCAATAGCAGTATGGAACAGATTCCTGAGATCAAAAAGCCAACAAATAAGGGTAGGGAAGTGGTGAGAACAAAACTTCCAATATAAGTTGCAATAGGCACTGCCATTACGGTAGATACAAATCCGTTGATTGCAGCACCAATACCTGCGATATGTCCTAAAGGCTGCATCGCTAACGATCTAAGGTTTCCGAATAGGAACCCGATACAGAAAAATTGTACTGTAAAGAAAAGTACTAATACATAGATACTTGGATTTCCGCCTCCATAAAATAAGATCACATAGAGTAGCGATACCAATGTAAACAGAATGGAGAAGAGGTCTACCAATTTGCGCATTCCAAAGCGCATGACTAAAGTCCCGTTAAAAAAAGTTGCCAGGCCTACTGAAAATGCCAATCCACCAAAGATGTATGGGAATTCTTCTTTTAGCTGGTATTGTTCCTGAAAAATATGCTGTGAGGTGCTTAAAAACACCATGAATGCTCCTGTAATCAGGCCCGAGATTAATGTAAATATAATTGCGGGTCTTTGCTTTACAAATTCTTTTGAACCATCAATGAACAAACGCAATGTAAACGCTTTTTTATGTTCTGGTTTCAATGTTTCGGGCTGTCGTTTCCACAACCAGGAAAGGACGATTACCCCAAATATAAGTTGACTATAAAAAATAGATTGCCAACCAAAACTATCTAAGAACAGTTTACCAAGTGTGGGTGCAACAATGGGTACCAGAATAAAGATGGCTACAACAAAGGACATGATCTTTGCCATGTAATCGCCACTAAAACTATCTCGAATCATGGCAATACTCAAGGTTCTGGGTGCAGCAAGACCGATGCCTTGTAACACTCTACCTAATACCATTATCTCAATGCTTTCCGCATACACACAGAGGATACTTGCAGCTGCAAAAATGAGAAACCCAACATATACGACCGGTTTTCTACCTAAACTATCAGAAATAGGCCCAAAAATCAATTGTCCGACGCCCAAACCTAAAAAGATCATGGTAATCAACATCTGATTTTCACTGGAATGGTTGGTTCCGATAGAGATTCCGATCTGATCTAAGGCAGGTAAAATAGCATCAATAGATAAGGCCACCATCGACATGAGGGAGGCCATTAATGCAACAAATTCGAGTTTTGAAGGTTGGGTGTTGGATTGCATTATGCAAAAATAAACTATTTACCAGACAACCCTTGGAGTTTCCTCATGAAATAAAGAGTATAAGAATTATAATTTTAATAGAAATTCGTGCTTTATAATACTATCATTGGTGTGAAAATTAAATAGAATTTAAATTACCTACCATGAAGAAATTAATTATTTGTTTTGTTTGTATGCTAACAGTAATTCCTGTTTTATCACAAAACAAAAAGGATCAGAAAAAAATTGAGCAAGAAGTCAATACACAGTTATGGAAGCCCTTTAAACATTCTTTAGAAAACAGAGATGCAAAAACCTATAACAACTTGCATACTGATGATATATTGAGGGTGAACAAATGGGGCATACGAATAGGCAAAGCCTTTAAAGATAGAAATACAGCGAGTTATGCGAAAAAGGATGATAGAAAACGAACCATAGACTTTTGGCTAGAACATAGAATCTATTCAGGAGATACTGGCTATGAAGTAGGCTATTATCGTATTAAAACAACATCTCCAGATGGGACCCTACGAGAATCTTATGCTCGATTTCATATTGTTCTTAAAAAAGTAGATGGTTCTTGGAAAATTGCGCAAGACTGGGATACTGGATCCATTAATGGCGTGGCTATTACGGCTGCTGATTTTGCGAAAGGAACTCCTTTAGATCTAGATTAATTTATTTCTTAAAACGACTCCGATACTGTGAAGGTGTTTCTTTGTACACCTTTTTGAACAAGGTATTGAAGGTCGGTTGCGAATTAAACCCTGAATCATAGGCTAAAGAAGCTATCTTTAGTTGCATGTATTTAGGGTCTTTTAATTTTTTAGCAGCTTCTTCCAGTCGGAATTCATTAATATAATCTGCATAGCTTTTTTGAAATTCTTGATTGATTACTTGTGATACATGATGCGGTTGCGCTTGGATTAGGTGAGCAAGAGCTTGCAATGTTAATTCTGGATTTAGAAATGGTTTCTCGGTTTTCATTACTTCTTCCAATCGTGCTTTGTACAAGGATGCCTTTTTACTTTTTAAGGAAGACGTTTCATATTTGGTAGTTAGGAAGCCGCCATTATTAAGTAAAGTATATCCTATTGAAATTACAATAACGGTATACAGAATAGCACCACCCATATACCCCATATAATGAAATAGTGCAGGAGAATAGGCAAGGAGCATTAAACTTGTGATTACCAAGATGCCTCCCAACCATTTTTTGGTTTTAATCTCTAGATCATTTCTTTTTAGATAAAAGCTATGAAACGTTATAATAAAGTAGCATACGATTGAGATATAGGATAGCAGCAAGCCTCCGCCTGCCCAAAAGTTCCAACGAATAAAAGGGCTTATCAATAGGAGTAGTGCATAAGGAATAAAATGTACTAGATACAGTCGTTTAAAGGTGAATTTTTCTTTCATTTTAGAAGAAAAATAGAGCATAAACAAGGGACCAATAGCAAATTGGTGTGCCAAACCTATATAAATTAACAACCTCCAAATAAGGTCGTTAGAGAATAGTTCTGGGTTTAAGTCTCTAAAGTGTACAAAAATATTTTTGGCAATACGAATACTGGTTACAAATAGGAGTACTGCGAATAGCTTGTTTGAAAAGTGTTTGTTCTTTACCCAAAATACGACAGCAAAAAAAATGCCTTGGAAAGCTCCGAAAAATGCTAATAGTGTTAAAATATCAATGCTAAACATAAGCGACGGTCTTAGCGTAAATATATATGTTATCTATTCAAATGTGAAGAAATTAGCCGTATACGCCTCATTTTTAACAGTATATTCTTAGAATGGTACAAATTTTGATGTATATTTATAGTATCTAAATTCACTGAAAATGAGAGCATTAGTTGTAGTATTATGTAGTGTTTTGTTGCTAGGCTGTAAAACATCGAAAGATCTAGAGACATCGGCTGTCCAAAAAAAGGCGTTGGCTGAAATGATGGCGAATAAATCCTATGAGATTACTTCTAAATGGGCTTTTCCTACAAATGGTACCGTGATCTTAGCGAATAGTAATTTGTTCCCTGATATGAATAATGCTGCCAGCATTAATCTTATGAGTATTACCAATTTTATTAAAAAAGAAGGTGATAAGATAACTGTAGAACTTCCGTTTTTTGGTGTACGACAAATGGGTGGTGGTTATAATTCTGATACCGGTATTGCTTTTAGCGGAGAACCTTCTGAATATAAAATGACATATAATGAAAAGAAGCAACGTTATAAGGTTTTCTTCAGAATACGTAAGAAGCAAGAGACCTTTAATGTAACGGTCTATTTATTTTCAAACCTTACGTCTGATGTACGCGTAGTAAGCACACATCGATCTCCAATTAGTTATAGGGGCTCTATAAAGGAGATATAACAATTATCTTTATAAGAATGCTATGATAGAGCGGCTTTACAAATTATCTATTTAACATAATATAAATTATAATACACATTGGGTTCTAAAAAAAAGGCTTGAAAGCCCCATTTTAACAAAGAATACCGATAATGTCAATGAACTGATTAATAATACTTCAAATGTAGGAAAAAATATTTAAATGGTTTTTTATTGTTGTTTTTTGAAAGCGAAAATACGAATGTATCCGTAAAAAGCTCAGGCAAGCTGAGACAGAATTTACGGCCTAATTCGTGAACTAATGCTATAAAAATCATCAATTTTAAAGACATTCAGTTTAAAAAATTTTTGATTAAAAACGTTGTTTTGAGTGAACAGCGTGAAAAAAAATTATTAACTAAAAATTACATTATGGTATTTATCACAAGAGAAACATTAAAATCAGGTGAAGAATGTTTGTATATAAACATTCCGAATGACCACCAATCAAGTATTATGTCACAATTATTTTTAGAAGCATTATGTGAAACTAAATCACAGATATACAAGATTAAAGATTTAGGAGAACATTTTGAAATTCACTTAAATGAAAATCATTCAACCATTAACCAAATAGCAAATTACATTAACTCTAACATCTAGTATTATGAGCATTAGAAAAGTATGCAAATCATGTGGAAGCAAAACAGAATTCTTTAAAGAGATACCGATACAACACACCAAAAAATCAATAGTAGTATGTGGTTGGTGCATTAGACGACAACATAATATAGAATTTGGCCTTAACAGCTGGACAGCAGTAGAAACATTAAAAAAACTAAGCTTGGAATTTGTCCTAAAAAAAGACACACCTGGAGAAGAGTCCAAAAAATAGACGCATCCTGGATCCAAACAAAGTCTAATAAAAAGACTTTCTGCAGTAAGTCTAAAAAAAAGACATTCTAGATCGATATTGTCCGATAAAAAGACATTAGCAGCTAAATAAAAAAACCACCCCTGTAGGGTGGTTTCTCTCATCAACCAAACAATAACCAATTCAAATCAACCTGAAATGAAAGTTAAAACCTTTTGTTCCTGTTCATCAGTAATAGCCTCCTTAAAGGAATCATGACCGTACAGATGTTTTAAGTGGTCTACATTAGCCTTGCAAAGAGTTTGCTCATGTTCTGTAGGGTTTTCAATATCCATAAGCATCTGAGTACTTGACAATATATGTTCTAAAGTATCTAAGTGACCTTGTAAATTTTTCATATTTAAACTATTTCTGTTGGTGTTAAAACACCGTTAACCATTTCTAACTTATAATCCTTACCATCTACAGTATCAGCCATTTTTAACTCACCCCCCTCTACCCTCAAGGCTCCTTTTAAAAACGTTTCCGTAGTATTTGCATTACCTACAGTCGTAGTACCTGAACCATTACCAACAGCATTTGCACCTATAACTATTTCGTCAGTGTCACCTGTAGTCTTAGGCTTAGCATAAGCACCCATAATAACACAATCAGTTAAAGAAGTTACATTGGCAGCTGCGCTATCTTTTAAAGCAGCCTGTAAGCCTAAAAGCACATTAAAGTTACCTGATGTAGCATTACCAAAAGCAGACAACCCCATTATTAGATTATACAAACCTGTAATAAGATTCACCCCTGCATCATTACCCATAGCAGTATTGCCGTAACCAGTAGTTAACTTTGGTAAACAATTATGACCAAAAGCAGAATTTGTAAAACCACTTGTTACAAGCGCCATAGCCATATAACCCACAGCACTATTTTTACTAGCTATACAATTCATCAATGCGCCGTAGCCTACACCAACATTTTTACTACCAACTATATTGCTCATCAAAGCATCATCACCAAAAGCAACATTTTTGTTATCCGTACCGTCGTCATTTTTCAATGCATCTTGACCTAATTTAGTATTACCGCCAGAACCAAAATCTAACAAAGTACTATAAATCTCAGCATTAGCAATAGGAGCCAAAAGCAAACGAGAACCAGAATTTGAAGTTCTTAATTTATAACCTGAAAAATAAATACAAACCTTGTTACTATCAAAATTATCATCAATTTCAATACTATCAAAAAAGACATCATCTAAGGGAAGAATTCCCATTTCATCAGACCTTAAAGAAATCTTTTGTACAGTCTTATCCAACAAATCATCCTTAAACCTTTTAATTGTTAGATTCGTAGGAGCTAGACCCGTCATATCATAACTTATAGCGAGTTTACCATATAACAAAGGCGCTAAATCATTAACAACCAAAGAACCTGAAAACTCATCATGAACCGTCAAAGGCTCATTTAAACCTGAGTAACTAAAAGTGTTACCATTTAAAACAATCTTACCCATCTATTAATTTTTTACCTTTAAAACTTATACTCAAATTATCAGCTGTATGACCTTGTGGGAAGTTAGCTTGTATATCATCAAAAAGAAGAGATTTAACACTTCTATTACAAACGTCTTTAAGCCACATTTTGAACACTTCTCTACCCTCCCAATAAAACAAGAGTTCAGCAGTGGTAACAACAACCAAATTGTTATAATTAACATCTACAGCCCCTAACCTATTTTTACCATCTTGGTCATCAAAATCAATTTGCTCAATCACATCACTTGCCGAATATTCTCCGCTATTTATGTAAACTCTCTGTTTCATGCTTTACCTTTTAACTTCTCAAAAGTTTTCAAACCATACATACCTAACATAGTCGTTAAAATGGTCACAAGCTGCGTTATATCAATTTGAGGAGGAAACTCAGCAGTAGAACCGAATACACGCATAACGTAACAAATAAAGTCTCTAAGCATAAATTGATACGCCAAAGAAGAACCACACACCCAACCAATAAACGGACGCCAACCTGCTACGAAAATAGACTTGTGTGATGCCTCAATTTTATTCAACTCGATCTGTTTTGCATTTGCATCATTTAAGTGCTTTGCTAACTCTTGTTGGAATTCTAAAGCTCTACGTTCCTTTCCTTTGAACAAGTCCCAAAACTTATCCATTTTAAGAACGCCTCCTATAATTGGGAAAATTTCTTTCATTTCTTTAAATTTTTTGTTTTTAGATAGATGTAACGAATCGTTAAACAACTAATAACAATACCTAACAACGGATTAATAATTTCGGCAAATGACTGTAAAACACTTACACCGCCAATTAAACCAACTTTTACCTCTGAGGGGATTTGCATAATTTTTATATCTTTACGTTTTAATTTTAAAAAATCTTGTTATGCCTTCTGGAGTACTTACAATCATTCTTTCTCAAACACTAATAATATTCATATTAGCCATTTTACTGTCTTATCAAATAGGTAAGACCAGAAAACTTAAAAGAAGTCAGGATAAGTAGATTGAAGCCTTATAAACTCATTAGTTGTTAAATCATGCTTTAACCAACCTATCAAATCAAATTTGGCACCTAGAGGATTGTCACCACTACCAATGCCCCAATCTATAATATAAGGACGTTCACCAAAAGCGTTATAAACCTTCCCAAAGTCACCTTTATTCAGACCTTCAAAAGAGCTAAATACAACATCTTCATCAGTTCCGAAACTATACATAGAATGGTATAAAACTTGTGAAATTATTTTTGCCTTGTTATCACTTATAACCGCACCAAATTCACTAAGTTCTGAAAAACCACTAACATCAGATGCGGAGAACAAATTATTAAAGAACCTTCTTATTCTCCTTATTTGAAGCACGATAACCACCAGAACCAACCCAACAACCAAGATTAACAACTTAGGTTTTGAAAAATCTAATCTCATTACACAAAGATTTCTGGATTCAACTCTTTTAACTTCTCTAATTCACCGCTACTAAGCTCGTCTCTTAACCATTGCCATAAATCCATATCCTTGCCTACAAAAATATTGTTAGTAGTTCTACGCCTTCCAAACACATTATAGACCTTGTTAAAATCATGGTTAGACAAGTCGCCTAAAAGCATATAAATTTTATTTTCATCTGTACCCAAACCAAACATAGCACTGTAAAGCTCGTCGGCTATCTGTTTAGCCTTTTCAAAGCTCATTGAACTTTGACCATCATCCAACGTATCAAAGCCTAAATTAACGCCCAGAATCGACTGAAACCAACGTTTTAAACGTTTACCAAAAGCTAAGAGTAAAACCACTATCAAAGCAATTAAACCTACAACCCATTTCCATGTACTCATAATATTATTTTTTAAATTTTAAAATTCTAATTAAACCAAAAAGGAGTAAAAAGGAGAAGCCTACAGCCAAACCTATTAAACTCGCTTTTTTTTTTTGAAAGACCACGTTCGTATAGACCCATCAGCCTTAGGAGTATCAACATCTATATGCACAAACGTATCATAGAAACCAATAGACGAAAGACCCATCGCAACCAAAGACATAAAAAATTCATCTTTAGCATTAAAAGAACGTTCTAACAACTCAACCACTCCACTACCTGAAACATCTACAGCAAGACCCCTAGAATGCGTTTTACGGGTGTTTTTACGTCCTTTAGACTCATCATATGCCAAACTTCTAAAAGCAGAATTCCAATACACCTCATGCCCTACTTTATCCCTAATAGCTTGAGAAATCAAAACTAAACGAGAATCGAAAGGAATATGCGTTGCACTTAACCACTCATTAGGCGTCATAAATGACGCATCATATAACTCTTGAAGGGTAAAGTTCTCCGACAACCGAACACTATCCAAAGGAGTTAATCCTTCCCTTATATCAAAGTTTTTAACTGCCATACTAATCGTCTTTTGATTCTAAGATTTCGTTACCCTCTTTAGCTAAATCACTGATTGAAGTATCAACCTTCTTTTTAGCAGGAGCATTCCCCCATATCTCTTTACACTGACCTCTGAAATGTTCCACAGAACGAACAAAGGCAGAGGCGGTTTTAACCCACCTCTCAAAGCCTTTGACTTTCTCAACAAACCAATCTATACCTGCGAGAATTTTCATAACTATCTACGCTTAATTTGACCCATATAACCACCATTAGGCGCATTACAGCTAATAACCATCCCTAATCTCTTTAAGTACACCTTATTCGTAGTAGTACAAAAGGAAGCTAATTCTAGCACCTTATTACCCGTCTTTCTGTACACGATTTCAAAAATCATCATGGTAAACTTTTTACCACTAGACTTAACCTCATACTTCTTAGACTTTTTGTTCTCGAAAGCACTTACAACAATAAGCCCTTTATCTCTTGACGCATTCCAAGCAGAAACATAAAACTTACCGTTAGTACCTACTCCACATTTTGCACCTGACCTCTTTTTTCTAGGTCTATGATGCGAGGCATGAGAATGATTATAATTATCATTTCTATACCTACTACGACTGTAATTTCTATTACCGTAACTCATATTATTAAATTTGTTTTTAAAATGTTTTTTTACTCTTTTATAATACACATCGTCACTAATCTCACCATGTGTAAGTTCATACTCGAACAGGTCATTAAAATCCAAATTATTGAACTCATATGAGAAATCATTAAACGAATAATCAGCAGGAACAACACCCTCCCATTTCAACCTGTTTAAAAAAGTCTCATCAGTCATTATCGAATCCTTTTAGACTTCTTACTCCCTCTAAAGATGTAGTATAAACCAACCACAAGACCTAAAAGAAGCAGAATCAACCAATACAAATTCTTAACACCTGCAAAACCTGCCATCTTTGTCCAAGCCACGAATTTTTGCCAATATTCTTTTATCGTTGTCATACTATCTGAATTTTTTAATTAAATAAATTACACCTGCTACTATACCACCAACTATAACAAGACCCCAGTAACCAAAGCCTTTTTTACCCATACTGTCTTTACTTGAGCTAGACAAGGGTTTTTCCTTCTCTACAGCATCCAAATCAGCTTGAGAACCCGAAACCACATACTTAGTATAAGTACCCGATTTAAGACCTGTAAAAGGCATTCCAGAGATAAACTCTTGAGGAAAAGCAATCCTTTCAACAGTTTTACTAACCTTCACCTTTTTACCAACATTACTCATGTAAGTACGGAACTTAGACATCCAACTATTAATAGCGTCTAAGCCTATTTTAGTACCCTTAAATGAATTCTTTTTTGGATTTGCAGCCTTATGGTGCGCAGTATAGAAAAGCCTCATATACTCGTTATGCTTGCTTATTTCAGTAAATCTCTCTGACAAATCTGAAATAGCCTCTAAGCTTGGAATAATCTCACCAAAATACCTAGTTGCATGCTTTGTAAAAGCCTCTATTGATGACTGTCCGTCAAAAATTGAAACAACACCGTTTAAAATACCTCCGATGGTTCCACCACCGAATAAAGCACCCCCCAACAAGTCACCCAGACCAGAGGAAGCACCACCTCCCAAACCTACACCGACTAAGCCGTCGGTTATACCAGAACCTACACCATGAAGCCCTGTACCACCTAATTTAGGCAAGCCCATTGACCGAATAGGTAAACCGATAAGGTTTGGAGTTTTTGATATGCTAGAATGAATACTTAACATATACCTCTAAATGTTTACTGTATAGAAAACAAAATCAGCCCCTTGAGCCTCATCATAAACAGTACATTTATCAGCTCCACGAACATCAATAAGAACAGCGTCGACAGTACCATAATGGTCTGTAACATCACCATTAGCAGCATACGTTTTACGAATCAATCCAAAAGTTTCTTCTTGATATGCAAGAATATTCTCAGAACTTAATTTTACACTCTTACCCTTAACCGATAATTCAACGGCTTCTGGCATCTTATCAGCAGTAAAAACCAAGAAATCAACACCTACCAAAGAAACAGGCTTCTTGTCTTGAGACTGTAAATAATTAACCTTGTTGTAAGAAATGTTATTAGAACCTCTAACAATACCCTCTACGTCCTCAATGTAAGAATCCGCCGTAATCTTAGCCAAGCTTGAAAACTTAGTAACGATTTCATCCGAATCATTCAATTTGATTTCACCATCTGTTCCAATATCCAAAACCAAATTCTTAAACACCTCAGTAGTACCTGCATCATCATTAGCAACGGTATCAACCCTACGAATAGAATTTTGTCTTTGAGTCAAGAACATAATTTTGTCCTGAGCCTCTACAAGCGCACCCATTTTAATAGTGGGAATAAACGTTTTTTCTCCAACTCCATCCCTTTCAATAGTCAGCTTTAAAGTTGCCGCAGTGGCAACAGCATTGATAATGAAAGAAATTAAGGAATCTTTAAAGGTTGCCGTCTTAGAACCTAAACCATTTAACACTGTTTTACTCATCTTTTTTAATTTTTAGATTATTTAAACAGCTTCAAAAATGCGGTTAGATAAAACCTTTTTTGTTGCATAGTGCAACAACTAATAAAAAAAAATTATGTATTGAACAAATCAGTTTGAGAGGGATTGTATTTATGTAGTCTTAAGAGCTCTTTTTCCTTCTGTCTAAGTAAAGCTCTTTTATTGGATTCAATTCTATTAAACTCTTTAATGTTATCCGTCTTAGACTTCAAATCTGATAAGAACAACGTAGCAGAATTAAGCTCCGATTTTTCAACCGAAACAACCTTATTTTCAAAAGACTTATAACTATCTGTAGTAAATTTCTTAATCCGTTGAAAATGTCTCCTTATAGCGTACCAAGTATAGCGATATGACTTTCTAATAATGTCATAAACCTTGCCTGCATATACGCTAAAGTAATCCTCTAAAATAACGGCTTTAACCTCCTTCTTATTTATCATGCTTAGTAAGTCATTGAAAAAAGATTCAGACTCATAAAAACTCGGATATTCCAAGCGTTTAGTGACATTAGCACAACCCCACAACTTACCAACTATAAGACGTTTATATGTCTCATTTTTAGTCATATATTTCATTAAGTAATGAGCAGTATTTTTAACATTTTTCAGGCTATGTATGTCCGTTGTAGGAGGTTCGCTTAAAGTACGATTCTTAGCCTTATAATCATCTATATAATCAAGAGTATTTAACTGATTATTCCAGAGCCTTTGTATCTCTTTATTTGGCACCGATCTATCTATTAAAACATGAAAATGTATGTTTCCATTCTTTTGAGGTTCAGCTTTCCAGATATAGTGCTGAACATCTTTAACCCTAGTTAAATTCTCAATAAAACGAACCAGACATTTACGCAAAACTTTATCCGTATGCCTTTGTTTAATTGGTAGTGTTAGGGTAACAAAAGTCAAGTATTGTTGCTCTTCCCTAGCCTTCTTTTTATCATAATTCAAAAGCACTAAAGAAATTAAATTTTCAATAGCCTTTTTACAACTCTTAATTTGCATCTTTGACATGGTAGCCATAGGCTTAACGTCAATTTCTTTTTTCTTTTGTTCGAGTTTATGACTATTATACAAAGATTGATACGACTTTGAAAATTCTGTAATATCATTATATTTTTCGGGGAGTTCAAGTACTTTATCTAGTTGCTTCATAGTGTCCTTATAAATAGACTTACTATTTTGTTTAAGAGAAGCGACACAACCGTTTCTTTGGATATCCAAACATGAAACGTCAAAATACTGAACCAGAGTGTTATTCCTTACGGAAATTACGTTCGGTGCATTCATAGGAGAATAGCGTTATGCGATTTTACCGTTATGTTTAGCCAAGCTTAAAATGAAACCCGCTAAAGCGGGATTTCCTTGGCTTTAACGGGTTATTAAAAAAGTTTTAACTGATTGGTCGGAAACAACTCTAAAGTCGTTTGCCTAAAGTTCTGAGGACGTACAGCCCTATATATAGTACTATAACTGCAATCATAATGGTTATCAGCCAACCACTCATGAGCAGCACGGACAGAATCGCAAATACCATCTTTAAGCAGCTGCGTAGTCTTTTTTTCAATTCTCTCTTTTCGAGAAACTTTATTGATTTCATTTTTTTGAGGCATAAAACTTATTTTGAAACAAATTCAATTTTAAGACCCCTTCTCAATTTGAAAGTAGGAATATCTGCATCAGATTTTAAACAAGCGTAAAAGTGCTTATTTGCAAGTTTATACCCTACTAATTTGTGATATTGACCTGCACCAACAAGCACACTACCTTTAAGAAATTTTTTGGTAACTCTAATTAGAAAGTTCTTATTGATATAAGAAACCATTTCAGACTTTAACTTCTCCACTAACATATCCGCAGGAAATAGACGATATTGATTAAATTGATCAACCGCCATAATATCACCATTTAAGAAATGACTAAACGTGTAAATGTTCGTAGATAAAGCCCCTCTATTGTAAGGGACAAACTTTTCACCTTCAGAGAGCATAACAAGATGCTCAACATTTGATTTTGAATTGGACATAAATAAAACAATTTATGTTCACTGCGCTATCCTGTAATCTTTGTTAAGGTTAATAATTTTGGTTTCCGAACTGGATGCCGTAGTTACTCTAAACTTAACATCATAAAAATCATCTATAAACAAATTATATTGATAACTAATACTTTTTATTTTGTTTGATAAATGGTACATCTTATTCCTTCTTGAGTACGACTTAAATCGCAATATTAACTCACGTTGTATATCATACACGCTGCCAATAGTATTTAAAGGCACGTGGCTAGACTCTTTTCCATGGTTTCTAAAAATCCAACAACTTCTGTCGATCAAATCTTTTATATCATTACCATATCTATTTGCATCATAGCCACTCAACTCGAAAAAATAATCCCAGTATAATCCAGTAAGGGAAGAATTTAAAGAAAAAACGTTTCTGAGATTGTTATTTATAAACCTCCTATAATCAACAACCCATCTCTCTGCTTCTTTTTTTGTTTTAAACCTTTTGTAATCTCGCCACCCCGGAACTCTTACAGAGTATTTTAATGGGTCGCGCTTATTACAATAAATTTCAATTTGAATTTTATTCATCTTTTGCAATTTTGCGGGGGACTCCAAGGACAGGAATTTTGAAGAATCACCAAAGTAGAAAAAATAATTCAAATCACTGATTAACATAAGTTAATAAAGTAGTTAAAAATATCATAAATCGAAACTAGGCAAGTTTGCGGAGTCTCTTTCCATAAATACTTTAAATAAATGTATATAAGTCACTTAGTACTAGCATAATATAAATTATAGTACAAATGTTATCATTGGTATTTTATGAGAGAAGTCCATTTGATAGCTATAATGTAGTATTATGTAAAATATCCCAGAAAGTCTTGTACACACAATAAACTATAGTACTTGGGTCATTAAACTATTATAAGGTTTGCTTCGCAGAGTTTTTAAAACATTATGTATCTATAATTAGCCGTTATGTAAAATAGCCGCTACCAAGCGCTCGATTGTTTTATAAAATCAAATTGCTCTGGCAATTTATTTTACACACAATTATCCAACGCTTGCCAACGCCAAAATAAAAGCTAACCTTTTTGCTCTTATTAAAAATCGCGTATTCGATAAAATGTACGTCATAAAAAATTTTAGACGATTCTCGTAAGCTTGCCACAAGAGCATAAATTTTAAGAAAAATAAAATTCTATGCACTTGTTATATTTAGAACTTCAATTAAT